>JGI20214J51088_10001003_pt1 | contig 19167 bp, 4 predicted proteins | sample WetSurMetagenome_FD_51088 | JGI IMG/M metagenome (IMG submission 51088) | reverse complement strand
AAGTAATCAGATATGCAAAAGTTGCAGTCTCAAAAGGAAATCAGAATAATCAGGAGGTATAAAATGGCAAAAGAGAAGGTTCTGGGAATTGATCTGGGAACAACCTTTTCCTGCATGTCGATCATGGAGGCAGGCAAACCCATTGTAATCCCCAATGCTGAAGGTGGAAGGACAACCGCATCGATTGTTGCGTTCACAAAAGAGGGTGAACGTCTTGTCGGGAGTCTGGCAAAACGACAGGCAGTAACCAACCCCCAGCGGACTATCCAGTCCATCAAGCGCAAGATGGGAACATCAGAGAAAATCAAAATTGATGATAAAAATTATTCCCCCCAGGAAATCTCGGCAATGATCCTGCAGAAACTGAAAATCGATGCCGAAGCGTATCTTGGTGAGAAGATATCAAAGGCGGTTATTACCGTACCTGCATACTTCAATGATGCCCAGCGGCAGGCAACCAAGGATGCCGGGAAGATCGCGGGTCTCGATGTTATGCGGATCATCAACGAGCCGACAGCCAGCGCACTGGCATATGGCATTGATAAGGAACAGGATGCGACCGTCCTCGTTTATGATCTTGGTGGCGGCACGTTTGATGTTTCAATCCTGACATTGGGAGATGGTGTGTTTGAAGTGAAATCGACCGCCGGGAATAACCACCTCGGCGGAGACGATTTCGATAAACGTGTCACCGACTATCTTATCGAGGAATTCAAGAAAAAAGAGGGTGTTGATTTGCGGAATGATCCTTACGCGATGCAACGGCTCCGCGATGCTTCAGAGAATGCCAAGATAGAACTCTCACAACGCCAGTCAACAAACATCAACCTGCCCTATATTACGACGGATGCAAGCGGCCCGAAATTTCTCAGTATCGATCTGACCCGCTCAAAGCTCGAACAGCTTATCGGGGATCTTGTAGAATCTACGGTCGGACCGGTGAAACAGGCACTGAGCGATGCAAAGCTCGAGCCTAAAGACATAGATCACGTCCTTCTTGTCGGTGGATCTACCCGCGTTCCCCTCGTGCAGGATACGGTTAAAAAAATCCTTGGAAAAGAACCCGACAAAGGAATCAACCCGGATGAATGTGTTGCCCTCGGGGCAGGTATACAAGGTGCTGTTTTAACCGGCGAGACAAAGGATATTGTCCTCCTTGACGTTACGCCGCTCACCCTCGGAATTGAGACACTCGGGGGTATTGCCACAAAACTCATCGAGCGAAATACGACAATTCCGACCCGCAAAACGCAGATATTTTCGACGGCAGCAGACGGCCAGACAAGTGTCGAAATCCATGTTGTCCAGGGGGAAAGGGCACTTGCAAAAGATAACTTTACGTTGGGCAGGTTTCAGCTGACCGGTATCCCACCCGCCCCTCGCGGAATACCCCAGATCGATGTGACATTTGATATTGATTCGAATGGGATCATTCATGTGTCTGCAAAAGATCTGGGTTCAGGTAACCAGCAGGCTATCTCCATCAAGGGAGATAAGAAACTCTCCGAAGATGACATCAAGAAGATGATGGATGCAGCCAAACAGTTCGAGGCTGATGATAAGCAGAAGCGAGAGGAGATCGAGCTGCATAACCAGGCAGATACCGCAATGTTCACTGCTGAAAAAATGCTTAAGGAAAGCGGGGACAAACTTGAATCTGATGACAAGCAAAAAGTTGAGGAAGGTATTGCTGAGCTCAAGAAAGCCCTTTTGGAAGATAAGCTGGAAGAAATAAAGAAGGCAATGGAAACTCTGACTGAATCTGTCTATGCGGCCACAACCAAGATTTATCAGAAGATGCAGACAGAACAGGCATCCCAGCAGCAGGGTGGACCAGGCACCGAACCACCCCATGAAAAGCAGTCAGATGATACTGTTGTCAATGCAGATTTTGACGTAAAAGAAGAGTGAGCATACAATGGGTGAGGGAGACTACTACGATACCCTCGGCATACCCAGGAATGCCGATGAGAAGGAGATCAAAAAAGCGTACCGCAACCTCGCCAGAAAATATCATCCTGATGTCTGCAAGGAAAAAGGCGCAGAAGAGAAATTTAAGGGAATCAACGAGGCATATAGTGTCCTTTCCGATGAACAGAAAAGAGCACAATATGATAATATGGGCCATGAGACGTTTACCAACGCCTCAAAGGGCTCATACACGGGAGCGGGCGGGTTCGGGGGTGGAGGATTCAGTACCGATTTCTCGGGTTTCGGGGATATCTTCGATTTCTTTGGCGGCGGTCAGAGACGATCCGGTCCTCAGCCGGGTGCCGATCTTCTCATGCGCATTCAGATCAGCCTTGAAGAGGCAGTATCCGGAGCAGACCGGGAAATTGATGTCATGCATACAGAACCCTGCCCCGTATGTAACGGATCGGGCAGTGAAACAAAACGACTGAATACCTGCCCCCGTTGTGGAGGCTCCGGGCAGATGCGACAGGCTGCCCATTCCGCATTCGGGCAGTTCATCAGGATGACCAGCTGTACGCAATGCGGGGGAAAGGGGAAAATTCCCGAAAGAGTCTGCAAAGAGTGCCGGGGGTCTGGTCATTCACGAGTGAAACGGAAAGTGTCCGTGCACATACCTGCGGGAATCGATAACGGCATGCGACTTCGTATGGAAGGATACGGTGAAGCAGGCGATTTTGGTGCTCCGAATGGTGACCTTTTTATCGAGGTTTATGTTAAACCTCACGAGCGTTTTATCCGGAATGGAGACAACCTTGAGATCACCATCGAGATTAGTCCGGTTCAGGCTGTGCTGGGGACTTCGGTAGAGATCGAAACGATTGATAAGCGGCATATCGATTTAAAAGTACCACCCGGGATACAGCACAACACAGCATTGAAAATTTCCGGTGAAGGTATGAAACGCCGTGGGAAGCCTGGGGATCTGCTCGTCAAGGTGAAAATTATAACGCCGAAATCCATCAGTAATGAACAGAGGGAACTCTACACAAAACTTGCTGAACTCGAAGGAAAAGGCGGCGGTCCGGCAGGTTTTTTCTCCGGAATCATGGGAAAAAAGAAAGGTAAAAAATAACCATGAAATTTTCTCCCTCTCTCCTTTTCACTATGCAATCGTACTTTTTTTGGCACACGTATTTTAATGCCATTGACTAATGTGATCAGGATGCGACTTCTTATGGAGTTGTCCGGTGAAAACCCGACACTTCCTCTTGCTGAACTTGAATGTGTGGGAAAAGTCCTCGATCATCGGCCCCAGGTTGCCGTTGTCAAAGTACCTGATCCTGAAGCAGCGCATCGGCTCGCAATGACGCACGTTGTTTCAGAGTATATTGGGGAATGTGAACCCGATATTTCTGCACTCCGGAAACTTCTCAAAGAACTGGCGATTGAAACCCCCCGGTCATTTGCGGGACGTGTCAAAAAAGTTCATGGCGGATGTCGCGAAAAAAATATCTGTTCACAGAGGGAGTTTGAATGTCTGATTGGGACAATGATAGAGGGGCCTGTCACTCTTGATAATCCGGAGACAGAATACCGTGCGGTAATTTCGGGAGACAGGTGTTATTTTGGCAAAGTCCTTTTCAGAATCAACCGCGGAGCGTATGATATCCGTAATCCCGGGAAACGGGATTTTTTCCATCCTGGAGTGATGATGCCGAGGATGGCGCGAACACTTATCAATTTATCCTGTTCGAATGCAGGGGAAATGGTCTTGGATCCTTTCTGTGGCACCGGGGGTATCCTGATCGAAGCGGAGATGCTGGATATACATGCTATCGGAAGTGATTTTGACCCGATGATGATTAACGGCAGTCGTCGGAATGCAGCACAACCGGATCTCCTGCTTGCTGATGCAACGCATCTGCCATTTGATGATCACCGGTTAGACGCTGTAGTAACGGATTTTCCTTACGGGCAATCGGTCTGTATAAAAAAAACTGATTCGATGGCAAATCTTTACGGAGATGTTCTGGATGAGATTTCCCGTGTGCTCAAATTCGGACACCGGGCTGTTGTGGTCACCCATAAGGATATTTCAGATATCGTTGCGACACATATGACAATATTACAACATCACGAGCAGCGGGTTCATAAGAGCCTTACCCGTCATGTTCTTGTCCTGATCCGGTAAAGTCCAAATTTTAATTCCTGAAACATTCTTATGGAAGACGAGTACCACATGTATTCGGGAGTGATAAAAACGGGTAAACTACGAAGAACAACAATCATAGCCGTTATCTTTGTATGTTGTGTAGGTATTCCTGTAATTGCCTACTCTGACAATGCAAAAGATTTCTTTGAGCAGGGCAATACCTTGGTGAACGAAAAAAATTACAGCGAAGCGATCATTGCATATGACAGAGCAATCACCTTAGAACCAGGGTATTTTGAAGCCTGGAACGGAAAAGCAGACGCACTCAACCGGGCACAGCAATTCACCGAAGCACTTGTTGCTTCCGATCAGGCACTCAATCTCAAACCGGATTATGTTCAGGGATGGATAAACCGGGGATACATTTTGTATAATCTCAACCGTACTGATGAAGAACTGAAAGCGTACGAGACCGCAATCTCCATTAATCCTGGCAGTCCTGATGCCTGGTTTAATAAAGGCTACTCTCTTGCCGGGATGAAGAGATATGATGAAGCCCTTGCTGCGTTTAATAAAACCGAATTGCTCGATCCTGCCTATCCAAACCTGGCAGCCAATATTCGCATTGCAGAACAGAGCCGTGATGCGGCCATGATAAATGCAAGTGGAAGAGCCCTCCCAACAGTCACGACACAATCGCAAAGTAGGAGTTCCCTTACGTTTCCGGGGGGTATAGTTCCCACAACTAAACCAGCAAAGTCCCCTGTTTCTCTGGGAGGAGTTATCGGGATTCTCTCAATTCTTGTAATAGTAAGGCAGGTTGGGAAAAAATAAGAAGTTTAATCCGGATCTGAAAAATGATAAAAATCCCATGAGGTTACTGGTGAACAATAGAAAATCGATGATGCATGAGATTATAACGTCATACGGCCTGTCAGAAGCAGGGTGAAGCAAAGATTTCTTTTTTTTTGCCATCGGAATCACCGTAAAGCACATCATACGAGGTGCAGGTATGCATATCATGCGTAAAAAAAAAGAATTGACTATATCTTAAAAAAATCTGCCGGATCTGTTATTTTATAGAACATTTAAAAAAATTCTCTCTTTGGGATATCTTCCTGATCATACATTCTTCTCTCATACTAGCACCGGAGGGTGAGATNGGGGAAAGGCCATTTCTTCTTTTGTTTTCATTTCATTCCTCTCTTTAGAGGCTTCTTTCTCTCATACTAGCACCGGAGGGTGAGATGGGGGAAAGGCCATTTCTTCTTTTGTTTTCATTTCATTCCTCTCTTTAGAGGCTTCTAAAAAAAAAAGATTCAATAATTTCTTTTTAAAAAACGGGCAAAATCTTACTGCGCTTTCCGGTAGCAAATCTTAGCTTCTTCATGTTTACCTATTGTTTCAAGTATTTCTGCAATATCATTCCATACTTCCTTTCGTCCGGGATCAATTTCCAATGCATGCTTGAATGTGGTAAGAGCTTCCTGATATTTCCCGAGTTCGTGCAAAGCCCGGCCCTTATAGATCCAAGCGTCAATAAAATCCGGTTGGATCGCAATCATTGCACTGAACGATTCACTCGCATCCTGATATTTCCCGAGTGCGATGAGTGCGCTGCCTTTGGTGAAATAGGCAATAGAGAACGTGGGGTCAATTGAGACAGCCCGTTCATACGATTTAATGGCATCTTCGCTCCGGCCCTGTACCGCAAGCGCCATACCGTGCCGTGTCCAGCCAATAGCATTTTCAGGGTCAAGATCGAGACTTTTCTCATATGCTTCCTGTGCCTGCTGATGTCTTCCAAGATCATACAGTACATTTCCTTTTCCCATCCATGCCTCAGCGAGATTACCATTCTGTTCCAGTGCTTTTTCAAATGTTTCAAGAGCATCCCGTGACATGCCAAGTTCTGCAAGAGACACCCCTTTCTGGGTAAGCACTTCAGCGTTATAGTCGATTTCAAGAGATCTATCGTAGAGCTGTACTGCCTGACGGTGTTCATCCAGTGAAGCGTTTGACCTGCCCAGGAAGTAATACACATCAGCAGTTTTATGGGTGTTTTCCAGGGCATGTTCGAATGCAGTAATCGCCGCATCATAATTGCCCATCTCAAAAAATGCCCTCCCTTCCCAGAAGAAAGCTTCATAGCAGGTGGGATTTATCTCAACTGCCCGTTCAAATGCAGAGATTGCATCTTCCAGATATCCGAGTGCGAGAAGGGCCCTGCCTTTTTCATAGATAGCATTGGCAAATCCGGGATTGTAAGAAAGAATGCGGTCAAACGATGTGATCGCCTCTTTGTTCTTCCCGATATGCACAAGTGCCTTTCCCCGTTCATAGTGAGCATCCTGATATTCCGGGTTGATACTCAGTGCAGCGTCGAATGTATCTATCGATTCCTCATACTTACCGAGGTGAACCTGGGCAATTCCCTTGTTATAATAAACCTCGAAGTACTGGCTGTTCAATCCCAACGCCAGATTAAACGCGGTTATAGCCTCATCGTAGCGCTCAAGCTTGAGATACGTCATACCCTGATAATAGAATGCTTCCGGGTATTCCGGCTGGAGTCTGAGGGCCAGATCCAATGCTGTCAGCGCTTCGCTAAACCTTTCCAGATGAATCAATGCAACCCCCCGGTTAAGGAGTGGCAGGGCATTTGTTGAATCAAGGGAAACAGACCGATCGTAGCACACAAGCGCAGGTTCATATCTCTCTAAATTTGCTTCTGCGATACCTTTGTAGAGCCATGCATCTGAGAATGTGTCGTTCTCACCAAGAGCACGGTCAAATGCACTAATCGCTTCGTTATACATTGATAGACTGATAAGCGCCCGCCCCTTCTGGTAAAATGCTTGCGCACATTTAGGGCGGTACATGAGTGCAGCTTCAAAGTTTTTAATTGCGTCATTATATTTGCCAACCTTGGAGGAAGAGACTCCCAGATAATAGAAGGCCCGGGCATCTTTTGCATCGATTCCCAACGCTTTTTTGAAACTCTTGATGGCATCCGTGTCCTGGCCAAGTGCTGACTGGGCTATTCCCTTACCCGTCCAGATATAAGCAGACGTTGGCCGAAGGCGCAGGGCGAGATCAAACGATTCAATTGCGCTCGTGAATCGCGAGAGCCGTGTAAGCGCTACTCCTTTATGGTAGAGCGCATCAAAATGTTTTGGCTGGATTCCGAGAGCATTATCATACGACACAACTGCTTCCTTATCCATACCCAGTTCGTAGAGAGTCCTTCCTTTATAGAATAAAGCAGGCACAAAGTCCGGACGTATTTCCAGTGCTTTACAGAAAGCTTCAATGGCATCCTCGTAGCTGGAAAGGGCAAAGAGTGCAGTTCCCTTGAGGTACCAGGCATCGACATTGGCAGCGTCAATCTCGAGAGTTTTAACATAAGCCTCAATAGCATCATTATATCTGCCAAGATCTGCCAGAGCCATACCACGGTCCAGCCATGTTTCAACGGATTGGGGATTTATCGCTAAAACGAGGTCAAATGCCTCAAGTGCATCTTTTTGCCGACCAGCGGCAACAAGTGATAATCCTTTGTGATAGAACGCCTTCGCATTTCCTGCATCAAGGTCGATATTTTTATTGAATGCAATGATGGCTTCTTCATGCCGGCCCAGGCTCGCAAGCGCACATGCTTTATGAAAATAAACTTCGGCATAATTTTTCTCGAGGGCCAGGGCTTTATCAAACGCCCTTACACCCTCACGGAACATACCAAGTGAAACAAGTGCCTTCCCTTTCTCAAACCATGCATCTGCAAAAGAGCCATTGACCTCAAGGATCCGGTCAAATGCCCTGATAGATTCTTCGAACCTGCCAATCCGTGCCAGCGCGATCCCTTTATAATGAAGTAATGGTATGTGCGCAGGATCAAGTTCAAGTCCCTGGTCATACACAACGATTGCATCGGCGGTTCGTTCAAGAATATCCAGTGAACGGGCCTTATTGTAATATGCAGCAAAATAATCCGGTTTCACTGAAAGTGCGTTATCGAATGCGACTAACGCTTCATCGTGACTGTTGAGTTTTGCAAGAATGATCCCGAGATCGAACCATGCCTGTGCATTATCGGGAGTAATGGCCAGCAGATGCCTGAACACCTCCGCTCCTTTTTCATTTCTTCCAAGTTCGGCAAAAGCTGTTGCATAGTAGAAGAGAGCATCCGTGTTATCCGGCTCAAACGAGAGTACCTTTTCCAGTGTGCTTGCAGCATCTTCAAATTTCCGGATATGGAACAAAGCGATACCTTTTGCAAACAAGGCACTGGTATTTTCCGGGAGGCGATCAATGACGCTATCGAAGGAGGTGATAGCATCTTCAAATTTACCAAGAGTGGCGAAAGCTCTCCCTCGCTCCAGAAACGCCTTTGGATTATCAGGCTGGTAAATAATACTGTCATCAAATGCAGCTATTGCTTCCTCGGGATGACCAAGATTTGCAAGGACACGACCTTTCTCATACCAGATGTCTGGATCTGTTCTGTTCAGCGTGAGTGCTGCATCAAATGCATGCCCAGCTTCGTCGTTTCTGCCGAGCAGGACCAGAGATAATCCCCGGAGGTAGAGTGGTTCGTAGTTGTTGGGTAGACGGGCGGCAGCCGAGCTGAAAACCTCCTCAGCCTCTTCGTTGCGGTCCAGTTTTGCAAGTGCCCGACCTTTCGCCACCAGGATCTCCCCTTTATCCGGATCTTTTCTGAGGGCAATGTCAAACATATGAACAGCTTCGTCATATCGTGCGAGACGGAAGAGTGCATTCCCTTCAGAAAATATTGCCGGAACATTATTTGGATCGCTTTGCCGTGCTTTCTCGAATGCTTTTACCGCTTCTTCATCGTTACCAAGATGCTCGGATGAGATGCCTTTGTGATACCAGGCAGCAGAAAAATCGGGATTACGTGAAAGCATCCGATCGAAAGCATGAATTGCCTGATCGTACCGTCCAAGATTTTCAAGTGCCAGCCCCTTGTTATAGAAACCTTCTGAAAAGTCCTGATCAAGAGAGATTGCTTTAGAAAAGGACGATTCGGCCGCTTCATATCTGCCGAGCAATGCAAAAGCAAGTCCCTGCTCGAAATGACCATCCCTGTTCTGATCGTCAATGGCAAGTGCACGTGAAAATGCGGTAATCGCCTCTTCATAGTGTTTCAGATTCAGAAGCGCAAATCCCCGTTCATAATGCGCTGCATATACATTCTGGTTAAGGGAAATTGCCCGGTCGAACGCTGTAGTTGCTTCATCATATCTCTTCAGATAGGATAAGACCAGGCCTTTGTTATACCAAATCTCGAATTTTCCTGTATCAAGAGTGAGAGCAGCACTGAACGCTGAAAGTGCCTCCTCATAACGTTTCAGATTTTTGAGTGTCAACCCTTTCTGGAAGTACGCGGGGGCATAGGATGTATCCACCGAGAGTACTCTGTCAAATGAGGCAATGGCTTCCAGATTTTTCGAGAGTCGGTTAAGTGCCAGCCCTTTCTCGTAAAATGCATTGATAAATTTGGGATCCAGGATAGTGGCGTGTTCAAAAACTTCAACGGCCTCCCTGTCCCTGCCCAGTTTGGTGAGAGCTATACCTTTATCGTAGTAGGCATTCGCATATTTCGGGTTAATGTCAAGCACTCTGTCATATGATGAAACCGCCTCATCGTATCTGCCAAGTTCCAGAAGGGCAATTGCCCGATCATACCACCCGTATGCAGAACCAGGTTTGATTTCCAGAGCATGGGTAAGAGCATCGAGCGCAGGTTCATACTGACTGAGAGAGAGCAGTGTACTGCCTTTGCTTAACCACGCTGATGCGCATGCCGGATCATGAGTCAAAACATGGTCAAAACATGTGATGGCCTCTGAGGAGTTCCCGAGCTCGATATATGTCTTTCCTTTTCTGTACCATGCAGTACTATTTTCCGGATCAAGGATGATGACCCGCTCAAACGACTCGAGAGCTTCCTGCATACGTCCCAGCTCAAAAAGCACATTTCCTTTCAGAAGCCAGGCATCTGCAAGGGTAGTTTCAAGATGCAACGAAGTTTCAAGTGCCTGGAGTGCCTCTTCAAACCGATTGAGTTTTACGAGAGATTGCGCCCTCATGTAGTGGATTGTAGGGTTGTCAGGTGTTAGTTCCAGTATCCTGTTAAAAGCATCCAGTGCTTTCTCGTGTTTTCCGAGGCTGGCGTAGGCAAGACCAGTCTGATATATCGCATCGGTAATGGTAGCATCTAAGGTCAGTGCCTGGGTGAATGAGCGAATTGCTTTCTCATACTTTCCTGTTGCGTTTAGCACGAGCCCTTTGTGATAGTGTGCAAGGGCATGCCCGGGTATGTATCCAAGGATATAATCAAACGCTTTTATCGCATCCAGGTACCTGCCAATGCGATAGAGGGCAAGCCCTTTGCAGTATGCAGCTTCTGAAAGAGTAGAATCAAAAGTCAGTGCCTGTTCAAAGGCGATCACTGCATCGTCATCATGTCCGACAGCAGAGAGTGCCTTACCCCTGCCAAACGCAGCTCGGGCATTACGTGGATCTATGCTGAGGGTCTTGTCGAATGCCGCAATCGCATCATTGAAATTATTCAGTCTGAAAAGTGTTTCACCCCGCGCTAAATTCGTTGCGGGATCATCTGACGCAAGTTCGAGTGAACGGTCCAGAGATACAATTGCATCCTTATCACGCCCGGCTGCAATGAGAGCTTGTCCGTGGTTGTAGTATAATGCTCCACTTTTCGGACCAAGAAAGAGAGCAAGGTCGAATGCTGCGACAGCCTCGTCGTGGTTTCCGATAATTGCAAGAGCGAGTCCTTTTCTATACGCAGCATCCTGCATAGTTGGATTAATTGAAAGAGTACGGTCAAAGCAAGGTAATGATTCAGCAAACCGATTCAGTTCGCTGAGAACACATCCTTTATGGTACCATGCGACGCCGCATGAACTATCAATGGAAAGACTTCTCTCAAACGCACCAAGAGCATCATCATACAGACACATATGTTCATATCCGATACCCCGGTAATACCATGCCACGGAATTCTGATCATCGAGAGTAAGTTCTTTTTCAAAGCTTGTAATCGCTTCTTCCCAGCGTTTGAGGTGCAGAAGAGCTTTTCCGCGATAGAAAAGGCCAAAGGTATTCTGTGGTTTGCGTTTCAGGGATTTCCCCAAAAATTCAACTGCCTCTTTATAGCGGTTCAGCTTGTAAAGTGAATACCCTTTGCAGGACAGAAGATCGGGATTTGCGGAATCATTTTCCAGTGCCCGGTCCAGTGCAACAACGGCATCTTCATACCGGTTCAGTTTTGCAAGTGCGATCCCCCTCATCCTGTGTGTCGGAGCATTTTCCGGATCAAGGGCAAGAGTGGTATCGAACTCAGCAATAGCATCTTCAAGCCGGTCAGTCTTTGCAAGAATTTCTCCTTTTACCCGGTGCGAGACAGCATCATTTGCATCGATTTCAAGGGCATGATCGAATGATGATAAAGCTTCTTCATATCTCTCAAGTTCATAGAGAACCAGTCCTTTTTCTACGTGAACGCGGGAACTATCAAGACCGAGCTCAATACACCGGTTAAAAGCATCAAGCGCTGATTCAAGCTTTTTTAAGTGAGAAAGGGAGAGTCCCTTCTCAAACAGAATATCTGCAGAATCGGGTTTAATCGCAAGAAGAGAATCAAAGGCATCAACCGCTTTTTCATAGTTTTTGAGAATAACAAGTGCCCTCCCCATCTCGCTCCATGCTTCAGCCCGGGACTGGTTAAGGGAAAGAGCTCTGCTGAATGAATCGATGGCATCAGGATAGTTATGGGTGGACATAAGTGCCATGCCTTTATAATAGAATACCCTTTCGCAGCCGGGGTCAATGTGGTTAATACGGTTATATACTGGTATCGCGTCTTCATATGATCCCTGGCGGTCAAATGCCCTCGCCAGGCCATAAAGGGCTGTCAAATCATCGGGATTCGATGAAAGCACCTGCCTGAATGCGTCAATTGCCTCAGGATAGATACCAAGTGCCGCAAGTGTTCTCCCTTTCTGGAGATACCCTTCGGTGAAATCGGGCATCAGGCGATTTGCCTGTTCGAAAGATTCAGCAGCTTCTGCTGTTCTCTTCTCTTTGCCAAGAGCAATTCCTTTGTAGAAAAAAGCTTCACCGAACTCAGGTTCGAGAGCAATCACCTGGTTGAATGCATATACTGCATCCTCATTATTATCGAGATTGATCTGTGCCTTTCCTTTGTAGAACCAGGTATGAGGATTTGTTGCATCAATCGCGAGTGAGGCATCATAGGCAATGATAGCTTCCTGATAGCGCCCGACAGCAAAGAGACAGAATCCTTTGATAAGCCAGGCATGGGCGATTGCTGGATTACTTTCAAGAGCACGGGATAGGGTTGCAATTGCGTCATTAAATTCGCCAAGTTCGGCAAGGGAGAGTCCTTTATGGTAAATGGCATCCGTAAATCCAGGATTTATCTCAAGAGCACGCGTAAAAGCACGTACAGCTTCATCGTGGTGAGCTAATGCTGCGTGCGAGAGTCCCCTCTGGAAATGGATTTCGGCTTTCAGAGGATCGATACCGGAGGCCATTTCAAATGCCGCAATTGCCTCTTCGTGATTTTCCATATGGGCAAGTGCGATCCCTTTCTGGTACAGCGCCTCCGGATCATCAGGTGTAATCTCCAGCTTGATGTTGAAGGCAAATACTGCTTCATTATACATGCCGACATGTGCGAGGGCAAGACCTTTCTGGAAAAATGCCGGAGCGAAACCCGGAATAAGTTCCAGCAGACGATCGAATGATGCAACTGCTTCAAGATGCCTGTTAAGGTGCATCAGAGCAAGGCCTTTGTCATAGTATGACTGTGCATTAATCGGATCGAGCTCAATTGCCCGATTAAATACAATAACTGCTTCATGAAACTGTTCAAGGCCCATGAGGGCTTTTCCTTTCTGAAATGCTGCACCCGCTGAGTCAGGTTTGAGTTTCAGTGCATACTCGCAGGCAGCAAGTGACTCTTCATCTCTTCCCAGATCATGAAGTGAGATAGCTTTATTGAGTGAAGCTTCAGAGGAATCAGGGTTCAGCTCCAGAGTAAGATCAAAAGCATCTATTGAATCCTGGTACCTCCTGAGAGCGTAAAGAGCACGTCCTTTCTGAAAAAACCCGGGTGCATAGGCAGGGAGCAGGACCAGTGTTTTATCAAACGAAATAATTGCATCATTGAAACGCTGAAGCTTCATGAGGGCAATGCCACTCTGGTAGTGTGCATCTGCAAGACCAGGATCTATCTCGAGAGAATGATTGAATTCCTGTAATGCGTTCTCGAACGCGGAGATCTCTATGAGCGACAGCCCCTTGTGTAAATGTGCATCGGCAAAATTCGATTCCAGTTCAATAGTACGATCAAAAGCCTCGATCGCATCGGAAATATTTCCTAAATCAAAAAGAGCTCTTCCCTTCTGATAATAGGCACGATAGTTTTTGGGATTTTCTGTAATTATCTTGTTGAAATCCTTGATTGCTTCTTTGAATTTCCCGAGGCTAAAGAGGGCGATGCCTTTTCGCATCCGTGCTTCCAGATAGTTTGGCTTTAACTGAAGTGTCTTTTCAAAAGCAAAGATTGCCTCACTGAAACGAGTCAGCCCTTCATATGCCCTGCCTTTATAATAAAAAGTACGTGCATTTTCAGGATCATAGATGAGTGACTTGTCAAACGCCCCCAGGGCGTCTTCATATCTTCCAAGTCTGCACAGCGCAAGCCCTTTGTTGAAGTGTCCCTGTGCATTACTTGCATCCTTCTCCAGATTTTTATCAAGAGAATCTATAGCTTCGGTATACTTTTCCAGCTTCAGAAATGCGACTCCCCTATAATAATATACTTCTGTATATGCAGGTTCAATCTCGAGAGCCCGGTTAAAGGCAGAAACCGCTTCCGGATAATTTCTGATTTGTAGTAAGGATTTCCCTTTGTTGTACCATGCGGATGCGAATGTAGGCAGGATATCAATTGCCTTATCGAATGCACCGATAGCTTCACGGTGATCGTCAAGCTTTGCCAGTGCGAGTCCCCGGTGATAGTGCGCATCACCATTTCTGGGATCGATCTCAAGGAGCACTTCAAATGCAAGAATCGATTCGTCGGTTCTGTTCACCTTTTCCAGTGCCAGCCCTTTGTAGAGGAATGCATCTACACATTTCTGGTTGAGAGCAATAGCATTGTCAAGGGCATCGATTGCATCCTGATATCTTCCCAGATCATGCAATGCCTTCCCGTTTTTAACCCATACATTTACCTGATTGGGATCAATTTTCAGGGATTTTGTGTATGAGGCAATCGCATCTTCAGTCCGACCGAGTTCGTTTAGAGTGTCACCCTTCCGGGTCCAGATATCACGAAGAGCAGGATTTATATCGAGTGCCCTTGTATAGGCGACAACAGAATCCTGTATCTTGCCCAGATCATACAATGCATTGCCTTTATTTACCCAGCCTTCAGCAAAATTTGAATTGATCTCAAGAGCTTTTGAATACGCCTGAATTGCTTCCTGTTTTCTGCCAAGAGAAAAGAGTGCATTTCCTTTCTGCATCCAGATCTCGATGATGGTAGGGTTAAGCGAGAGAATCCTGTCATGAGTTTCAATTGCATCGGCGTAACGGTTGAGTTTGGTAAGGGATTTCGCACGACAGATCAATGCTTCTATATTTGACGGATTTACTGACAGGCTGTGGTCAAGTAATGGTATCGCTTCGTCATATCGGGATAATTCAGTATTGGCAATTCCCTGGTACAGATAACTGTCGGAAAGCGATGGATCAAGTTCTGTACTTTTAATAAAAGCGGTAATTGCGTCATCGTACCTTTTTGATTGCAGATACGAGACACCAAGGTAATAATAATTTAATGCATCCTGAGGATCAAGGGTAATAGCAATCGTAAAGGATTTGAGAGCGTCATCGTATCGTTCACGCTGGACAAGGGCGACTCCTTTAAAATGATGTGCCGATGCATTTGATGGATCAAGGAGGATTGCCTTATCGAATGCCTTTATCGCGTCATTAAATCTTTCAAGTCCGGCAAAAGAGACCCCGAGGAAGTAGTATCCGAGTGCATTTTCGGGTTCTATAGCTAAAGACTTCTCAAATGCCGAGATAGCATCGTCATACCGCTCGCGCTGGGCAAGGGCAATCCCTTTCTGATAGAGAATCCCCGGATCTTTTGGAGTAATTTCGAGGGCCTGATCGTATGAAACAACAGCCTCGAGGGGTTTTGCCAGATGCAGCAGAGCATTCCCTCTCTCAAAAAATGCACGGGAGCATCGTCGGTTAATTTCCAGTGTTTTATCAAATGCATGAACTGCTTCCTCATACCGTTCAAGCGCTGAATATCCTATCCCCAGGTAACACCATGCCCACAATTCACATGGCCGGTCTTCAACTGACGTACCAAGAATCGTAACTGCTTCTTCGTAATGACCCATCCGGATAAGACTGATACCCTTTCTTACCTTTGCCTCGGAGAGTTTTGGATTAATCTCAAGCGCCTGATCAAATGCTGTAATGGCTTCTTCATGCCGACCGAGATTGGTCAGTGCAACACCTTTCTGAAGCCACGATTCGCTATGCACTGAATTCTGTTCAAGGACTTCTTCGAATGTGTCGAGGGCATCCTGGAAGTGGAAAAGACTCAAAAGTGCAATTCCTTTTCCATACAATGCCTCCGGGTTTTTCGGAGATATAACAAGCAGACGATCAAAAATTTTCGCCGCATCAGAATATCGTTTGATCTGGATCAGGGAATTTCCAAGGTTTTGGAAAGCAGGAGTAAAATGTGGATCGATCTCAATGGTACGGTCGAACACATCTATTGCTTCATCGAATCGTTTCAGCCGGACGAGACAGAGCCCCATAGTGTAGAGTGCATCAAGAAAATCAGGTTCAATTGCTAGGGCACGTTCAAATGCTCTGATGGCCTCCTCGAACCGCTCAAGATTATAAAAAGATAACCCTTTACGGTAATTGGATCTTAGATCACGAGGTTCAAGATCAAGGACACTATCATAAGATACGATTGCTTCCTCGTACATGCCCATGGCCGCGAGTGCATTTCCCTTTCCATAGAATGCAGGAGTACACGAACGGTTAATGGCTATTGTTTTGTCAAATGCCAGGATTGCTTTCCCGAGCTGCCCCAGTGCAGTAAGCGCTTTAGCATTATAACACCAGGCCAGTGCATCATCTTGCCTCCCCTTGAGGTAACTGCTGAAAACCGCAACTGCCTCTTCGTTTCTTTCAAGATGAACCAATGCTATCCCTTTACGGGCCATCGCATCATTTCCTTCGGGTTCCAATGCAATCGATCTGTCAAATGCAGCGATCGCATCTTCGTAGTGTTTTAACTGCAGGTGAACAATACCCAGGTAATAATATGCGGACGCATACGAAGGATCCAGGGTAATAGCATGATTGAATTCGGTCAGAGCTTCATCATAGTGCTCGATTGCAATAAGAGCGATACCCTTGAAATGGTGAACAATGAAATTTGAGGGTTCAATGGAGATTGAACGGTTAAATGCCGTTAAGGCCTCGAAATACCGTTCCGTTCCGGCATACGCAACGCCAAGATAATACAGTCCGGAGGCATTTCCCGGATCATGCGATAGGGAACGTTCAAAAGCAGCAATCGCATCATCGTAGTTTTCCTCACGGGAAAGAGCAACTCCTTTGAAATAGAGAATTTTGGGGTTATCCGGTTCAATCTCTAATGCCTGGTCGTAGAGCGCCACTGCACCGGACTGATCTCCCAGGCATGAAACTGCATTGGCTTTCTCATAGATGGCACGCGTGCATCTGCTGTTAATTTCCAGTGTTTTGTCAAAAGACCTGATTGCTTCTTCAAATTTTTCGACAGCCGAAAGAGCTATACCCTTAATGCACCAGGTCTTATCATTGTCCGGTTGTTCTTCAAGAGCACGATTGAAGATTGCTACAGCATCATCATATCGGCACAAGGCAACAAAGACGGTACCTTTGTGTACTGCTGCATCGGTATGTCTCGGATTTAATATGAGTACTTTGTCAAAAGCCGTGACGGCTTCATCAAACATCCCGAGGTTTTCGAGGGAAATTCCTTTATAGAACCAGGCTTCAACAAGTGAGGGATTCTGTTCGATCGCATCTTCAAAGGCTACCAGTGCTTCCTGATACCGTGTGAGGTAAAAAAGGGCAAGTCCCTTGCTATATAATGCACCGGTATGCTGGGGCAATTGTGCAAGTACATTATCCAGATCTGTTACAGCCTCTCCATAGTGACCTGAATGCATGAAGGCAGTTCCCCGTTGAAAAAGCACAAGAGTATTTGCAGGATCGATTTCAAGTGCCTGGTCAAATGCATAGAGAGCGTCGTCATATCTGTCCAGCTGAATGAGTGCAAGACCAAGGTTATAGTAGGCGTTTACATAGTTTGGATTGATCGCAATTGCCTGCTCAAACGCATCAATGGCCTGCTCGGACTTTTCGAGTTTTGCGAGCGATATCCCTTTATCAAAATATGTCTGAGCGTATGACGGTTTGATCTCAATACTTGTATTGAAAGAATCAATGGCATCAATATAACGCCCGAGTTTTGCCAGAAGGAGTCCTCTCTGATGATATGCGTGTGCATTTTTACGGTCCTGCTGAATGGTTTTATCAAATTCCTGAATTGCTTCAGGAATACTTCCAAGTCGTGCAAGGGCGAATCCCTTCCGGTAAAGAGCATCCGTGAATACCGGATTGATTTCTAATGCACGATCATATGCAGTAACAGCTTCTGCGAATCTCCCGAGACCCGCATACGCAATCCCTTTTTGATATGCCGCACCAGCACAATCGGGATCCAAATTGAGTGCTCGGTCAAAGGACTCAATCGCTTCTTTATGTCTGCCGAGCTTGGTGAGTGCGATCCCACGATAATAAAACGATGCAGGGTGATCCCGTTTTGAAAGAGTCTGGGTAAATGAAGCAAGTGCATCCTCATACCGGCTCAGTTTGATACAGGCAACCCCTTTCAGGTACATTGCATCAGAATTTTCTGGTTCTGATGCCAGAACGTGGTCAAAGTCCAGTATGGCATCGCGGTATTTATTCTGGTAGGCATAGGCAGTTCCACGGTTGTAATATGCAGCCACATTTTCCGGGTTCAGCTCGATTGCCTTATTGAATGCGGTAATTGCTTCACTGAACTTCTGAATTTTATTGAAGGCAAGACCCTGATGAAACCAGGCATCTGAAACGAGGGGGTCAATTTCAAGGGATCGATCAAGCGCAGCAACGGCATCTTCGTATCTGCCTGTTTTAAACAATGAAATTCCTTTAATTGCCCAGATATCCGAATGTCCGGGTTCATATTCAAGGAATTTATCTGCTGAATCATTGGCTTCGTTATAGCGTTCCTGTTTTGCAAGAATGAAGCTGCGGTAATACCATACCCAGATATCGGTAGGATCCAATTCGAATGCTTTGTTGAATGCATTCAGGGCATCATTATACTTTCCAAGATCATAGAGAGATATACCCTTGTTATAGAAGGCCTTGGCATAATTCGGAACTATTTCTATTGCTTTATCATAGGCTGAAATAGCCTCGTTGTGACGATTGAGATCCGCAAGGGCAATTCCTTTATTATAATAGACTTTTGCATGACGGGGATCGACAGTCAGGGCATGATCATACGCACTGATTGCTTCCTTAAAGCGTCCAAGTTCATAAAAGGCAATACCTTTCAGGATCCATGCTTCTGCATTGTCCCAGGAGATCGCCAGTAACCGGTCGCATGCTTCAAGGGCATCCTCGTTTTTCCCGATCTGAGCCAGAGTTGCTGCTTTATTATACCATGCGTTTGTGTCTGAGGGTTCGATTGCCACAGCATGGTCATACGAGTCAATGGCATCCTCATATTTGCCAAGATCGTACAGGGCTATGCCTTTGAAATAATAGGCCTTTGAAAGGTTTGGAAAGAGGGCGAGTGCCCGGTCAAACATGATAATGGCTTCCTGATATCTGCCAAGATCATAGAGTTCGATGCCCTGTCGCAACAATGCCTCAGC
>JGI20214J51088_10001002_pt1 | contig 19185 bp, 15 predicted proteins | sample WetSurMetagenome_FD_51088 | JGI IMG/M metagenome (IMG submission 51088) | reverse complement strand
AACCACCGGATACTATAAAATTCATTTAGCTAAACAAGGTCCAATGCAAGCGGAATTGATTTACGAATTTATCAGCAAACCGGGGAAAGTAGTTGATTACTCATTAAACTTATACGAAAGAAAATTAGCATCTATAAAATAAATCGGGCAGGATAAGAAAAATTTAGATAGTGGAGTTATGAAAAAAATAATTATCTACATGACAGTAGCTTCAATGTAGTCGGATACAATTAGCAGGAAGCGATTTAGAAGAATATGTCTTTGACAATTCAATAATTCTTGATTACTATTATTTAGTCGTAATTTAAAAGATTATGCTAGGAGAAGGTTATGAGTCCAAATCAAAATAAACTTCAGCTTTTTGAAGTCCCGCAAATTGATTCCGTCCAGGATATGCTGCTTAAATCAGCAGATCGATACACAAACAAAATTGCGTTAGAAGACCTCACAAACTATCCCATCCCGAAAGTAACTTATTCAGAATTAATCGAATACATTATGAAGTTCGGGAGTGCACTTGAAAAACTCGGCATTAAACCAAGAGATCACGTTGCCGTGATTGGCGAGAACCGCGTGCAGTGGGCAATTGCTTACCTTACTGCAATGATGTTCGACTTTGTTGTTGTTCCCGTTGACAAGAATCTTACTCATAGTGATATATTAAATATCATTCACGATTCGGATTCAACCGCCTTGATATTCTCAGGTTCACTGTTAGAATTATTTAGAGATAAAAAGGATGCCCTGATAAAAATAAAGTATTTCATAAATATGGATTCGGGTAAAAGAGAACATGATTTTTATTCGATGACAGAATTGATAAATAATGAGCATTCAACTAAAGCTAAGCTGCCAAAGATAAATATCGATGAGGTTGCGGAATTAATTTACACATCCGGCTCGCTTGGCAGAGCAAAAGGTGTAATGTTAAGTCAGAAAAATCTCGCTGTGAATCTTATGGCTATGCGGCAAATGGTTACAATTTATCCCGAAGACAAATTTATTGGTGTTCTTCCGATTCATCATACGTATCAATGTACCTGTGGACTTTTGTGTCCGTTATATTCAGGTGCCTCGGTCCATTTTGCAAGATCACTTAAAACAATTCCAGAGGATTTGCAGAAATCAAAACCGACCGTACTTCTTGGAGCTCCATTGTTATACAACAAAATGTATAATAAGATTATGAAGACAATCCAATCAAAAAAATCATCGTCGTTATTAGTTCCACTTATGATAAACCTTACTGATATTACACAAAGCATCGGCTGGAAAAATTCGAAGAAATTACTATTCGGAAAAATCCATAATACACTTGGCGGTTCGATGAGACTTTTAATCGCAGGTGGAGCTGCACCTGATCCCAAAGTTTCAAAATTTTTCAGAGAGGTTGGATTTACTATCATCCAGGGTTATGGATTGACCGAGACCTCACCTATTCTTGCCTTGAACAGATTAGATAATCTTAAAGATGCTGCTGCAGGTCTACCATTACCAGGTGTTGAGATTGAGATTGACAAACCCGATAAAAAAGGTGTCGGTGAAATCTGGGCGAAAGGTGCCAGTATGATGCTCGGTTATTACAAAAATCCAACAGCAACAAAAGACACTTTTGAAAATGAATGGTTCAAAACCGGTGATCTTGGATATGTTGATGATGATGGATTTCTTTTCATCTGTGGAAGAAAGAAAAATGTAATCATAGCAAATAACGGAGAGAATGTTTATCCGGAAGAGATAGAAGATATCCTAAACAGGAGCCAGTACGTTCTTGAAAGTATGGTCTATGGAGAAGAAGATGAAAAGCACGACGAGAGAATTGCAGCATTAATTGTTCCCGATACTGCAGCTTTCATAGAATACTCAGCCAAAAATAATGTTGAGATCAATCCGGAATTAATTGATCGGCTGATTTCAGAAGCTGTTAAGGAAACTAATCGCCAACTTGCTGGTTTTAAACAGATTAAAAAATTCTACCTGCACGAAAACGAGCTGGATAAAACAACAACTCAGAAGGTCAAACGGTACGCGGTAAATATGATACCAAATTCAAACTAATTGGAGAATAATCTACAATGAGATTGAAAGATATAGTTGCAATAATAACTGGAGGTGGTCGCGGAATCGGAAAAGCAATAGCACTTGGTTTCGCAAATCAGGGTGCACACATTGTAGTTGCAGCACGAACGGAAGCAGAAGTCATATCTGTTGCAGAAAAAATCAGAGAGCTTGGCAGAGATAGTTTGGGAATTGTTTGCGATATCTCAGATGAAAACCAGGTTAAGAATCTAATGGATATGACAATTCAACATTTTAAAAAAATAGATGTACTTATCAACAACGCCGGTATTGGATCAATGCGCCCCGTGTATGCAACGTCACTTGAATCTTTTGAGAAAGTAATAAAAGTAAATCTCACAGGAACATTTCTATGCACAAAGCATGTCTGGCAGCCAATGAAAAATTCTGGCGGTGGCTCTATTATTAATGTATCATCACTAGGAGGATTAGTGGGTTATCCAATGCTTTCAGCATACTGTGCAAGCAAATGGGGACAAATCGGTTTCACTAAAGCTTGTGCTGAAGAAGGAAAGAAAGATAGTATTCGAGTCAATGCAATCGCTCCCGGAAAAGCTGATACAGCGATCCGTTCCAAAATAAAGGAAGATAAAACAAAAATGCTCACACCAGAAGACCAGGTTGATGCCTGTGTTTTTCTCGCATCTGATGAATCGAGATATATAACAGGACAAGTTATCTCTTTAGAATGGTTTGGGGAAGAGAAATAATTGTTTGTTTTCTATGGCCTTAAAACTTCTTCTATAATCATTTAATCCCCACGAGATTTATCAAAGTGGCGAATTTAACTTGCTTTGAAGAAATGTCCCTTTAGGGACATAATATTTCTAAAAAGTAAACCTTCAAAAACTTAAGTCCCGCATGGACGACATATTTCCAGAAAAATTATAGGTTTCAGTTTTCACCGGAAAATACCGGATCGANCGGAATTACAATTCGAACAAACTCTTACAACCCTTTTACAATTCTCTGACAATTTCCACACCTTAAAATTCTATTCTTTCAATAGAGAANAAAAGANTTATGGGAGTATTAAAATGAAAAACCAATTATTAAAAGATAAAGTGATTATCGTTACCGGCGGTTCTGGTGGAATTGGAAATGAGATCGTAAACAAACTTGCTTCGTGTAATGCAAATGTTGTTGCTGTATTTAACAAAAATCTCCCATCCGATACCTCGTATCAAAATATTTTATGGCTGCAAGCGGATGTAACTAATCCAGATGAAATTGATAAACTTTTATCTTTTACACTTCAGAAATTTGAAAAAATAGATGTACTTATAAACTGTGCTGGAATTTTAGAACCAGGTGATTTCTCTTCACTAAAAATAAATGCACTTCGAAAAATGATTGATGTTAATTTCACTTCGACACTCATTATCACTCAAAAAGTTTTTTCAATAATGAAATCGAAAGGAAAGGGTCACATAATTAATATTGGTTCACTCGGCGGAATCGTTCCGATGCCTTATTCAGCAGTTTACAGTGCTACAAAATTTGCGCTTCGTGGTTTTTCATTTTCAGTTGCTGAAGAATTGAAGGGAACTGGAGTAAATGTTAGTCTTATAACACCTGGATCAGTTATTACTAAAATGCTCGACTATGAAGCACAAGCAGATAACTCTGCAATCTCCTTTTTAAGTAAACCTATAAGTTCTCTAAAGGTTGCTGATACAGTATTAAAATTAATTCAGAAACCAAAAGTTGAATTGATTATCCCGCGATCACAATCTATTCCATCCAGGCTACTGGTTTTTTCTCCGAAAGTTTTTTCTATCACTTACAAATTATTACACAGACTTGGCTTGTCTGGAAAAAGAAAATATCTAAACCATTATTGCAATTTTACATTGATGAAAGGAGTTGTGAGATGAATACTTTAGCAATTGAACAATACCCGTTTTTCTCATTCAGATTCTTAAAAGCATACATTATTACAATGAGACCCTACCTGATGTTCGTTTCAGGAGCAACTACAATTGCTGGGATATCTTTCGCAACTGAATTAGAAATATCCAAAGCAACCCTCATATTCTTCGCAGGATTTTTGTCATACGGATTCGGACAAGCATTGACGGATTGCTTCCAGATCGATACTGATTCAATATCTTCGCCTTACAGACCACTGACGCAAGGAGTTGTAAACAGAAATTATTTTCTGATTATCAGTTCAATTGGTTTACTGTTTTGTATTTCTGTATTCGCATACTTCAATCCTGTTAATATTGGACTTGGAACATTGGCAGGATTCGGACTTGCGACTTACACTGACTTTAAGCGTAAATGGTGGGCAGGTCCTTTTTATAACGCATGGATTGTTCTTGTGCTTTTTGTAATGTCATATCTTGCCGGAATTGGTAAGATAGCATTTGATGCTGCCAATCCAGTCTTTGTTATTGCTGTTATTACAGTCTTTTTCGGTTATGCAAATTTTGTTCTCACTGGATATTTCAAAGATATTTCTGCAGACAGAGTAACAAACTACAATACTTTGCCTGTAAAATATGGCAGCAAAATTTCTGCGATTGTGAGTGACATCTTTGGTGTAATAGTGTCATTCTCTGTTTTTGCTCTCATAATTTTATCTTCACTCGATTCAATTCCTTTTAAAAATCTTATTTCGGCATCGATATTTATTTATAGCGGAATCGGGATGTTAATTGCCTGTCAGATTTGTTTACATAACATTAAATCTGATAACAAAGCTTATAGAGCTATTACACCATGTGTGCACAGCTACATTCTTGTATTAGCAGGATTATCTGTTTTGAATAAACCAGATTGGTTCGTGGGTTTGTCACTGTTTTATCTTTTTTATTTGTTCACGTTAAAACTTAGACCAGCAAAGGATCAGATATAGGTGATAAAATGGTTGTAGTATTAAATAAAAATTCGGGTGGTGGAACTGCTCTTGAAAAGTGGACAAGAATTTACAAGCAGCTTGGTTTAAATGGTACCCCCGAGAGCTTTTTTATCGGAGTGAACGTCTCAACTGATAAATTAATTTTAGACTGCATTAAAAAAGGTAAAACAGATTTTGTTATTGCTGGCGGTGACGGCTCGATAAATTATTTTTTAAACAGATGCATTCAACTGCTTAAACCGGTTGAATTAAAGCAAATTAAGATAGGCGCCGTTGGAATTGGTTCAAGCAATGACTTTCACAAACCATTTCAACTAAAGAATACTATCGAGAGCGTTCCTTATAAAATAAACTTCAAGGATGCAGTTAAGCGAGATGTCGGCTGCATTCAATACAAGTTCGATGGTAAGATCTTAAAAAAATATTTTCTCATCAACGCAAGCCTCGGACTAACTGCTGACGGGAATCATTTCTTCAACAATCCGGATTTCATTTTACAATATCTTAAAAAGATTAACACTCAGGCTGCCATTTTTTATACAATACTTAAAAACATTTTTACGTACAAAAACTTCAAAATAAAATTGGAGGTGAACAATGAATCCTTTACAGCAAATATCTCAAACCTGGGAATACTTAAGTCACCGTATTTTACAGGCAAGCTTAGATTTCAGTCTGATCCTCTGTTTAATAACGGTTTGTTCGATGTTCATCTATATGATTCATTATCGAAAATAAAATTGTTAAAACTTTTTTATAATCTGAGTAAAGGCAAATCTGATAATTCCTTGAACAAAAAATTCTGGAGAACAAACCGTATCAAGATTTCTTCTGAAAAAGAGTTCGCTGTAGAATTCGATGGCGAAATAATTACAACAAAATGTGCAGAGTTTTCTGTTATACCGGAGTTAATAAAAGTATGTACCAATTAAACGAAATATTGGAAAATAAAGTTATCAACAATCTGATTTCAGGTTTTGAAAGATGTCCACATCAATTAAACAAACCTCACGAAAGTGATGCAGAGATTATTCTATTAAATGATAACACAAAACTTGCCATAACTACTGACAGCATTTCGGAAGAAATCTCTACAGGATTGTATGATGATCCATATTTAATAGGATGGATGATTGTAACTGTTAATATCAGCGACCTAGCAGCAGTTGGTGCAAAACCAATCGGAATACTTATTTCAGAAATAATCCCAAAAAATTTTAGTGATGAAAAAATTAAGCGGCTTCAAAAAGGAATTTCGGATGCCAGCAAAAAATACGGCACATATGTTTTGGGTGGTGATACTAATGAAGGTGAAAAGCTGTTATTGACCGGAACTGCAATGGGAATAATAAATAATGAAAAGATTTTATCACGAGTTAATTGCAAAGTTGGAGATACACTTTTTTCATCAGGAAAATTAGGGATTGGAAATGCTTATGCAATTTCTAAATTGATTTCAAAAACAAATACACCAATAAATTTTCAACCGGAAGCTCGCATCAATCTAAGTTCAATAATAAATAAATATGCTACTGCTTGCATGGATACAAGTGATGGTTTGATTTCCACATTAGATCAATTAATGAGATTAAATAATGTCGGATTCGAAATAACAGAAAAGTTTGAAAAATTAGTTGACCATGAAGCATTGATCTATTCCAAAAAATTAAATATTCCTTCCTGGCTTTTACTTGCTGGTCAGCACGGTGAATTTGAGTTAGTGTTTACAATACCGCAAAACTTAAAACACGAATTTCTTAATGAAGCTGAGAAGAACGAATTTGAACCGATTGAGCTTGGTGAAATTATTCCCGAAAAAGAAATCAGAATCAATCTTTATGACAAATCAGTTCCGATTAATTCCGGATTTATCAGAAATCTCCCCTTCGAAACGAAAGGTGACGTCAATCACTACTTACAGCTGCTTTTGGAGTATGATTCTGAGCTGAAAAAATCCTACGATCTTCATTTTACATCAAACTGACAATTCTCTGACAACTACCCCTCCCTTTCCTGTTAGATTACTGGTGGAAAGAATGAATGTCTAATCACAGAAAGGAAAATAAAATGGCACAGACAAATGAATATATGGGTGGAGAAAATTTCGATCTAAGAGATATTCTTATCAGGGGAAGAAAAATGAATCTTAATGACAAAACTGAATTCTTCGATTCTTTTCTTGAAAGTTTAATGAGCAATAAGCAGATGCTTCATCTCAGATGTATTACTAGCGCAGCTGATAGAACAGTAACTGTAATTGATGCGTACACAGGTGAAATTAAGGATATGCTAATGTTCGGTTCGAACAACTATCTCGGACTGGCAAATCATCCATACATTAAAGCATTTGTTCAAAAAGTTATTGAAAAGTATGGTGCAGGAATTGGCGGACCTCCGTTGTTAAACGGTTATACGGCACTTCATCATGAACTTGAAGAAAGACTTGCTGAACTGAAAGGTGCAGAAGACGTTCTGTTATTCTCCAGCGGTTACGGTGCTAATGTCGGTTTAGTTTCAGCTTTAATGAACAACGAAGATCTTGTAGTTTACGATTCATACAGTCATGCTTCATTTCACGATGGAATAAAAATGTCTGGTGCACAGGCTGTTCACTTTTCACACAATGATGTTGAATTACTTGAACAAACTCTGGAACGAACCGAGTCAATGAAATTCAAAGATCGTTTTGTTGGAGTTGAAGGCGTTTATTCAATGGATGGAGATATTGCACCACTCGATTTAATTGTTCCGATTTGCAAAAAGAATAATGCTATACTGATTCTCGATGATGCTCATGGAACAGGAGTAATGGGAAGGAAAGGTTCTGGAACTGCAGAACATTTCGATCTTGATGGAAAAATTGATATCACGATGGGAACTTTCAGCAAAACCTTTGCAGTCACTGGAGGATTTGTCGCCGCATCAAAATCAATAATTAATTATTTAAGATTTTTTGCTAGATCTTACATGTTTTCTGCTTCACTTCCGCCGACAGTTGTTGCAACAGTACTCGCTGCACTAGATGTAATGGAAAAGGAACCTGAGCTGCATCAAAAGTTACAGGACAATATTAACTACACTGCTTCCTGCTTGAGGCAGCTTGGATTTCCTGCAAACAATTTAACTGCAATTTTCCCGCTGATGGTTCCGGCAGAAATGAATATCAGAGATGCATCTTATGAATTTCATCAGAAAGGAATTTTTCTTAATTCGATTGAATATCCCGCTGTTCCAAAATCACACCAAAGATTCAGAATAAGTGTGATGGCAACTCACACAAAGGAAGATATTGACATATTAATGGAAGTTATTTCTGAGATATGGGGAAAGAACAAAGCTGAAGCAAAAATGGATTCAAACTCTGTTAAAGTATTAGTTAATTAAGAATAAAGGAGAAATGAAAATGAAAAAGCCAAAACTCCTGATAATCGTATTGTTCCAAAATCTGATTGATGAAAAACCATATTACGCGCGTAATCCTGCACCACCATTACCCGGAATTCTTCTTGCAGGATTAACTCCGCCGATAGTTGATGTTGAAGTTCTTCACGAAATGGTAAGACCAATCAACTACAATACTGATGCTGATTTTATTGCACTCAGTTTTATGGATTACATTTCTCCACACGCTTATCAGGTAGCGGAAAGATTCAGAGCGATGGGAAAAATCGTAGTAGGCGGAGGAAAATTTGCATCGACATTTCCTGATGAAGTTCAGCCGCATTTTGATTCTATACTCGTTGGAGAAGCTCAAACAATGTGGCAGCAAATGGTTTATGATATGATTTATGGAAAACTAAAACCACGTTATGATGCTGGCTTAACTCCATCACTTGAAAATATTCCACCGCCGAGATATGATCTTGTTGAGAAAAAATATTTTTCACCAATTGTAACAGAAGCTACCAGAGGTTGTCCGCATCCTTGCACATACTGTCAACTGAATATTGTTCGTACTCCTCACAGAACAAGACCTGTAAAAGATGTAATAAGAGACTTAACGAACACCGCTGGTCTACCATTTTATAAAAGAAAAATGGCAATGCTTCTTGATAATAATCTTGGTGGTGATCTCAAGTACGCAAAAGAACTTTTAAGAGAAATTGCCAAGTTAAAATTCTGGGCAATTGGTGCACAGTACAGCATCGAATGTTTAAGAGATGATGATTTTGTTGAGGCTTTGGATGAGGCAAAATGCAGAATGTCTTTTCTGGGGATGGAATCTTTGAATGAAGAAAGTCTTCGCGGCGTTCAGAAAAAACAAAACAAAGTTCAGGAATACAAAGAGTATTTCGACAAACTTAATCGAAAAGGAATTTTAACTTTCACCGGATTAATGTTTGCTCTTGATGAAGACACAAAAGAATATTATGAAACTCTTCCTGAAAAACTGGATGAGGTTGGCTGTAACGTAATTCTTCCTTCCATTTCAATTCCTATATACGGGACACCGCTTTACGACAAAATAAAATCTGAAGGAAGGTTGATTGATGAAAACATTACTCACTATGAAGGTGATCACGTTCTCTTCAAGCACAACAATTTGACTGAGAAAGAAATTTATGAAGCATATAGAAGAGTAAATAAAATATTCTATTCCTGGAAGAATATTTTCAGAAGATGGGTAAAGTTTGTTAAAAAGCAGTCTGTTCAGGAATCAATTCCACAATTTGTACTTAAAGTGCTCATCTCGACAGTAATTTATTTCAAGCTTTCAATTTTCCAGAAGCATCACGCAGAAGAGAGAGTATTCTACAAAAATTTATCTGCAAGCAAAACGAAGTTGAGTTTAAGACGAGATACAGGAATAAAACGCAGGTTAGCTGTAAATACTTTTAATTTGCTTGCCCGCCGTGGTTGATATTTTTACTCATTAAAATTGTTAGGTTACCTTTTATTCGAAACAAAAATTTAATCTATTTTAATATCATCAAACCAAACTTTTCCACCATTGTTTTCTGGAGAAGCAATTCCAGCTCTTATACGAACTTCTTTAGTGCCATCTGGCACAGTAAAATCGGTTTTTACTAATGTCCAATCAGTTGTTCCTTGAACTGGATGTGAGTATTGATTTGACGAAAAATTTATGATTTTTTGATTTTCATCCCAACATTGAACCACAATCCAAGCAGTTTCTTTCAGCTTGATTGTTTTAATCCAGCCGCTGATCACATATTTATTACCAATGGTGAAATCTTGGAAAGTGCGTGTCCAATTGTATGCAATTAAATCTTGAGAATGTGCAGAGTCGATTGCAATTGATACTGAATATGAACCACTATGATATTCGGTTGAATCCCAATTAAAAACAACAAAATCTTTTGTTTGTGGAACACGTGTTGCAAACCAACCAACAGGTTCATTTTGTAATAGGGATTTAATTTCAAAACCGCCATTAAAATTATTTTGACCTATAATAATATGTGAACCTAGCAATACTACTGAAATTATTAAATAAGATTGGAATAATATAAATCTCAAGACAACACTTTTTACATTTAGCATATTTTCCTCCACTGAATTTGTAATCCAACGGCGTTGCGCCTAACCCGCCGCCAAGAACAACAGCGACAAACTAAAACACAATTGCCGATGATTTAAGCAAACTGTGCTTAACTTGTTTTTCTGCCAAGCACAGTTTGCAGTTAATTAATCTTAGACTCACAATATTGACCAGGTTGTTCCTGAGAAACTGATAAACCTGCAACCAAAAAAAACTCCTGGATATTTCGCTGTCGGGTTGAGCCGCTGGTTATACAGCATTTTATATTTATTGCGAAACTTTTTTTAATCATTTAGTTCAAAGTCTATTAATTCAGATATTATTCCCCAACCACCTTTCGATTTTATCATTCCAACACCTTTTTTATAAATCTCAGTACTCTCAACATCTATCGCAATGTTAGTAAAAAACTCTATGGTATCTTCGTCTTTATTTACTGCTTTTATTGAATATCTTCGACCAGTTGGAAGTCCATCCGATTTATATTTTAGTGTTAATTCAGTCTCAGGTAACTCTATCCTTGCTACATCACCAGACTCTAATGAAAATATAGCAGTGACACGTTCTGAATAATCTTTATATTTTTCCTCATAGTTCAAAGTATATAGAGTATCATTTGATATTCTTTGGTGATAGTAGTAAGGTTTTTTGTCTGAGTTAACATTTTCATATTTAAGCTGAAAATAAATTTTGCCTTTAATTGTGTCTATTCTAATTACTTCAGTTATAGTAGAAGTTTCTGAACCAACTTCAGTGTTCGCTGTATGAACATTATAATACCATTTGTTCCCGATCGCGAGAGGCATATAATCGTTTTCAACCGAACTTGATGTTTGAGCTGAAGAACAACACATAAATAGGGCGTTAAAAGAAAAAATGAATAAATAAAAAAGTAATTTCATTTTGTATCCTCCATAGCTAAACTCATTGCTGTATAACTATTACTTATACCGAACCTTTCCACACTGCTTTTTGCTGGTAGTGTGCGCGTTAGGCAGCTTATTTATATAATAATCAATCAGATAAATAAATAGAAATTGGATTATCTAAGACTTCGATATTGTTATTAACTTCTAATTTGTCAAGACTAATAATCGCTATTGAAGAAGAACCTTGATTTGTTACATAAGCATATTTTCCATCCTTTGTAATCGCAATATCCGTCGGCATTTTATCAACAGGTACTTTCTTTAAAACAGAATTGGTTTTTACTTCAATAACAGTAACCATATTCGATTTAACATTAGTAACTAAAATATATTTACCACCCGGAGTTACTGCTATACCTCTTGGAACATCTATATCGGAAATTTTATTTATAACACTATCAGTTTTTGTATCAATCACTTCAACTTCATTTAGATCAGCATTAGTTACATAAGCATAGTTGCCATCAGGAGTAAAATCAATATCCAACGGACGTCCACCAACATAAATACTTTTTGAGATTTCTTGTTTATCCGGATCTATAATATGAACATAGGGGCGAAAAATTGCAGCCTGATATATTTTATTTTCGTTTTTTGTCATACGTAATAATCCAGTCCCCTCAGATATTTTTTTTGTTATCTGGTGGGTCTTTATATTCATAAACCATAATCCATCTTGTGATTGATGGCTTATTAATGCTGTCTGTTCATCTGCTGCCAGACAAATACAAACAGGATTTTTCCCTACAGGAATACTATCGTTAGTTTTATTATCCTTCATGCCAATGATAGAAATACTATTGGATAAAAAGTTAACAACGTATGCAGTTTTTCTATCTTTAGATAAAGTAAACCAATTTGTTCCGCTTCCGGCTTGTAGGGTATCAATGATTTTGTTTGTCTTTAAATCTATTACTGTAACGGTACTATGAGTAATGTGACAAATAAATGCTAATCCAGTAGAATCTAGGTTGATATTTTTTTGAAAAGGAATTAAAGCATTTTGATTAGATGATGGTAAAATAATAAATCCAAATATGATTACAAGAGGACCAAGTAAGCCTATTATTTTAGCGAAATATTTTTTAAAGCCTTTCATAAATTACCTCTTAATATTTTGTTTAACCTCTGCAGTGTTCTAACTATTACTTATACCGAGTTGTTGGTCTTCAATCAGGTTGTTAATTAAGAAATTTATTTCACAAACTTATACCCGGCCCCGTGGATTGTTAAAAGATGTTTTGGATTTGAATGATCGTCCTCAATCTTTTTTCTAAGATTAAGAATAAAGTTATCCACAGTTCTTGTCGAAGGATAATTTTCATAACCCCAGACTTCATCGAGCAGTTTGTTTCTTTCTATTACTTCTCCCTCTCTTTGAATAAAATATTTCATCACTTTGAATTCCATCACAGAAAGTTCAACAGGATTGTTTCCTTTTTTTGCTTCCTGCTTTTTAAAGTTTAGATAAATATTATCGAATGAATATTCTTCAACTTCAGGACGAATTTCCTGAGGGCGTCTTAACAATGCTTTTACCCGCGCTACTAACTCTCTTACGCTGAATGGTTTGGTGACGTAATCATCGGCTCCAATCTCCAATCCGATAACTTTATCAATTTCTTCTTTTTTCCCGGTGAGCATTAATATTGGTGTGTTAATTCCATCTCTTCTTAAATCTTTGCAAATATCAATTCCATTCTTTTCCGGTAACATTAAATCCAAAATTATAAGATCATACTTTCCTTCTTTTGCTTTTTCGTAGCCCATCTGTCCGGACATAACTGTCGAGACATCAAAATGTTCTTCTTTAAAAGTTTCTTCAAGCCCGGTTAAGATTGCCGGATCATCTTCAATAATTAATATTTTTTTCATAATGCCTCCACAAAAAAATTATTTAGATTCATTTAAAATTAAGCAAAGCATCACACGATATAGATATCAATTTCACCTTTTATATTCTTCAGCTCGAATGTTCTGAGTTTTCTGAACTCTGTATTTGTTTTTCCTTTAACGGTCAGGTAAAAATTTTCTGATGCATAAATTGTTCCCGGTTCAGCAATTTGCTGTATTCTTGCAGCAATATTCAATGCATCACCTTTTAATTTACCTTCGAACTCAATAACATCTCCTACATGAACACCAATTCTTACTTTTATCTTTTCATGCTTTGGTTTTTCAGAGTTGTATGCTCTGAACTTTTCCTGAATCAATATGCAGCAGTTGAGACAATCCGTAGAGCTTTCAAATGCAGCAAGAAATGCATCACCAATTATTTCAACAATTCTTCCTTTAAACTTTTCAATAGAGTCCTTCATTATCCTATTATGATCCTGCAGAAGTTTCAATCCCAGCTTCTCATCTCTATTCATCTTCTTCGAATAATTTTTCATATCCGAAAACATTATTGCAAGTAAGTGCCGCTGTAAATCTTTGCCTGTGTCTGATTCAACTTTATTGCTTTCAACCGACTCCAATCTTCTTAGATTTGTTCTGATTCTTGCTAAAAGTTCGCGAGTATCAAATGGTTTGGTCACATAATCATCTGCACCGACTTCAAGTCCTACAACCTTATCGATTTTCTCTCCTCTCGAAGTCGAGATAATAATTGGATTCTTGTAAGCTTGCTCTCTTAACATTCTGCAAACCTGAATACCATCCATTGATGGTAAATTAATATCCAGTAAAATCAGATCGGGTTTTTCTGTAAGAGCTAAATTGTAACCTGCTTTTCCATCGTCGGCTTTAATCACATCAAAACTCTGCTCAAGAAGGTAATCTTCCAGACCGAGCAAGATTGCCGGATCGTCTTCAACTATTAATATTTTTTTATTTATTGGCAATTGGAAACCAAAGTGTGAATTTACTTCCCTTTCCGATTTCACTTTCAACTTCAACTCTTCCGTTGTGAGCATCCATAATATGTTTTACGATTGCAAGTCCTAATCCAGTGCCTTCAATCTTTTTTGTTTCAACAGAAATTAATCTCCTGAAAGGCTCAAATATATTTTTTAAATCTTCATCCGAGATTCCCCTGCCATTATCTTTCACTTCAACGCCTGCACTGCTTTTAAGCTTTTTAACGGATACAGTTGTTTTGCTTTCTCCTGAAGAATACTTAATCGCATTGGTGAGTAAGTTAGTAATAGCCCTTTCAACTGCTTCTTCATCAGCATTTATAATCATCTCATTAGAATCTATTATTAACTCCACTGACTGTTTACTAATCATAAACTGATATTTCATTGAATCTAATGCCTTCTTAACAACCTTGGTGAGATTAATATGTTTTTGATTGTAGGATTTCATTCCCTTTTCAATCCTTGCATAATCTAAAATGTTATCAATCAGTCTCCTTAGTTTATCGCTTTCCCCTTCTATAACTTCCAGATAAAAATCGGACTTCCCGGAAGGTATATCCTTTTTATCCTGCAATTTTTCGGTAAACAACTTTATTGACGTTAATGGAGTTTTAAGTTCATGAGTAATTGTATGCATAAAAAATGATTTGAGCTCATTTAACTCTTCGAGACGTTTAGCTTCAAGTTTTTCAAGTATCAACTCCTCCTGAAGTTTTATTCTGTCGATTGCAAGGGCAGTCGCTGCTGTGACTGTGTTCAACAAGTCAATATCATCTTTCAGAAATCTAGCACCTGATTTTTTAGCGCCTAATACCAGGAATGCATGAATTATTCCCGTTGGTGATTTTACAGGAAATACAAGCACCATTCCCCATCGTTTAAATACTTTGATATCAGCTGATTCAATTTTAAGTCCCGGCTCAACTTTATTATCAACAGCAACAGGAAGAGACATATCGGTTTTTAGATTTTCAGATTCGAAGCGGATACTTCTACCTTGTAACAAATCCCAGCCTTTATTCGCAATGATCCTTACTCTTCCATTCTGATTGTTTAACTCAAAGAATCCGATCTTTTCTACAGGTATTAAATTATCTACCCGTTTGACTATTAGTTCTGTGAGTGTTTGAATGTCGAAGATATTTTTAATGTCATCTAAAAATCTTTTCTGTTCTTCACGGTAATCATACTCGATCCGGAAGAATTTTTTGTCAACAAATTTCTGAACGCCGTTTTTCACAGGTTGAAGCAGAGCAACAACTGCAAGAGCAGTTAATACAGATGGGAAAGCAGGATTGATATCGCTTACAAATAAGGTAATTATTGAAGAGATTCCAGCATATATTAAAATTATTATACCGAGGATGATTGTATAGACAACACTTCTTCTTACAATCAGGTTGATATCCATCAAATGATATTTGATAATGGCAATGCTGAATGTGATTGGGATTGCAGTTAAGAATATTAATACCAATGATTCAGGTATCAGACTGTATCCGGTCAGAAAAATGGGGATGACCCAGAAAATCACAAAGCTGAACGGACCAATAAAAAATCCCAGCAATAACCATTGAAGTCTTTTACGTTCTTCTATTTCGTTAGCTGATCTGTATGCATAAATACAAATGGAGATTGCAACAACGATGCTGGTGATCAGGAATAATCTGAAATATGAATCGAAAAAAGCAACATAATTCTTAAGACTCTCCGGGTTACCACCAACTGTTGCATTCAGGAAGTAATAAGTTAAGATAGCTGTATTTATAAGAGCACTAGAGTAAAAGAAATATAAAATGTATTTAATACTTTTAACTTTTTTCTTCGAGAATGATGAAGTGAAATGAATAAATAGCACCGGTGTGAAACTATAAGCAAATAACCAAATTATTCTATTGAAGTGACCGTAGCCAAAAGGTTGAATATTGTATAAACCGGCGGTCATAACAATTACCATCCCGAGACCAACACTTGCCCAGTGAAATATATGTGCGGAGAAATTATCTGATGCTTTGATTCTTACAATAACACCCATCACAAAAAATATCAGTCCAACCAGAGCAATTATTACAAGATCAAAAAGCGAATAATATTTAGTTAAACTTACTTCTACTGAAAAAATCTTTCCGTCACTGTTTAACTGAATTTGAACACTATCACCGATTTTTTTTCCATCAAGATAAAACTCAATTTCTTCCCATTTACTAAAATGGTTATTATCGACACTTATTAAATCATCACCGCGTTTAATATTTCTTTCGTTCGATGGATTTTCAGAAACGAAAATTTTTGAATTCTCCGATGATGTTTTGAAAGGTAAATCAGCTTTAAGGGTAATGAGATACAATCCCCCGCAACAGAGGCAAAAAATCAATCCGTCAGCAATAAGGAGTAAAAGATTATAGAGAAACGATGGTTTCAACTAAAATTAACTTTCCTTAAATATTTAAATAAAATCTAAGAACTGATTTATGCCACAGATAATTTAGCTTTATAAATTCAGAAGGTCAATGAGTTTCTTATAATAATCATAATAAATAAGAATTGTAGGAAAGTAATGTTTAGAGCATCTTACTAATAATAATTTTTTAGATGGACGAAATGCTTACCGATATTAAGAATTAATAAATCTTTAAAAAATGAAACCCTCTTCTCAGATCTAAGAAAGAGGTTGATTACATTCTATTAATTAGAAAAAGTATTTTTGAAAAATTATAAATGCTTAATCAATTCATACTTATAATCAATTGTGATTTGTGGAATAAAATTTGCCTTATGAATTTGATCATAAAAGTTTATTTTCATAGTGATTAAATAAAACTTAATTGCTGGTTATTTCCTACCTACGAACCGCGTAACCATCAACTTGATCATAAAACTTAAACCTATATCTGTGCTTTTTACTTATCTCTTTTAAGTCGATAAGTCAATAAATTAAGAGTTCGGGTGTTGCCTGAATATGATGCAAACTCTGTAAAGTATCGGAGAGAACTATGAAACTATTTTTATATTTAACGGGGACAATAATATTCTTTTACTCTTCTTCAATTTTATCGACCACGATTAATGGTAGATTTACCGTATTGAGCACTGGCGAATTAAAGTTTACAGTTCTAGTTCAAATCAACACAAACACTGGAATTGATGATCTTGGTGGAGCAACAGTTGTAATTAGTTTCGATACGAACTCTGTAAACTTTCCGAATGTTCCAGTCAAAGGTGAGGATTATATTTTTAATAATTTTGATGGTGGTCAGTACTCTGATGCAACTGTTACAAAACCAATGAAAAATAAAATCTGGGTAAATATTGATTTACCTTTCACTAATAGAAATAATGGGACTATTGTGGCCGCGAGCCCAAATTGGACAAATGTTGTTACATTAAATTTTGTTGTTAAAAATGAAAATATTGACCCTGGTTTGTCATGGCAATTGTCAAGTACATTCTGGGGAATTTATGACGCTGATAACAATACATTATGGCAAACTGGTACCTTTGAAGGCAATTTTGGATTATCAGTTGAAATTAAAAATGGGTGGAATTTGGTATCAGTACCTGGAATTAATCCTGATGGCCAAGGAGTTAATAATTGGTGGCCAGGTAAAAATCCAGGATCTAGCGTTTTTATTTATAGCGGTGGATATTATGAGCCAGTAACAACTACACAACCTGGTGAAGGATATTGGATGAATCATATTGGAAATAATATATATAATACAGGTGACGAATGGCCATCTGAAGGAATACAAAGAGTGCCGAACGATCCAATTAACGTTTCAGCGGGCTGGAATGCTATTGGTGGATATGAAAAGATAATACAAATTAACCAAATAACTACAACTCCACCAGGACTTATCTCTGGACCAGTTTACACATTTTCCGATCATTATGTTATTGCAACAACTATCGAACCCGGAATTGGTTATATTGTAAATTTAACAGGGCCCGGTCAAATAAATTATATTAATGGAATGATAAAAGAAGATGAAGTTAATTCAGAATATTTTAAAAAGGATTGGGGGAAAATAATAATCTCTGACAATTCACAGAAGAGTTTTTCTTTGTACCTGGTTAATAGTGATATCAATTTAGATGAATATGAGTTACCGCCGGTTCCACCCGAAGGATTATTTGATGTGAGGTTTGGAAGTGGAAGAATTGCTGAGCGTGTTGATAATGAAATTCAGCCCATAATTATGAATGGGGTCAACTTTCCTGCCAAAATAAAAGTTGAAAATATTAATATCAAAGTTCAAGATGAATCCGGTAAGATTATAAACGCTGATCTAAATTCTGGTGAAGAAATAACGATAACAAATCAATCAGTCAAAAAACTTTTAATACAATCTGACAAACAAATAATTCCTAATGAATATTTTCTAAGTCAAAATTATCCTAATCCATTCAATCCCAGTACAACAATAAAGTTTGCCATTCCAAATGATGCAGATGTAAATTTAAGTATCTTTAATGTACTGGGGGAATTAGTTACAACACTGGTTGATAAGAATCTTAATGCCGGGCAGTACGAGTATGAATTCGATGCTCATAACCTTTCCTCCGGTATTTACATTTACAGAATTAAAGCTAACGATTTCGTAGAAACAAAAAAAATGGTTCTTCTTCGTTGAGCAATTAGAGATCTTTCAGATATGAAATTCCCCCAAGCAAACTCATTTGCCCAAGTATCCAGCTTTGTCTTCGTAAAATGTATCGTGAAGGTCTTCTTACAGAAAATCGTATTGGATTTGGAATAGTTGCCGTCAATAAAGCTGCCTGACTTCTTGTTAATTTAGATGGAAATTTTTTAAAATAAATTTGACTCGCAGCACCCACACCAAAGACCATATCACCAAGTTCAACAATATTTAAGTACACTTCAAGAATTCTTTCTTTACTCCATAAAAGTTCTATCAGCAAAGTGAAGTAAGCTTCAAATCCTTT
>JGI20214J51088_10000999_pt1 | contig 19206 bp, 17 predicted proteins | sample WetSurMetagenome_FD_51088 | JGI IMG/M metagenome (IMG submission 51088) | reverse complement strand
AAGGAACGATTTGCACCAATCCGCCGACACTAACCAGCAGAAGGATAAATAGCATCATCAAACCAATGTTTTTTTCAACAGTTTCATGTGCAGCAGCCATAATTTATTTATGCTCCTCAAAATTAGTGTGCATGAGCGGGTTCAGGGATGGTTGCTTCAAAGGATTGTGCGCCTTTAATTGTCATCCAAATGTTATAAGCCATAACAAGCATACCGACTAAGAAGATTAATCCCCCTAAGAAACGCATCGCATAGAAGGGGTGCATTGCTTGAACAGATTCGATGAAGCTGTAAGTTAAAGTACCATCTTCGTTGACTGCACGCCACATCAAGCCTTGCATAATGCCAGAAACCCACATCGAGGTAATGTAGAAAATAATGCCGATCGTGGCGGTCCAGAAATGCCATTCAACCAATACTAAGCTATACAGTTCGCGGTTAAATAAACGAGGAATTAAGTAGTACATACTTCCCATGGTGACTAAGCCAACCCAGCCTAACGCGCCCGAGTGAACATGACCCACCGTCCAATCAGTGTAATGAGAAAGGGCGTTGACGGATTTAATAGACATCATTGGACCTTCGAAGGTTGACATACCATAGAAGGAGAGAGAAACAATTAAGAAACGCATGACGGGATCAGTGCGTAATTTTTCCCAAGCACCCGATAAGGTCATGATTCCATTGATCATTCCTCCCCAAGAAGGGGCTAATAAAATCAATGACATCACCATTCCCAAAGATTGAGTCCAATCAGGTAATGCGGTGTAATGTAAGTGGTGAGGACCCGCCCAAATATAGGTAAAAATTAAAGCCCAGAAATGGACAATCGACAAACGATAAGAATAAACTGGGCGACCAGCTTGTTTGGGAACAAAGTAGTACATCATGCCCAAGAAGCCTGCGGTTAAAAAGAAACCAACCGCGTTATGACCATACCACCATTGCACCATTGCATCTTGCACACCCGCATACACGGAGTAAGATTTGGTTAACGATACGGGAATTTCTAAGTTATTGAAAATATGTAAGATTGCAATGGTAATGATCATTGCACCATAGAACCAGTTTGCAACATAAATATGAGGTGTTTTGCGTTTAATAATGGTTCCAAAGAAAACCAGCGCATATGCCACCCATACCAAGGTAATTAAAATATCAATAGGCCATTCTAATTCAGCATATTCTTTACCACTGGTGAAACCTAAAGGTAAAGTCACCGCAGCAAGAACGATGATCGCTTGCCAACCCCAGAAAGTAAACGCGGCTAAACCATCACAGAATAAACGCGTATGACAAGTGCGTTGCACGACATAATATGAGGTGGCAAATAACGCAGAGCCACCAAACGCAAAGATCACCGCATTGGTATGCAGTGGACGCAACCGCCCGAACGTAATCCAAGGCAAGTCAAAGTTCAACCAAGGCCATGCTAGCTCTGCCGCCGCATAAACCCCCGCCGCCATTCCTACAATTCCCCATACAATAACCATAATGGCAAATTGTCGGACGACTTTGTAATTATAAGTGGCTTCAGCCATTCTACCTCCTACAAAGAGTCTTAAATATCGTGGAAAAATTCCATTACCGCCGACTATAAATAACATTTTTTGACCGAGTTGATTTTTAAAAAACTTTCTCCGCCAGCGCTCATACTTTATTATGAAAGACTAAATAACTTTATAACCTATGTTAACTTTCTGTGTGCATTGCCACATTTATAGACGCTCTAAGCAAATGGCTTGTTTAATAAATTGCGAGTCCAAATAACATTTTTAGGATAGTGGTACAAAAAAGGGTAGTAATCAAAAATAAGAGATGATTTTATAAATTTTATGTTTATTTTCATATAGTTATAAATTATACTTTCATCTTAATTTGATCACTACCCAAATATTTTCTATGGTATAATTTTCAGCAGTGGTATAAACGAGATGTTAATTTTAATATAATTAAAGAAAACTTTATTAAATTATCTCCCATTCTGTACCACTATTTAGGTCTAATTATTCAAAACAAAGAGCAACCAATAAACAAACACCTTACAATTAGAATGTGAAAAAGATTTTCATCATTGAATTGAAAAACATATTGCCCCATTAAAAAACTAAACGATTTAACGAGTTAGGTATTGAGCATTTAATCGAGAAATTAGATGGTGCAGCAAATCGGGATCGTAATTAATTAGCCATTTTAATTGCGCATTTATTAAAATGGCAATTCCAATTAAATCAATTAAGTAAACGTTGGGGTGAATTTATAGGGAAAAAGCTGGAAATCAACTATTATTGAACAACGTTCAGAGTCAACGATCAATTAGAAACTACCCCTAGCTTAAAAAGAAATTTAGAAGAAGCCATTATAACAGTCTATCCAAAAGCGGTTTCTTTAGCAGTCGATAAAACGGGCTTATCTTCCAAGATTTTTCCTAAAGAGTATCCTTATTCAATGCAACAATTATTAGATGATGATTTTTATTCTAACGCTAACTAAAAAATTAGGAATTATATGAAAGTAGTTATTCTAGCAGGTGGATATGGTACCCGTTTAAGCGAAGAAACAGATATTCGTCCGAAACCTATGTTGGAAATTGGAGGAAAACCAATTTTATGGCATATTATGAAAATTTATTCTCATTATGGATTTCATGAATTTATTATTCTTTTAGGTTATAAGGGATACATGATTAAGGAATATTTTGCAAATTATTTCTTACATCAAAGTAATGTCACTATTGATTTAGCAAACAATCAAGTTGAAATATTAAATAATACCTGTGAGCCGTGGAAAGTGACTTTGCTTGATACGGGTTTAGAAACCATGACTGGTGGAAGAATTTTACAAGCAAAACAATTTATTGGAAATGAACCCTTTATGCTAACTTACGGCGATGGTGTGTCTGATGTTAATATAAACTCACTTTTAGAATTTCATAAGATACACGGCAGACTTGTAACCATGACAACAGTTCAACCTGAAGGAAGATTTGGTTCTGTTGCAGCAAATACCGATGGATTAATTGAAAGTTTCACTGAGAAACCTCAAGGCGATGGAACATGGATTAATAGCGGATTCTTTGTTTGTCAACCTCAAATCTTTGATTACATTACTGAAGGTAGTGCTACGATTTTTGAAAAAGCTCCTTTAGAAAATTTAGCAAAAGATAAACAACTATATTCGTATAGACATCATGGTTTTTGGCGATGCATGGATACACTAAGAGATAAAGTTATTTTGAACAATCTATGGGATTCTCACCAAGCACAGTGGAAACTTTGGTAATGGAAAGTTTATTTGAGGGAATTTATAAAAATAAAAAAGTCTTAATTACCGGTCATACAGGATTTAAAGGATCATGGCTAGCATTGTGGCTTAAACAGTTAGGTGCAAAAATCACTGGTTATTCCTTATCTCCTCCTACTCAGCCAAATCATTATGATCTATTAAATCTTGAATGTAATTCAGTTATAAGTGATATTCGGGATTCTCAAAAATTATTTGATGTTTTTCAACAAGTTAAGCCAGATATTGTTTTTTATTTAGCGGCGCAGCCTTTAGTAAGATATTCTTACCAACAACCTAAAGAAACTTTTGAAGTAAATATGATAGGAACAGTTAATATTTTTGAAGCAGCACGTCAAACTGATTCTGTTAAAGCAATTATTAATGTAACCAGTGATAAATGTTATGACAATAAAGAATGGTTGTGGGGCTATCGTGAAATTGATCCGATGGGAGGAAATGATCCTTACAGCGCATCAAAAGGCTGTGCAGAATTAATTACACATTCTTACCGAAATTCTTTTTTTAATATCAATCAATATCATAAAACCCATCAAACCTTAATTGCGAGTGCTCGGGCTGGAAATGTCATTGGTGGAGGCGATTGGGCTGAAGATCGGCTAATTCCAGATATAATGCGCGCCACCGCACAGGGAAAAAGTGTTACAATTCGTTCCCCAAATGCCATTCGCCCTTGGCAGCATGTGCTTGAACCTTTGCGAGGTTATTTGTTGTTAGGGCAACGGTTATTAGAAGAAAAGCCAGAATATTCAGGAGCTTGGAATTTTGGACCTAATTATAACGAACATTATAGTGTTTTAGATGTTGTAAAAACACTAAAGACTTATTGGAACAAAGTTGATTACAAAATAGATGATTGCCAGCAACATTTACACGAAGCACAAATGTTAAAATTAGATTGCTCTAAAGCCTTGTCATTTCTTCGTTGGAAAAGCGTTTGGACAAGTGACGAAGCCTTTAAAAATACGGTTAAATGGTATCAACATTTTTATGAATCAAATATTATTTTAAGTTCTCAACAACTATTTGATTATACAGGCAAAATTTGAGTTTATGCGTTTAACATCTTCTCAAGTACAAACCATAAAAACGGTCATTGCTCGTGTCGTTAATTTTCCGCATCGTGTTTGGTTATTTGGATCACGGGTGGATGATTTGCAAAAAGGCGGTGATATTGATTTGTTAGTTGAAACAAATGAAATAGTTTCTAACCATGCAGAAGTAATTTGCCGAATTTATGGGGCGTTAATTATGGCATTAGGCGATCGTAAGTTAGATATTCTTTTCAAAGATGCTCGCACACAGAACGCTCCTGTTTTTGAAATTGCTAAACAAACAGGGATAGTTTTGTAATGTTTTTATTAGAACATAAAGAGAAAGCTTGTTTAGCATTGGAATTAGCGCAAAAAGAAGTTTCTCATCTTCTTTATACTTATCGCACTTTATTCTCTCAGCCAATTGATCTTCAGTGGGTTGAATCACTAAATGAACAAGAAGAATTATCTGAGAAAGTGGATGCTTTTGTTGGTCGGTTTGGGCGTTTGCAAGATCATATTGGTGAAAAATTAATTCCTCGTTTCTCAGCCTTATTAGGTGAGTCACCTAAATCATTGCTTGATGTGCTTGCATTTGCTGAGAAAATGGAGTGGATTGACAATGCAGAACTCTTTGTTAGTGCGAGAAAATTAAGAAATCTTTTAGTTCATGAATATCTTATAAATTCTGACTTATTTCTCGATGCTTTACAATCTGCAAATAAAGCAACTTTAATGCTTGTAGATATTGTAAATAGAATTTCTCAATACTCAAAAAATATTAAAATAACTGATTGATAAAGCTATGAATTTTAATCCGCTTCCTTTGCAAGGTGCATACATTATTGAGCCTAATCCTCATGAAGATCATCGTGGAAAATTTTCTCGCCTCTTTTGCCAAGAAGAATTAAAAAAAATAAATCATATTAAGCCCATTGTTCAAATTAACCATTCTTTAACCAAAGAGATAGGTACTGTTCGTGGAATGCACTATCAAAAACCACCTAAAGCAGAAATAAAAATGGTTCAATGCTTAAAAGGTGAAGTTTTCGATGTCATTGTTGATTTAAGAAAAAATTCTCCAACTTTCCTTAAATGGCATGGAGAAATCTTATCTTCTAAAAATATGAAAATAATGTATGTTCCCGAAGGGTTTGCTCATGGCTTTCAAGTGTTAGAAAGTGATTCAGAATTATTATATTTTCATACAGAGTTTTATAGTCCTTTGTATGAAGCAGGTGTGAAATATAATGATCCTAAAATTAATATTGCTTGGTTGCTAAATCCTATTAATATCTCTGAAAAAGATCAAAATTATCCATTACTTACCTCAGTATTTGAAGGAGTTACTGTTTAATGAAATGTCGGTCTTGTCAACATGAACTAACTCATGAATTTATTGATTTAAATAATGCTCCCCCATCAAATTCTTTTCTTACAAAAGAACAACTTGCGCAACCTGAAGTATTTTACCCTTTAAAACTTTTCGTGTGTGAAAGCTGCTGGCTTGTTCAAATCGATGAATATAAAAAAGCAAATGATATTTTTGATCAAGAATATATTTATTTTTCCTCTTATTCTAAGAGTTGGTTAGCTCATGCTAAAAATTATGTAGATTACATCGTTCAACGGTTTAACTTTAATCATAATTCTTTAGTCATTGAAATTGCTTCAAATGATGGTTATTTATTACAATATTTTAAACAAAAGCAAATTCATTGTTTAGGAATAGAGCCCACTAAAAGTACCGCGCTTGCCTGTAAAGAAAAAGATATATCTGTTATAGAAACTTTCTTTGGGGAGCAACTTGCAACCCAATTACTACATAATAATCAACAAGCTGACTTATTAATAGGAAATAATGTATTAGCTCACGTCCCTGATATTAATGATTTTGTAAAAGGTTTAAAAATCGCGCTTAAAAGAACAGGAATTGTTACTTTAGAGTTCCCGCATCTTTTGCAATTAATTCAACAAAATCAATTTGATACAATCTATCATGAGCATTTCTCCTATTTTTCATTTTATGCGGTTAAGCGTATATTTAATGCTCACGAGCTTGATATTTTTGATGTGAAAGAATTGCCCACTCATGGTGGTTCACTTAGAATTTATGCTAAACATGTAGAAAACCAGAATTATTCTATTTCAACAAATGTAACTTCTTTAGAACAAAAAGAAAGTGAACAACAAATAACATCTCTTAATTATTATCAAACTTTCCAACAGCAAGCAAATAAAATAAAAAACGATTTGTTGGCTTTTTTAATTGAGCAAAACCGACAAGGAAAAACAGTAGTAGCCTACGGTGCCGCTGCAAAAGGCAATACTCTACTAAACTATTGTGGCATCAAGAAAGATTTAATTAAATTTGTAGTGGACGCTTCGCCATACAAACAAGGTAAGTTTTTACCTGCTAGCCATATTCCAGTTTTATCAGAAGAACATATCAAAAGGCTAAAACCTAGTTTCATTTTAATATTACCTTGGAATATAAAAGATGAGGTAATAGAACAACTTAGTTATGTTCGTGAATGGAACTGTAAATTTATTATTTCTATACCAAAATTAACGATTATTTAAAATGCGAATTTTAGTCACTGGAGCAACAGGTTTTATTGGTAATTATGTAGTTCAAGAGCTGCTAAAACTTAAGTATGATGTTATTGCTTCTTCTCGGACAATAGATAAAGCAAAACAGTTTTCGTGGTTTGACAAGGTTATATTTATTCCAGCTGATCTCGCTGAGAATAAAGAGAATTATTTTGAATATTTTAAAAAACCAGACTTATTAATTCACCTATCATGGAGTGGTTTGCCAAATTATAAGGATTTGTTTCACTTTGAGAAAAACCTTTTTGTTGATTACTTGTTTCTTGAAAATATGGTAGAACATGGTTTAACAGATTTATTAGTAACAGGAACATGTTTTGAGTACGGAATGCAAAGCGGTGAATTAAGTGAAGAATTAGACACTAAACCAAATAATCCTTATGGTTTAGCAAAAGATACACTTAGAAAATTTCTAATGCAATTAAAAACCAAAACGCCTTTTAATTTAAAATGGGTTCGTTTGTTTTATATGTATGGACAAGGGCAACACCCAAGCTCAATCTTATCGCAATTAAATAACGCTTTAAAAAATAAAGAAACGGTATTTAATATGTCTGGTGGAGAACAACTTCGTGATTATCTGCCCATTGAAAAAGTAGCTGAATATATTGTGAAAATTTCACTACAAAATCAAATATTTGGAGTCATTAATTGTTGTAGTGGAAAACCTATTTCGATTAGAAAACTAGTTGAAAATTATTTAGTAGAACGACAACAAAACATTAAATTAAATTTAGGTTACTATCCTTACCCAGATTATGAACCTATGGCTTTTTGGGGAGACTCTACGAAATTGGTATACTGTCTGAATTCCTTTTCTACACTTAGGTAAACGAAACAATGAAAGCTCAACTTAAACCCCGCATTAACTTAGAGGGAAGAACTCCTTTACAAGAAGTAATTCCTCTTAGTACTCCATTTGTTGTGTTTGTAGATCCTGCAAGCGCATGTAATTTTTTTTGTCCATTTTGCCCAACTGGACATCGTCAATTAATTGAAGAAACAGGACGTTTTCAAGGGGTGATGAAATTAGATTTGTTTCATAAAATAATTGATGATTTGGGGGCTTTTGAGCATCCCATTAAAGTGCTTCGTATGTATAAAGATGGCGAACCTTTTTTGAATAAAAATTTAGCTAAGATGATCATTTATGCAAAACAAAGTAGCTTTGTGGATTATATTGATACCACAACGAATGGCTCTTTAATGACGCCTGAACGTCTTGCGCCCGTATTAGAGGCAGGATTAGATAAAATTAATATTTCTGTTGATGGAATGAATCGTGAGCAATATCTTAAATTTACAGGTTTTGATTTTAATTTTGAGCAATTTGTTAAAAATGTAAAGTGGCTATACAATAATAAAGGTGGTTGTGAAGTTGTTATTAAAATTCCACGCGATCTTATTACAAAGTCGCAAGAGCAAGAGTTTTTAGATACATTTGGGGACTATTGTGATAGGATTTTCATTGAAAATTTTGCACCTTGCTGGCCTGAATTCGACGTTGAAATATATACAGGTGTAAAAATTACAGAGGGCATTTATCAGCAGCCCGTTAAACCGACTGATACCTGTCCTTATATTTTTTATTCTATTTCAGTTAATACTGATGGGTTAGTGAGTTCTTGTTTTCTTGACTGGGGGAGGAAATTAATAGTAGGTAATGTTCGAACAGAGAGTCTTAAAAATATTTGGCATTCAAAGAAAATGAATATTCTGCGGCGACAACACTTAGAAGGTAAACGTTTGGAAAATCCTGTATGTAGCCAATGTGGTCAGTTGTCCCATTGCTTACCCGACAATATAGATCAGCATCGGGAAAAATTGTTACCTGAGTTTCTTAAATATTACGAGTTAACTTATTAATGGACTAAAAGTTAGTGAGCAAAATCTTACATGTTACCCCTCATATGGGTGGAGGGGTAGGGAAAGCCGTTTTAGGATTAATTGAGCAGTCGACACAAACTAACTCTCATTTTGAGCATAGTATTGTTTGTCTTGAAAAGCCACAAAAATCTCAATTTATTCAAAAAATAATAGATATGGGGGAAACAGTTAAATTTTGTCCTTCTAATTCCGAGATTTGTGAGCTTATTAAAACAGTAGATATTGTACAATTAGAGTTTTGGAATCACCCTGCCATACTGCAAACCCTTTGTTCCCAATACCTTCCTCCAATGAGGTTACTTGTGTGGTGCCATATATCTGGCTTACATTACCCAAGTATTCCAAAAAAATTACTTACCAACACCCACCGATTTTTATTTACTTCTCCATGTTCTTATGAATCTATTGAGGTAAAAAGCCTAGAATCCTCTATGCGGAGTCACTTGGGGGTTATTTCAAGTGGAGGAGGATTAGATGTATTACCTCAACCCCGTTTTGTTTTACATGATGCTCTTAATATTGGGTATATAGGCAGTTTAAATTTCTCTAAACTTCATCCTGATTTTGTAACTTTTTTAGCTGCTGTAAAAAAACAAAAGCCTTGGTTTCAAGTTCGCTTAATTGGAGATGAAACAAATAGAACTATTTTAGAAAAACTAAGCTATTCATTAGGATATTCTGATCTTCTTGAATTTAGAGGATACCGTGCGGATATTACTAAAGAATTAAGTGAGCTAAATGTTTTAGTATATCTCCTTAACCCAACTCACTATGGTACGGCTGAAAATGCATTGCTAGAAGCAATGGCAATGGGAATCGTTCCAATTGTATTAGATAATCCTGCAGAAAAATGTATTATAGAGGATTTTCAAACAGGCTTAATTATTCATAACCCAAATGAATTAGTACAAGCAATTGATTGGCTAGCTACGCATCCTGAGGAACACTTCGCTATTGGAAAACGGGCAGCTATAAAAGTGAGAAAACATTATTCTTACCGCCAAACTGAAAATGCCTTTAACTCTCATTACACTCAATTGATGCAGCAATCCAAAGAAGTTATAGATTTTACCGACATTTTTGGTTATGAACCTTCAGATTGGTTTCATGCTTTTTTTCGGGATTCGTCAACTTTTTTAGATACTGCTGCAATTCAAATGTCAAATGATTTATCTCGTTATGCATTATTAGAGAAAACTAAAGGTAGTGTTTTTCATTTTCTTGATTATTTTCCTAGCGATATAAAATTACAAAGATGGGCATCTTACTTATCTTCTAATGGCTAACAAACTATGAAAGCAAAAATCTTAAATAGAACAAATCTAGAAACTAATAGATCAAATCTTCAAACATGTATTCCTTTAAAAACACCGTTTGTTATAATGATCGACCCTTCTAGTGCATGTAATTTAAGGTGTAAATTTTGCCCAACGGGAGATATAAGTAAAATTCGTTTATCTGGAAGATATCAAGGATATATGCGTTTTGATTTATTTAGAAAAATAATTGATGATATTGATGAATTTGAAAACCCAATAAAAACCTTGCGTTTATACAAGGAAGGTGAACCATTGGTAAATCCTTTTTTTCCACAGTTTGTTGATTATGCAAGGAAATCTAATAAAGTATTAAAAATTGATACAACAACTAATGGGCTTTTATTAACACGAGATTTAAGTAGAAAAATTATTGATGCAGGATTAGATCAGATTAATATATCTATTAATGGGATGACTTCAAAGGAATATCTCTTTTTGACAAAATCAAAGGCGGATTTTGATAGTTTAGTAGAAAATATAGCTTATTTTTACTCTATTCGCGGTAATTGTGAAGTTTATATTAAAGCAATTGAAGAAAACTTAACTGAGGAAACCAAAAAATTATTTTTCTCTGTTTTTGGAAATATATCTGATCGAATATTTTTAGAACACCTTCAACCCAACTGGCCAAACTTTACTTTTAATTATATTAACGTTGACTATAAAGTGGGACACTATGGACAAGAATTAGTAGATAGATTAGTATGCCCATACATTTTCTATATGATGGTTATTAACGCTGATGGAACAGTAAGTGCGTGTGTTCAAGATTGGCAGCATAAATTACTAATTGGGAATGTAAAAGAAGAATCCATAAAAAATATATGGAATGGTTCTAAATTAAAATATTTACAAATATCCCACCTTAAAAAACAAAAGAGCGAATTACCAATTTGCTCAGTATGTCCTGTTTTAAAACATGGGGCATTAGACAATATTGATGCTGCTGCAGATAATTTATTACGAAAACTGATAGAGGAATAGTAATGAATATTTTAGTGTTAGGTGCTACTGGTAATATTAGTTTTCAATTTGTAAATTATGCTTTATCTGTAGGATGGCATATAACAACAATTTCAAGGGGAAGTACCCACTACGCACGACGTAAGCTTATTCATTCAAATAAAATTGATCATTTTTTTGATATAAAAAATACAGATATCTTAAATAGATTTTTATTAGGCAAATATTATGACTTAGTTGTAGATTTTATTTGCTATGATGAAATTGATGCTATTAACAGAGTTTCTTGTTTTAGTAAAAAAACCGGCAGTTATATTTTTATTTCAACAACAGCTTCATATTCAAAAAAGCCAGTTTATTTACCTTATACAGAGGAAACTCCTGTAAATAGCTTAGATTGGGACTATTGTCGCAAAAAAGTTAATGCTGAAAATGTATTTCTAGATGCAAAAAGGAAAAAAAATTTTCCTATTATAATTGTACGCCTTGCTCATACTTATGATACTGTAATTCCAGTAGCAGTTGGTCCTGCTGATTGGACTGTTCCTAAAAGAATTTTAGAGGGCAAACCGGTTGTAGTCCATGGTGATGGTACAACAATTTGGACTTTAATACATGCCACTGATGTTGCGCGAGCTTTATTAGGGTTAGGTGTAAATAAAAAAGCAGTTGGTGAGATATTTAATGTTGTTTCGAATGAACGAGTAACGTGGAATGAGATAACTACAAGTTTATTTAAAATTCTTGAAAAACCACCAAACCTTTGTTATGTTTCATCTAAGAAAATTAATACTATATCTAGTTATTTAGGTAATGGAATTATCGGACATAAGATGTGGAATGATTTTTATGACAATACAAAAACTATTGATTTTTTAGATGGTTGGCACCCTCAAATAGGGGTAGAGGATGGTCTACAACAATCAATTAACTGGTACTTGGCTGATACACAGCGGCAGCATGTGTCTAATGAGTTAGATACAGTTTTAGAAAATTTGTGTCTAGAATCTAATGGAATTTTTTATGGATAACAATAAAATACATAAAGAAGATTATTCTCATTTAATTACTTTATCTCAGGAATGGATTCAAGAAGCGAGTAGAGTGAGATATTTTCATGAATTAACATGGTTAGGTAGAACAATTATTCAAGTTCCCCAAGATACATATGCTGTGCAAGAACTTATTTGGTCAATTCGTCCTGATCTAGTTATTGAAACAGGTATTGCTCATGGCGGATCGTTAATTTTAAGTGCTTCTATATTAGCACTCTTAGATTATTGCGATGCTGTAAAAAAATGTCAAACATTCAATCCTCTTTCTAGTTCCCGTAAGGTATTAGGAATAGATATCGAAATTCGCCCTCACAATAGAGAAGCAATGAAGCAACATCCTCTTTCTCATTTAATTGAAATGATTGAAGGCTCTTCCATTGCTCCTGGAGTTATTAAACAAGTGCATGATATTGCTAAAAATTATCAAAAGATAATGGTGTTTCTTGACTCTAATCATACTCATGAGCACGTGCTTGCTGAACTAAGTGCTTATGCTCCTCTAGTTTCACCCAATAGTTATTGTGTGGTTTGGGATACAGGAGTAGAAGACTTACCAGAAGGTTTTGTAAAAGACCGCCCTTGGGGTAAGGGTAATAATCCCAAAACCGCTGTTTTTGAGTATCTTAAAAAGTTAGAGATAAATCAGGTGGCGGCATCTGACGGAGCGCGTTTATGCTTTGAAATTGATAAAACTATCGAGCACAAAATCGCAATAACAGCATCCCCTGATGGATTTTTAAAACGAGTGAAATAGAGAAGCATGATGACAGATGAAGAATTAAAAGCCTTAGTGGCGGCTCTCGCAATATCACAGAAACAAACCGATGAACAAATGAAAAGAACCGATGAGAAATTGGAGAGAGTGGGCGTCTATTTGGGTAATGTTACGCGCAATCAAGGGGATGTCGCAGAAGAATTCTTTTTTAATAGTTTAGTTAATGAAACCCGCTTAGGTAGCATTTACTTTGATGATATTACTAAAAATATGCAGAAACATCGCGGTAATTTACAAGAAGAATATGATTTGTTTTTAACAAATGGAGACGAGATTGCGATCGTTGAGGTGAAATATAAAGCTCACACTAATGATTTGAAGAAATTGGATAGAAAAATGGGTAATTTTAAATTATTATTTCCTATTTATAGAGATTATAAATTGTATGGCGCATTAGCGAGTTTTTACATCAATGGTGATACGAAAAAAGAAGCCTTAGAGCGAGATTATTTTGTATTACAACGGAGCGGCGATTTAATTCATACAGAATGTCCTATTTCTCAGTTGAAAATACTCTAACGGTTGGTTCTTATGAGAAGAGCATTGATTTGTGGTGTATCTGGACAAGACGGGGCTTACCTTGCACAAATGCTCATCCAAAAAGGATATAAAGTGTATGGAACGTCAAGAGATGTCCAGATGTCTTCGTTTGGGAGTTTAGTTCAATTAGGAATTCGCCAACAAGTAAACCTTGAATCCATGTCTTTGAACGACTTTAGAAGTGTTCTGCAAGTTCTTACAAAAGTTAAGCCTGATGAAGTGTATAACCTAGCTGGGCAAAGCTCCGTCGGGCTTTCCTTTGAACAACCTGTAGAAACAATGGAAAGCATTAGCGTAGGAACGCTTAATTTACTTGAGGCAATGCGTTTTACAAATTTACCCATAAAATTTTACAACGCTAGCTCAGGGGAATGCTTTGGGAATACGGTTGAATCGGCGGACGAAAATACACCTTTTAGACCTCGAAGTCCTTATGCAGTGGCTAAAGCAGCCGCATTTTGGGAAGTCGCAAATTATCGCGAATCTTACGGGTTATTTGCCTGCTCTGGAATACTCTTTAACCATGAATCACCCCTAAGACCCGAACGATTTGTAACCCAAAAAATTATAGCTGCGGCATGCCGTATTGCGAAAGGAAGCCCTGAAAAGCTACACTTAGGTAATATTTCCATTCAGCGAGATTGGGGATGGGCGCCAGAATATGTGGAAGCAATGTGGTTAATGCTCCAGCAAAAACAGCCTGACGATTATGTGATAGCTACAGGCAAAACTTACAGATTAGAGGATTTTGTTGCAATGGCTTTTTCAGCATTGGATTTAGATTGGAAAAATTATGTCGAATTTGATAGTGGTTTATTAAGACCTACTGACTTATCTATTGGGCTAGCTAACCCTAAAAAAGCAAAAGAAAATTTAGGTTGGTCAGCCAAATATACCACGCAAGAGGTTGTTAAGATGATGATTGATTTCGAGAAAAATAAAATCGCTAAGCAGATTGCATTTTAGCTACCAAATTGATCATGAAGGAAATTATTATGAAGTATATTGGAAAAAATAAAATGAATAACGCTCCACTCGTCAGTATTGGAATTCCCCTTTATAATGAGGAGGAATTTGTTCAATCTGTATTAGAAGCTGTTCTTGCACAAGACTATCCAAATTTAGAAATCATTATTTCTGAAAATTGTTCAACAGACTCCACTTTAAAAATTGTAGAAAGCTTTGCAACTTTAGATAGTCGAATAAAAATATTCAAAACTGAAAAAAATGTCAACGCCGCAAAAAACTTTTTTAATATACTTAACGCTATTAGCAATGATAGTAAATATTTTGCTTTAGTTTCCGGACATGATTTTATTGCGCCGTCTTATATAAGAAAATGTGTTGAAATACTTGAAACTGAACCTAATGTTGTTCTTGCGTATTCAAAGGCAAATTTTATCGATGTTCATGGTAATGATATTGGTATTTGTCCCAGCAGCTTTGATACAAGAGGAAATAGCCTTATTGCGAGGTATTTTCAAGTTCTATGGGGACTTGAATACGGGTATGCCATGTATGGTGTAATGCGTAACTCTGTCATTTCTAAAGTCTTTAAGAAACCTTTAGAATTACTTGCGCCAGATTATATTATTCTCTCTGAGCTTGCATGTATTGGGGAGTTTGCCCAAATCCCCGATTATTTAATGGCGTTTAGAAAGAACCATGATTATGGTAGTTGGGAGGCTTATTTAAATAAATTGTTGACTACTCATGAAATGGGTGTTGTTGATATTTTTCTAGAAATGATTGATGAGTTTCGGGCAGTTATGCGCCGTCATTTTGATAGTAACCATTGGCAATATCCATTACTTGAATCTGCACTTGTATCTTGTCTTTACATAAAACATATTAGTAGCTTATTTGGAATGCTTGGGACTACTTATGCTCACAAGGATGATGCAAAACGAGTTGAGATACTAATAGGTAAGCTTAGTGCCGCGTCAAAGCAATTCGTTGCTGCTGGGTTGAAAAAAGAACTTAAGCCTAATACAGATGATAAAATATCTAAAATTCTTGTTGATGGCGTTTTCTTTCAGTTTAGCCAAACGAGTGGTATTGCTAGGGTGTGGGTTTCAATATTACAAGAATGGGTGGAAAGTGGATTTGCAAAATATATTGTAGTACTTGATAGAGCGGGAACAGCTATCAAAATCTCAGGCATTCGTTATCTCACAACACCTGCTTATAATTACAATGATACACAGGCTGATCGTCACACGCTTCAACAAATATGTGACAATGAAAAAGCTAGTTTATTTATTTCAACCTATTATACAACACCTATTTCAACTCCCTCTGTATTTATGGCGTATGATATGGTGCCTGAAATGACAAATGCAGACCTTACGGCTCCTATGTGGAAGGAAAAGCACTACGGCATTCAGCACGCGTCTTCCTATGCTGTTATTTCTGAAAGTACCGCCCACGACTTAGTAAAGTGTTTTCCTTTTATTTCACCTGATGTTATAACCGTTGCGCATTGTGGAATTGAAAAGCATTTTAAACCAGCAAGCGTTGAAGAAGTTGCTCAATTTAAAGCAAAATATAGTATCTTCAAACCCTATTTTCTATTAGTAGGAGATAGATTTGGGTTTAATGGTTATAAAAATGCGCTGTTATTTTTTAAAGCATTTTCTTTATTAGAAAATAAAAACCAATTTGAAATTGTATGCGTTGGCGGTGCAAGCAATATGGAATCAGAGCTGCTCCCTTATATTGGTGGAACTAAGGTTCATTTGCTAAAACTAAGTGATGATGATCTGAGAAATGCTTATTCTGGTGCTCTTTCATTAGTTTATCCATCAAAATACGAAGGCTTTGGATTACCTATATTGGAGGCAATGGCTTGTGGTTGCCCCGTTATTACTTGTAGAAACTCATCAATTCCAGAGGTTGCAGGAAATGCTGCGTTATATGTTGATGAAAATAATGATAAAAAATTGGCTGAACTCTTAAAGATAGTTCAATTATCTGAGGTTCGTGAGCATCTAGTTGCGCTAGGTTTAGAACAAGCTAAGAAATTTTCGTGGCATAAAATGGCAGACATTATTAGTTCTGTTCTTTTGAATGCTGTAGAAAATAAACAAGAAAAGAAACCAAAGCAAAATATAATCAACCAGTGGTTGAATATTTCGGAAGAAAAGCTAGAAATTGCTTTTAATGGAGAATTAGGAAAACAACATCAAGACTTATTAGCATCGGGGATTAAGCTGCAGTTACGTTCTAATGAAGAACAGCAGTTTGTTTCTGAATTAAATCAATATATTGCAAAAGGTTGGAAGCAAGATAAAATTACACAACATTTTTTAGCAGCAAGTTTATATTGTTATCCGCATCAATTACCAGAAAAATGGTTTGAAAATGCAGAAGTGCCTGAATTTTTAGTGGATTATTTTGTTAATTTCATGTTTGAAACACCAAGTTTCTTTAAAGAGATTAATGAAATTTCTCAATATTATCAATATGTTAAAAATTGGGTTGATTTTATTCATTTGGCTGTCACAACTGAACAAGATTCCTCTCTTTGGCAACAATTGGCGTGGTTCTTTACGCAACGAGCAAACTTTATTTCTTTGTATTGCAGCACTGAAAATCTTAAAGAAATTTACGTGAAACGTGCTGAAATTATGGAAGTTGCATTGAAACAAAAAGGATTTCAATTAGAGCATTCATTTCCCCCTCGTGAGAAAAACCGCAAAAAGATTCGGTTGGGGATTTTAAGTATGCACTTTGTTCCTCAAACAGAAACCTTTGCCACTTTACCCGTTTTCGAGCATTTAGATCGTAGTTTTGAAATTATTTTATATACCTCAAAAATTACTAATCACCCATTAGAACAATATTGTGAAAGTCGTGCGGATCGATTAGTTCAATTGCCTGAAGATGTACAAAGCCAAGTTGAAATGCTCAGACAAGATAATTTAGATATATTGTGGATGGTTAATAATGTTACCGCTGTCACGCATAATCTTACTTTATTAGCATTACATCGTTTAGCGCGTTTGCAAATGACTTCATTTTGTTCTCCAACTACCACTGGAATGCGGCACGTTGATTATTTCATTGCGGGTGAATTATCCTCTGATGGACATCAAGAACAATTTTCAGAGCAATTAGTTAATTTGAAAGGTAGTGGAATTTGCTTTAATTATGCGACTGAATATGAACCTCCCACTATCGAAGCTACCAAAGCAAAGTTTGGCATTCCAGAAGATAAAGTTGTTTTAATTTCGGGTGCAAATTTCTATAAAATTATTCCAGAATTGCGTGAAACATGGGCTAAGATTTTAGCTGCTGTACCGAATGCAGTATTAGTATTATATCCTTTTGGACCCGCATGGAGTTCTTCTTATCCAAAAGAGCCATTTATCAATATGTTACACATGGCTTTAGAAAAATATGGGGCGGTAAAAGAGCAGTTAATTATTCTTGAGCAACTTCCTACACGCGGCGATGTCAAAGAATTACTTAAATTAGCTGATATTTATTTAGATTCTTACCCTTATTCTGGCGCAACTTCTTTACTTGATCCTTTATCAATTGGCTTACCAATGGTATTAATGAATGGCAACGCCTTACGTTTTAGACAAGGTGTTGCAATGCTCAATTCTATTGGGTTAGATCATTTGGTTGTGCAAGATGAAGAAAGTTATATCAATTTAGCGGTGAAATTCGGAACGAACGAGGAATTAAGAAAACAATATCGTGAGCAAATTTTAGAGAAAATGGCAAATAATCCACCGTTTTTAGATAGTAAAGCCTATTCTGCTCAGATTGGAGAAGTTTTAAAACAACTTTTTGAGAAACATATTCAATAATGCGTTTAAGTGAGTGGCAAAGAAAGGTTATCCGTGAAACAGTTATTCAAATTTTTGGAGAAACCGCTAAAGTTTGGTTGTTTGGATCTCGGGTTGATAATTTAAAGCGAGGAGGAGATATTGATCTCCTGATTGAAACTGATAACCAAGATGTTTCAAAACTCGTACAAGCAGAAATAAAATTATCAACTCAGCTCCAATTAAAACTTGGTGAGCAAAGAATTAATATTTTAATTGATTATCCTACCCGTTTAAATCGCCCACCTATTTTTGAAATTGCTAAACAAACGGGGATTTTATTGTGACTATTTCCAACTTACGTTTGCAAAGTACGCTTGTTGAATGTGAACGCTACCTTTATCATTTATTTCATGCACTTACTGCAATTCAAAATTTAGGTAGTAAGAAATTATAATGTTCTTAATTCTCTCTCATCTCCACGCTCGAGTGGAGATGTGAGGATTTCTTCTATATCATTACCAAAATTTAGAAAGAAACTTTCTTTTTTGCTTAAAATGAATTATTCTAAATAAAGAAAGTTGGTCGGGCAATCGCCGTATTTTTTTTGAAATAGGGAGGAAAGTCCGAGCTTTACGGGACAGGACGCCAGCTAACGGCTGGGAAGTGTAAGCTTACGGAAAGTGCAACAGAAAATATACCACCGTGTAAACGGTAAGGGTGAAATGGGGCGGTAAGAGCGCACCGCGTTTGTGGTAACAGAAACGGCATGGTAAACCCCGTCCAAAGCAAGACCAAATAGAGAAACAGAGGATTCGTTCCTCATACGCCGTCCCGCGTGGTTTCTGGGTAGGTCGCTTGAGCAACTTAGCAATAGGTTGCCTAGAGGAATGATTGCCTCGTTTGGTTTCGACCAAATAGACAGAACTCGGCTTATAG
>JGI20214J51088_10000997_pt1 | contig 19235 bp, 20 predicted proteins | sample WetSurMetagenome_FD_51088 | JGI IMG/M metagenome (IMG submission 51088) | reverse complement strand
AAATACGGTCTCGCACGTCTTCTCAAACTGAAGGTGGCCGAAGCCCAGCGACGCGCAGGTAAGGTCCCGGCGCCGTGGGTTCATGTAAACGACGTAGCCGGTTTCATCGGCCCGGAGGTGTTCCGGACGCGAGAGCAGCTGGTCCGCTGCTGCCTTGAAGACATAGTCATGGGAAGGACCAGTGGGACGTATATCCGGAATTAGACAAAGAGATTTGCAGCGTTTATTCGGACGCTAAAAAGTGCATCTGAGCCGAAATCCCTCCCGGATTTGTTAACAACCTTGGCGATACTATCGCACTGACGACAACCTCAAAGGATCGCACCGACTACATCCTCCACCCGCAGACCGGTGAAATCCTGGACTCATCCTCGATTCAGTCGCTCAAGCAACTCCGGAAGCGGCGGCAGAAAGCAGTCCCTGTCCAGATAATTGTTTCCGACGGACTGAACACGTATTCCATTACGGATAAAGGGAATCTGGCGCCCTATCTGGAGGTCTTGCGCAAGGAACTCGCCAAGGCAGGGCTTCCGGCAGCCCCGGAATTGCTGATTGTCGGCAATGGCCGCGTGCGCGCCGGATACCGGATCGGCGAAACTCTCTATGGTGGAGCCGGCGACAGGGGCCTTCACCGCGGCATTGTGCATGTCATTGGAGAGCGGCCCGGCAGCATGCATCACACCTTCTCTGCCTACATCACTGCGCCACAAATTGAGGTATGGAGCAAAACAGGACAGGCAGATCACAACATAACCCGCGTTGTTTCAGGAATTGCAGCCACAGCCCTTGATCCAATAACTGCCGCGGCAGCGTCCGTTAAAATCCTGAAAGGGCTTTTCAGACCCGCAGCTCCTGTTGTCTGATATGGTTCTATACAAAACCCTCTATTTGTTAATCCCATATTTGTCATTAGAAAACTGAAACAGCCGTCATGGGCGGCCATATCGAAGTCTCGGCGCAGGATACCACATTTTTTTTTGAAAGTAATATCATGCGGTCATCGATTTTCATATTTCCCAGATGAACTGCGTAGTTTTGGCGAGACAAGAGATGGATGTCCATGACGGCTACCATATTGTTTTAACCTATAATTTACAATTGGGGGTTAATTGAAGACTGTCCAATATGTTGCTATAGTGAAAATGATATGGCAGGAACAAGTTTTTACTGTTTTCAGTATTAACGCTCACGGCTGATGACATATTTAGTATTAAGTTGGCAGGTCAGGGAGGTCGACATGTTCTGTATGCATTGCGGAAAAGAAAATCCTGATGACTACCGTTTCTGCATCGGCTGCGGCAAGTCGTTAAAGTATGATGACGCGGCGCAGGAGGCATCTTCAGCGACAAAACCTGAGGAAAGCGGACCGGGCCGGATAGCCTCGCTCGGGAACCGCCTGATAGCCATGATACTTGATTCTATCCTGTTCATGGCCGTATTTGCTGCAACAGGCATGTTTGTGGCTGTCAGGATGGGCGGTGTGACCGGAAGTGGTTTCTCTATGCAGGGAGAACCTGCCCTGATTACCATGTTTTTGACATCCATACTGGCTTTTCTTTATTTCTGGGTTATGGAAGGGATGTTTGGCGGAACACTCGGGAAAAAGCTTATTGGCATAGAAGTAACGGATCTGGAGGGCCGTAGATGCGGAATGAAGCGTTCTCTTATCCGCAACCTGCTGCGCATTGTTGATGGATTATGTGTCTATCTGGTCGGGTTTCTGATAGCGCTTTTTTCAAAGCGCCGCCAGCGTCTCGGCGATCGCATTGCGGGGACTGTTGTGATAGAAAAAAGCCCGGTCAAACGGACGCGGATAATTATGATAGTGTTGTGGTTCGGCTTAATTATTGCCGGCATAGCGCTTGCGGTCGCAACACATCAAATGTCCGGCAGCCAGCTGAAGATAGCCAATCTGACGTTTCTCGAAAGCAAGGGAGGCCCGGTCCGCGCAAGCTCTACATACAAGCCCGGAGAACAGCTCTTTTCGACTTACACCATCACTGGTTTCTCAACCGACAGTCAGGGACTGGCTCACCTTCAGATCCTGGTCACGGTTTCGGACCCCTCAAAGCTGACCATGCTACAGTGGAGCGGAAATTTCGACAAGAAACCGGAGAAGGAGGCGCCTGTAGACGGCTGGATCAATTTCAGGCTTGTCCCATTTGTATCGCCGGGCAGGCATTCGATAAATATCAGGGTATTGGATTTGATAAAAAACACGACAGCTGAATTTGTGGCTGCATTTAATGTCGAGGCGCCTCACCCCGTTGTTTCCACGCGTCTTGAGCTGCGCGACATGCAGATGTCCGCTGCCGAGGGGGGACCTGTCCTGAGTCCGGCGGCAGTAATGCGGGGTCAAACTCTATATACTACTGCAAAACTTTCGGGCGTACAGTTCAGAGAAAAAGCAGTCAGTGTGAGGATAGCGTTTCAGCTGTTGGATCCAAATGGGAATATACTGATAAACAGGCCAGATTTCATTTCGGTCAACGAGGCTTTTGAATACCGTCCCCCGGGTTTTTATATACCGTTTTCTGCAAGGGTGACCCTGCCTCCAGCCGGCCCGCAGGGCACATATATGCAGAAATTCACTGCGACCGATCTTAATGCAAATGTTGCTGTTACATACACATCACGGGTAACAGCACAATGATGCCAGTCCCTGCATTTCCTTGGGTTGAAGGTTAGTAATAAGAGGGGTCACTTTCGAAATATCAGTTTTACGCGGGTAAGCATTAGTTATCAAACTTCTTCTGACCTTGAGAGTCGGCACTGAACAACCGCATGCGCGGATGTCAGCTCATTTGCCTTGCCGCTCATGGATTCAACAATTATCTTTATTACAGCCGTCTTGCCTAGGTTCTCATTATTGATCTGCGGGAAGGCGCTTTCCTCCGGCGCATATTTCTGGATCATTTTTTCGAGCATCAGTTTTTTTTCATCGAGGTCTTCAACAAAAAAAGCCTTTCCAAAACAAATTACACTTTTATAAATCTGGCTGATTCCGCAGCCCTTTTCCCAGGTTACCTGCGGCCCGTCTTCATACACCAGAAAGCATGCCCTTGAATCGCATTTAAGCGCCTCTATTTTCCGTCCGGCCATCGCGCTATGAACATATATATTCCCGTCATGGAAAAGATAGTTCATGGCAACGGCATACGGCCCATCTTCTGTTGTAACAGCCAGGCATCCCACAGGCATGCGCACAAGCAGTCGCTCAATTTCTTCAGCGCTCTTCATTGTCCGTTCGCTGCGTCTCGGTTCAGTTTTCATACAAAAAGCTACCCCCTGGCATTTATTCTTTCAGCCGTTTTGTATGCGTCATATATTCCCCAGATCCACAATATCGGCGTAGTGATAAAACCTACCAGCACATACATCAGTATGATAGACACACTGTACGCGGCAAACATCAGGACCCCTTTTAATATCTGCCCGTTATATATCTGCCCAAGGCCGCAGTAGAAAAAAGACAGAACAGCCGCCACCCCCGGATTTTTCATTAAACTATTCCTCCCTGTTGATGCATATATTATTCGCCATCGGCTTTTTCGAGATGCCCCGCTCTTACGCCGATGAGTCTCACCTTCCGGTTCTTAAGTTCAACCCTGCCAAGGCATTCGAACGCCGCCTTTCTGATTTCTTCCAACCCGCATGTCGCATGATCCAGCGTTTTGGCGCGCGTGACTGTTTTGAAATCGCTGTATCTTATTTTAACTGTTATGGTCTTTCCTTTATGCCCCGACTTGTTCAGGTCTTTTGAGACTTCGCGGCAGAGCTCGGCAAGGTTTCTCGCAATCTCCTGCCAGTTATCTATATCTTTTTGAAAGGTCGTCTCCCGGCTCGATGACTTGGGTTCCCAGTGGGTAACAAGTTCGCTGTCATCAATACCCTTCGATGCATTGTAGAGGAAGACCCCGTAAGAGTTTCCAAACTCCCGGATGAGCGCATCAAGCGAAAGCGCGGCGAGTTCGCCAATAGTGTTGATCTTCAGCGTCTTGAGATGGGCCTCGGTCTTTGGTCCTACACCCCAGAGTTTTCTTGCGGGCAAAGGCCATATGCAGGTCTCGATATCCGCACCGGTTATGATGGTAATCCCGTCCGGTTTCTGCATGTCGGACGCAATCTTTGCAAGGAGTTTGTTGGGCGCGATGCCGATGGAACAGGTTAGCCCCGTGGCGTCAAAGACTGTTTTCTTTATCTTTTGTGCAATATTTTCCGGGCTGCCCGGCAGTTGGGATATGTCGAGAAAGACCTCATCAATGCCCACGTCTTCCAGAAGTGTGGTGACTTCCATGAGCCGGGCCTTGATTATGCCCGAAACCCTGGAATACTCCGTATAATCGACCGGAAGGAAGACGGCTTCGGGACAGAGCTTGTAAGCTGTTATCAGCGGCATGGCGGAATGGATGCCGTATCCCCTCGCTTCGTAAGACGCCGTGGAAACCACTCCCCTTCTGGTCGGATCGCCCGAACCTCCGATCACCACCGGTTTGCCGATTATTTCAGGGCGTCTTTTCTGTTCGGCGGCGGCAAAAAAGGCGTCCATGTCCATATGGAGTATCTTCCGCATCATCTATTATGTATGTGCGAATCGGTTAGCGGCAAGCCAAAAAGGCTTAACGATTCGTTGCTTTCAGAAATGTAAAAGGAATTTGGAGATTATCCCCGGGATGATTATACTTAAATGAACCAGCCACAGGCAGAAAAGAGGAGTAATGTCCGGGGGGGCATGCGTTATCATCCTTTTTCGATGGTATTGATAAAAGCCGATTGTAATAATTTCATTGGCGTCTCCCGTATCTGTGACAATATATAATCAAGTCGATATGGCTCAATTATGCTGCATATAACAGAATACATCCATTCGCTGGAAGAGCTGTCTTCTTTTCTTGAGAAAAACAGGCCAAAGGAGGCTTTTGCCAGAAGCGTTCTGGCACAGGTCTTTTCAGGTTCCGGCGATCAGGAGTGGATCACAAATGTCTGCGCGTCAATCAGGGCGTTCTCTCCCCGAGCTGTAATAGTGGGCGCCACCACAAGCGGAGAGATTTGCAGAGGCCGCGCCCTGAGCCATAGCACCGTTATTTCACTCTCATTTTTCAATTCATCTTCCCTTGAAATAACCTATTCCCTGCTCCAGCCCGGCGACGAAAAGCTTGCCGGAAAATTGCTGGAGGAAAAGATACTGGCCAATTCTGAACCAATAAAGGGCCTGCTGCTCTTTGCGACCTCAAAAACCCTCAACTGCAATGAATTGCTTAAATCAATTCATGACCGGATGCCGGACATTCCGCTCTTTGGAGCGGCTGCTGCGGGCTTTGACAAGGGACTGCGCCCGCTTGTTTTTTGCGAAAATATATTATTTGACTCGGGCATTGCAGCGGTGCTGTTTACCGGAGATAGGCTGCGAGTGTCCAGAGATGTGTTCTTCTGCTGGACCCCGATAGGAAAGATCATGACGGTGACAAAAACCGATGGCTTAAAGGTCCTCGAAATAGACGGGATGCCTGCATTTGAAATCTACAAAAAATACCTCGGGATTAAAAGTCATTCACAATTCCTTTATAATGCCATGGAATTTCCTCTCATATTCAAACGGGGGGATCATAAGCTTGCGTCTACTGCCGTATATGCCCATGAAGACGGCGGCATAACATATACTGTGGACATTAACGAGGGTGAACAAATCCAGTTCAGTTATGCGCATGTTGACACTATTGTTGAACAACTGGAATTCCTCCTTAACAGGATAAGTCAATTTTCTCCCGAGGCTATTTATGTCTATTCATGTTTTACACGGCGATTTTTGCTGCAGGAGGATATTGAAATCGAGATCGGCGAATTTGATGATATTGCCCCATCCTCAGGTTTTTTTACGAGCGGCGAGTTTTGCGATATGGGTGACATCAACCCATTTTTGAATACCACCATGGTAATCGTTTCTATGGCTGAGGGCGAAAACCGGCCGGTGAAACGCAAACACAGGAAACAGGAGCTCGTCACCGACCCCGCCTACCTGAGACATTCCCGTATTCTCAGAAAATTCCGCCACTTCCTGAAGGCCGTCACAGACGACCTTGAAGATGCCAACCACGAACTAAAACAACAGATGGATGAAATCAGGGAGTTACGCGAGATAATTCCCATCTGCTCGCAGTGCAAGAAGATCAGGGACGATAAGGGGTACTGGAGCCAGCTTGATATATACCTCACGGCCCATTCCAACATGGAATTCACTCGCGGAATCTGCCCTGACTGCGCAAATAATCTTTATCCTGAAATATCGGAAACAATATTCCCCGAAAAGCCCTGACATCGGGAGTTGCAGGTGTGAATCCTGTACGGCTCAAAATATGCCGAAGCCGACACGGCGGCCATATCATGAGATCATGCTGCAGATGTGTTTTACGCGGCGCGCCGGCTGCGTGTTCATCAGTACGATTGCTTTTGATTCAGGCTAATCGTATTATAATGTATAGTGTAGCGGAGATTGTCTGTTTTGCATTACTATATGTCGCAACCTTAAAGGAGAGCGTATGCTTAAAGCCAGGGATATAATGACAAAAGAGGTTATTTCCGTGAGTCCGTCGACCACCATTGAGGAGTTTGCCCGTGTGCTGGTCGACAAGAGGATCAGCGGTGCGCCTGTTGTCGATGAGAAGGGCGAACTGATAGGCATAGTTACCGAAAACGATCTGATACGCAAAAACAAAAGGTTTCATATACCGACTATAGTCAGACTCTTCGACGCCTTTATTATGCTTCAGAGCCAGAGCATGATTGAGGCCGAGATAAAGGCAATGGCGGCAGTTACGGTCGAGGATATCTATATTAAAAAAGTTTTCACTGTTTCCGAAGACACCAACCTGGATGAATTGGCCTCACTGATGGCGGATAAAAAGGTACATCTGGTCCCAGTTGTCGAGGGCAAGAGTATAAAAGGCATTATAGGCAAGATCGATATAATCAGGGGCCTCAGCCTCGGGAATTGCTGATATCCGGCGGTTATGCTGAGTGGGTTAAGCTCTTTATCGGCGGAAGAGACTGCAGATGTTGGAGCCAGTCTCGGCGTCCTGTTGAAAAGGCGCGGCAGTCCTGTTGCCGTGTGCCTGTATGGAGATCTCGGAGCCGGCAAGACCACATTGATCAAGGGTTTTGCGTCTGCCTTTGGGATATCGGAGCGGGACATAGGCAGCGCCAGTTATGTAATTGTTGCCGAATATGAGACAACGCCTCCTTTCTATCACATGGATCTGTACCGGCTGGGCAAAGAGGCCTGTAATGAAGATACGGGCATTTGGGAGTATATAGAATCTGATGCAATAGTTGTCATAGAATGGGCGGAGAGGCTGGGAGAGACTCCGGAGGGCGCCGTGTCTGTAAGGATCGATATTATCGACGGCGACCGCAGGGAAATATCGGTGGATGGTATCAGTCAGGATGAGGCAAAAGTTCTGATAGGAGCATTGGGAACAGGATGAAAAAGATTGGTTTTATCTGCAAACGTGGAATGAAGGAGCCGACGGATCTTCTCCGCGAGATAGCGCCCTGGCTGGGAGAGCGGGGGCTCCGAGTGTTTGTCGAGACGGATGTAGCTTCAGTCCTCGGCATGGAAGGCTTCGCTACGGAAGATATACCCCGGCTGGTCGATCTGGTCGTGGTCCTGGGGGGTGACGGCACGATGATAAGCGCGGCCAGGTATGCGGCCGGATGCGCGGCGCCGATAATGGGGGTAAATCTGGGCGGGCTCGGATTTATAACCCAGTCCAACAAAGGCGGCATCTTCACGGCGCTCGAAAGGGCCCTCCGCGGAGACTGCCCCGTTGAAGAGCGCATCATGCTTGACGCCCTCTTGTTTCGGGAAGCGGAAGAGACAAGCCGTTTTACAGCGCTCAACGACATAGTAATCAACAAGGGCGCCCGCGCAAGGATGATAGAGATTGAAGCGGCTGTGCAGGGATTGTATCTGACCACTTACAGGGCCGACGGCCTGATAATTTCAACGCCGACCGGTTCGACGGCCTATTCGCTTGCCGCCGGGGGGCCGATACTGTATCCCACTCTTGGTTGTATTGTCATTACGCCCATATGCCCGCACGTGCTCACTAACAGACCCCTGGTGCTGCCGGATGACAGATCTATCAGGGTGACTCTTACTAACGACATTGAAAAGGTCTATCTTTCATCGGACGGACAGGTGGGTTGCCCCCTGAAGCAGGGAGATGTGGTCGAAATAAGAAAATCGGCCCATGTTACGAGGATACTGGACACGGGCTTGCACGATCATTTTGAACTGCTCAGGACAAAGCTTAAATGGGGAGAAAGATAAGGGCTGTATGAGTTCCGAATTAAGACATGCCGCATGCGATGTCCTCGAATACCTGAAAGACATGGGGATCGACCATATACCGGTAAGGCTGTCTGATATCCGGCGGGCCGTTCAACCTAAGGCGTCTGCGCCGCCCCCCGTTCCGGTTGTTATGAATCCCGTCTCTCCGGAAAAGCATGACGACAAAAAAACGGCCCTCATGTCTCTTCAGAAAGAGATAGGGGACTGTATGCTATGCGGGCTTTCGGACAAGAGGAACAATGTCGTGTTCGGCGAGGGTAATCCGGAGGCAAGGATAATGTTTATCGGAGAGGCCCCGGGCAGGGAAGAAGACCTGCAGGCCAGGCCTTTTGTCGGGGAAGCGGGGCGGCAGTTGACCAACCTGATCGGAAAGATCCTCGGTCTTCAACGGGAAGATGTATATATTGCAAATATCTGCAAATGCCGGCCGCCCGAAAATCGTGATCCCGTGCCCGGAGAGATTGACGCCTGCTTCCCTTTTATCAACAGGCAGATCCGCATTATCAGGCCCGGCATTATCATCGCGCTCGGCAAGATAGCCTCTTACAGCCTTATGAAACCGGATTATCCCATCCTGAAGTTTTCGATACTCAGGGAGCGCGGTAAACTGTTCTATTACGAAGGCGCGCCTGTAATGCCCACAACTCATCCCGCATACTGGCTCAGGAACGGAAAGGACAAGCACAAGGTTGTGGAGGATATTCGGACTGCGCTAAAAAAACTTACGGAGGATATGCAATGAATGTGTTATGGGCGCCCTGGAGGATGGAGTATATAGTCTCCGAGAAGGGAAAAGAGTGCATTTTTTGCGTTCGGGCCGCCTCGAAAAACGACAGGGACAATCTTGTGCTTTATCGCGGCGCAACCGTGTTTGTAATGATGAACAAATATCCATACAATAACGGGCATCTGATGGTTGTTCCGTATTCCCATCAGTCATCGCTGTCCGGGCTGGATGAAAACACGAGACTCGAACTTATGAACACGGTTCAGAAAGGCGTGGAGTGTCTTGGCATTTTTCGTCCGGAGGCGTTCAATATAGGCATCAACATAGGCAGGGTTGCGGGCGCAGGAATAGAGGAGCATATCCACATCCACATAGTGCCCAGGTGGGGAGGCGACACCAACTTTATGGCCGTCACCGGCGAGACCCGCGTTATCCCAGAGCATATACTCAACACATACGACAAGCTTTATCCGGTATTCAACAAGGTCTGAAAAGTTAAAAAAAGGTCATGGCGCAAATATACGCCACGACCCCAAAGAGGAAGTTATCAATATTGATCAGTTATTTATTTTTCAGCCTGTTAACCTCAGCCTCAAGTCTGGATACTGAGGCTTCAAGGGCCTCAACCGTCTGTTTCTGTTCCTGGACTACCTTTGTAAGCACCGCTACTATATCCATCGGGCTAAGGCTTTTACGGTCGTTTGAAGCGACCAGTTCAGGAACATCCTCCGCTATAAACCCAACATGCTTTTCAGCCTTGTCGGCCCTGTAGGTGTAAACTACCGGATTAAGGCCTTTCAGGACTTCGTTGGCGTCCGCGGCATTCAATCCCGCAATATTTTCTTTGTAATCACGGCTCGACGCATTCGTCCAAACTCCGCCTGTAGTCAGTTTTGCGCCGTTAGCCATTACGACGCTCTTGTCCGGCCTGAGGGTCATTTTCGCTTTGTTGTTTACCAGTAATTTTACAGGGAGGTTGTTGGCCGTTCCAATATTGCCGGAAGTGTGAGTTGCATTTACAGAAATTTTTGCCCCGTCCGTTCTGTTGACAAAGATGACCGCATTAGATCCTGTTTTCTTGATGTCTATGGCGGCAGTTGGCCCTCCGGCTCCGATTCCCACTGTTCCGGAGTCGGTGACAACAAACTGTGTTGCTCCGCCGCTATTCTGCACGATGAGTTTGTCTGCGCCAAGAACAGCTGCAGGTATCAGCAGGCTGAGAATCAATGCCGACAAAAACGCTTTTCTGATCATAGAATCCTCCCGAGATGGAATGTTTTGAATATTTTACATATTAGATGTTGCCATTTTATTTTGTCAATTATGAGTATACACTTTTGCAAAGCAACCGTCAGGCAGGCGTGACAGTTGTCGGCGGTGATAATCCATTTTTCCCGGACCTGCAATTATGCAGCGCATCTCATCGGATTGAGCAGGTCATATCGGAACATGAATGCCGGCTGTAAAATGCGATAATGGGGGATTTTCTGCTAAAATAATCAACCTGGAATTTCCGTTGCAGGACTTAAGGAAATTTCCGGTCGAAAGACAGCGTCTGTAATCCGTTTTATGATGAATGATATAAAGAGTTGTTTCCTGCGTTCCCTGAATCCTACATTCAGGATGTCGCTGTTGATGCTGAAGGTCTTTATCCCGCTTTCACTTGCTACTCTGATTTTGAAGCAGTTGGGCCTGCTCGATTTACTGGCCCCTTCATTCGCCCCTCTCATGTCTCTGATGGGCTTGCCGGGAGAGGCGGCCATAACTCTTCTCGTCGGTTTTACGAATACTATTTACGGAGCCCTTGCGACGGCGGCTGCAATGGACCTGACTGCCCGGCAGATCACTATTCTTGGCGTGGTTCTCGGTATATCCCACAGCCTCTTTGTCGAAACGGGCATTCTGACAACTTTGCGGATGTCCACAGCAAGGATAGGGCTGTTCCGCCTGGTTATCGGTTTGATCGCAGGGATGCTGCTCAACCTGGTAATGCCTGAACTCGGAGGGCAGGCGCTTCATAGTGATGTCGCAGAGCCGTTTACATGGACAGGGGCTTTTTTCCAGATAGGCGTCACATCGATGCAGATAATATGCATAATCTTTTTTATTACCTTTGGCCATAACCTGATTGCATTGTGGAAGGCCGCCGGCAGATACGGTAGAAAAATGGGCGTTGTGCTGACTGTTTTGGGCATCAGCAAAAAGGCTTTTGCGCCATGGATGGTAGGGGTCTTTGTGGGTATAACATACGGCGCAGCTCTTTTTTATCAATACAACGAAAAGCACAGGCTGAAACATAAAGACGTGTGCCTGGTTACGTTATTTCTCAGCCTTGCGCATGCAATGATAGAGGACACTCTGTTATTCGTTGTGACGGGCGGTGATTTTGCCTGGATATTCCTGTCCCGCATAGGTATCGCAATCCTTGCGGTCCGGCTGCTGGCGATCGGGGACATTTATAGAAAATTCATGTGGATAGGTCTGCCGAAAGAGCGCCCGGGCGCTTAAAATCGGTATTCTTGTCTTTACCCGTGAGCAGGAACTTGATGGGCGGATACGGCGGACATGGCTGCGGTAAATAATAATAGCATTCAGTGAGCTGCGGCCCAGTTGAGGCCATGGCCTATTTCCACCTTCAGAGGGACAGAGAGGTTTAGCGCGCCTTCCATCTCTTCTTTTATCATTTTAGTGACTGTTTCGAGTTCTTCTTCCGGAGCCTCAAACAGCAGTTCGTCATGAATCTGCAGAATCATTCTTGTCTTGAACGAAGCCTCCTTCAGCTTTTTCTGTATGTTTATCATCGCTATTTTGATCAGGTCTGCCGCAGTTCCCTGCACCGGTGTATTTATTGCCATGCGCTCGGCCTGCATCCTGATATTATTGTTCGGATTGTTGATCTCAGGTATCGGCCTCTTTCTCCCGAGCAGGGTAGTCACATATCCCGCAGTCCGTGCGCCTTCAAGGGTCGCCTCCATGTAAGCGCTGACTCCGCTGTGCCTCGCGAAATAGTGGTCTATTATTGCAGACGCTTCCCTTGCCGGTATCCCCAGGGCTTCTGAAAGCCCGAACGCGCTCATCCCGTAAATGACGCCGAAATTTATTGTTTTGGCTGCGCGCCTCTGCTCGATGGTTACTTCTTCGGCAGGGACTCCGAATATCTCCGAGGCTGTGCGGCTATGGATATCGATATTGTTATGGAATGCGTCCAGCAGCCCCTGGTCGCCCGATAAATGAGCCAGTATCCTGAGTTCGATCTGCGAATAGTCGGCGGAAATTATCAAAAAGCCTTTCTCTGAAATAAAGACCTCGCGTATTTTTGGCCCCCATTCACCCCGCACAGGAATATTCTGCATGTTGGGGTCGCTGCTGCTAAGCCTGCCTGTCGCAGTAACCGTCTGATTCAGAGAGGTATGAATCCTGCCGGTCTTTTCATTTATCAGTTTCGGCAGGGCGTCGACATAAGTGGTCTTCAGCTTGTAATAAGTTCGATAATTAAGTATCTCGGCAGGCAGATCATGGCTTCTGGCCAATTCTTCCAGAACTTCCACATTTGTCGAATATCCGGTTTTTGTCTTTTTGCCGGGCTTGAGTTTAAGGACATCAAAAAGTATTCTGCCCAGCTGCTTCGGCGAGTTGATATTGAATTCCTCTCCCGCAATGCTGTAGATCTTTGACTGGAGCGAGTCGAGTTCCCTTTCGAGTTCTTTGGAGAGTTCAGCGAGCCTTGAAGTGTCCGCCTTGATCCCGGCCTCTTCAATATCCGCAAGACAATAAATGAGCGGCATCTCAATATCCCGGTAAAGCATTCCGAGACCTTCAGCCTCAAGCTTCTCAAACAGTATGTCCTTCAGCTCCCATGCCAGGGCTGAGTCTTCGGCGCCGTAATTTGTGGCTTCACTGACAGGCACATCAGCGAACGAAGCCCGCTTTCCCAGCACATCGCTGAAGGCGCGTTTTTTATGGTTCAGATATTCGAGTCCCACTGATTCGAGACTATGGCCTGGCCTGTTGGGATTCAGCAGATACGAAGCGAGCATTGTATCGTAAAGCATGCCTGCCGTCTGAATCCCTTCTTTCCTCAGTATGAGCATATCGTATTTCAGATTGTGGCCGATCTTGGCGATCCGCTCATCTTCCAGTAGCGGTTTTACAATAGAGAACGCTTCGGCCAGATTGGGACCTTCGGTATGCCGCACAGGCACATAGCAGGCAGTTCCCTTTTCTTTACAGAAAGAGAGGCCCACCACGATGTCTGCTGTCGGGCTGGGGCCTGTCGACTCCGTGTCGAAAGCGATTTCCCTGATCGGCTGCCTGCATTCTATTTCAGCCTCGGGCTTTGGGGTCGGGGCTGCGGAAGCGATTTCGCCAAAAAGCGATCCCTGTTTCATACCTTTATCCCAAGGAACAGCCGAAGTCCGGCAGGGTCGGATATGGTTATATAATCGGCGCGCTGTTTATGCGCTTCAGCCGGTATCATTTTTATAAGGCTTGTGAATTCAAACTCGGAGAATATCTTCAGCAGCTCCGGCCAGTCAGGCTCCGCGGTTTTTAATGTCGCCATATCGCATTCGACCGGAACATCAAGATTGATAGTGGCCAGGGTGCGGCTCAGCCTGATCATGTCCATTCCGTCCATGATCATCTTTCTGATCCGCTCGTTTTTTATCGTTTCAGGATGCTCCATGATCTCATCCAGACTCGTGCCCGCCAGCAGGTCCTTTGCGGTTTTCTCGCCTATGCCTTTCACGCCCGGAATGTTATCGCTAGTGTCTCCGGTCAGAGCCATCACTTCGGTAACCCTTTCAGGCGGGACCCCGAACCTTTCGACAACTGCGTCTCTGTCAATGATTATTTCCTTCATGGGGTCATAAATCCTGATCTTGTCGTCAACCACCTGGGTCATGTCTTTATCTCCGGTCAGGATGAAGACGTTGAGGCCTTCAGCGGCCGCCTTTTTCGCAAGGACGCCGAGGACATCGTCGGCCTCATGACCCGGTATTTCGAAAGTATGTATGTTGAACGCGCTGATGATATGCTTCATGTGGGGAATCTGGGAGATCAGATCGGCAGGCGTTTCAGGCCGCTGGGCCTTGTACTGATCATATATTTTGTGGCGCTCGGTCGGTCCGGGAGGGTCCAGAACAACCGCAATAGCTTCCGGTTTCTTTTCGCGGATCAGCTTGATCAGCATATTTGTAAATCCGAAAATAGCGTTTGTCGGAAAGCCTTTTGAATTGCTCAGGTTCCTGATTGCATGAAACGCCCGGTAGAAATACGAATGGCCGTCTATGAGGTACAGGTTCATGGATTGATTATAACAGAATTCGGGGTTGAAGCCCGTTTAAATCAATAAGCGCGGCACTCGGGGACTGCTATTATTTGCGAATATAGGTGGAGATGGCTCTTTGAGCAAAACATTCTCCGGTTGCGATGTCATAAGAGCGTTAAGGAGAAAAGGTTTCATAGTTGACCATCAGCACGGCAGCCATGTCTTTATGCACAATCTTGAAAAAAATATCTCGGTAATCGTGCCAGTCCATAAGGAACTCAATAAAGGCGCTCTCACAATATCGTTAAGAAAGCCGGCTTTACGCTTGACGAGTTGAAGGATCTGGTTTAATAAGGTTGAAGCTGTTGCTGAGCATCTCTGATAAGGTAGTGAGCTTAAGAGACTCATTGTAATTTGAGATTTTCCCGGTTCATCCTGTAAATTAAAAAAACTATGCCAATAAAAATGATCATGTTCGACCTTGACGGCACGCTTGTCGATTCGAGTGTGGACATATGCAATGCGATCAATTACGCAATTGAAGGGAGCGGCATACAACCTGTTTCGGTGCAGGAAACGATAACGCTGGTTGGAGAAGGCATAACAAAACTTTTTGAGGGGCTTACGGCTAGACAAAATATCAGTATGGCCAATGAGCTGCTTGTCGATCGTTTCCTCGATCACTATTCCGCTCACCTTGTGGACAACACTACGTTGTATCCGGACGTGAGAGGGACGCTTGAAGCCCTTTCGGAATATGTAAAAGTAATAATTACCAATAAGAGAGAGCGTTCTTCTGTAAGTATTCTGGAAGCCCTCGGGATAGCGCGGCATTTCGACTTCGTTGTGGGCAGCGACACTGCGCCTGAAAGAAAGCCTTCACCTGTGCCCGTTAATTTTGCGCTCTCAAAATTCGGCGTAGCCCCTCATGAATCGGTAATTATTGGAGACAGCTCTTTCGATATCGATGCCGGACTGGCTGCGGGGATAACGACTATTGCAGTCACATATGGATACAGACCGTCGGATGAGCTGCAAAGGGCGCATTTTATAGTTGACCGCATGTCGGAGATTCCGATAATAATAAAGAGATTATAGCAGTCTCAACAAAAATCAAAGATAAAGTTAAATGTTCAGGAGAATTTTATGTCATTTACAATAGCCTTTGCAGGCAAAGGCGGCACAGGCAAAACCAGTATCGCGGCGTTGACGATTAAATATCTTATCGACAGGCGTAAGGGGCCGGTCCTGGCAGTTGACGCTGACAGCAATTCCTGCCTGAATGAGACCCTTGGGGTGGAAGTCAATAAGACCGTGGGCACGCTAAGGGAGGAATCTCTCGATACCGCAAGGAGCGGCGCAGCGAGGCCGGGCGGCATGTCTCTGGAGCAGATGTTCGATTATGAGATACAGCAGTCGGTGATCGAGGCGGACGGCTTTGATCTTTTGGTAATGGGGAGACCCGAAGGCCCCGGCTGTTACTGCGCTGCAAATAATATCATCAGAAAATATACGGACAAGCTCTCCGGATCTTATGCGTATGTTGTGCTTGACAACGAGGCAGGCATGGAGCACCTGAGCAGGCTTACAACCCACAAAGTAGACATACTTTTCGTTATCAGTGATCCGACCATGAAGGGCATTATTACGGCAAAACGCATTGTTGAGCTTGTTGCTGAATTGAAGATCAAGGCCGACCGCTGCGTGCTCATAATCAACAGGGTAAACGGGGAGGACGGGAAGGCGCTGAAGGCACGGGCGGAAGATGCCGGTATTATGGTCGCGGGCCTTATATCCAATGATGAGATGGTGTCCAGTTTCGACCTTGAGGGGAAGCCGCTCCGGCTGCTTCCGGAAGACTCGGTTTCCGTGAAAGCCCTGTTTGGCATTCTCGATACCCTCGATATTCCATAGAGGACATATTGGGCAGGCCATTGCCTATACCCCCACCGTTTTTGTGACGACGGCCACACGTCAGCTTGACAATTTCTGCAACTTTCGATTATAAAATAGACAATAAAGTTTGCCTGTGACGGTTATGTTTTTTTTGAGCAGACTTAGATAAATTTTGTGGGGGAGGCCCGTAATAGCCAGGATACTTGTAGTTGACGACAGTATAACGGTGGCCAAATTCACTGAGATGATGCTTTCTGATCAAGGGCATGAGATAATCTTTGCCATGGATGGTGTCGAGTGCATTCAGAAGCTCAATAGCCGGGCAGTCGATCTTATTATCCTTGATGTGGTGATGCCGGGAAAGAACGGTTATCAGCTTTGCCGGGAGATAAAGACAAATAGTCGGTTCGGCAATATACCTATTATTATGATGACTACCAAGGGCCAGGAATCCGATAAATTCTGGGGCATGCGGCAGGGCGCGGACGCTTACCTTGTCAAACCGTGCGCTGAAAAAGACCTGATAAATACAGTCAACAAATATGTGCCTGCTCTAATCCCGGAGGATGTTGTGTCGGCATCTCCTGATGTGACGACTACCGAGGTTGAGGCTAAATCAGAGATCCGTACTGAGGAGACAGTGCAGGCAGATACAATTGCCGCACAGGCCGTTGCGCCTCTCACTGCAGAAGTCGTTGCAGCTGTTACTGTAGAAGCCGTTTCATCCGCCACTGAAGAAGTCGTTGCGCCTGCCACTGAAGAACTTAAGTTCGAAGAAGAGCATTTGCCTCCTGCCGAGCCCTCAGAAAAGGGAGAGGCTCATCCTTCAGACAGGAAACAGGATGCTTTTTACAGTTTCGGAAACGTTTTTGAGCAGGAGTTGAAGAAGGAAAAGGCCCCGGAACTGGTTGAAAGCGCCGCTGCGCCGCTGTCGCAGGCCAACAAGGCGTCTACCGGGGAGTTGCCTGTTTTGCCAAAAGAAGAAACGATAAAGAAGAAGCCTTTGTCTCTCAGAGAGAGATTGCAGAAGTCTTTCTACCGCTTCAGCAACTGAGCTGTTTTCATATCGCCGCCGTATATAACCCGGTTTGAGCGCAACCGGTTCTTACCGCAAGGTTATTCTTTGACGCCTTGTTAAGGGAGCCCTATTTGACATTACTCTAATTGGCCGTATATTATAAACGTCTCATTTTCGTAAGGAGATATTTCTTTAATTCATCTCTGCAGCAAGAGGATAACGCTATGATTAATAAAAAAAATCTGCTGAATATCGGCCTTCCGAAGGGCAGCCTTCAGGAGGCTACTCTGCGTCTGTTCAAGAAGGCGGGATACAATATTTCTGTTTCGTCGAGGTCGTACTATCCGGTGGTGGATGATCCTGAAATCAATTCCATGCTGATACGCGCCCAGGAAATGGCGAGATATGTGGAAGACGGTTATCTCGATTGCGGGCTCACCGGTCATGACTGGATCAAGGAGCAGAACGCTGATGTGGTCGAGGTGGCTGAACTGCAATATGGTAAAGAGGGGTTCAGGCCGGTCAGGTGGGTTGTGGCCGTGCCGATGGACTCGAAGATAAACAAAATACAGGACCTTCAGGGCAAGCGGATTGCAACTGAGCTGATGGGTTACACAAAGCGCTACCTGAAGTCAAAAGGTATTACGGCCGAAGTCGATTTTTCGTGGGGAGCCACCGAGGTAAAACCTCCGTATCTTGCCGATGCGATTGTAGATATCACTGAAACCGGTTCATCTCTTAGGGCAAACAATCTGCGCATAGTCGAGGTTATACTTGAATCCACCACGCGTTTTATTGCCAATAAAAAGTCATGGCAGGATAAATGGAAACGCCGCAAGATAGAGAATATTGCGATGCTGCTCAAGGGCGGTCTGGCTGCCGAGGAGCGGGTGGGGCTGAAGATGAATGTACAGGAAGGCGCTTACAAAAAAGTGCTGAGCCTGCTTTCGGCCATGCATTCTCCGACGATATCGACTTTATCTGTCCAGGGATGGTATGCCTTTGAGGTGATAACCCAGGAAAGGCTTGTGCGGGACCTGATTCCCAAATTAAAGACGGCCGGCGCTTCCGGGATAGTCGAATATCCCCTGAACAAGGTGGTTGAATAGGTGTGGAGTGGGATATGGAGAGTCTGTCCGGCGCAACCGGGCGCTCCCGTTAGCCAGCGTTGCTTTTTTATTATTGACAATTATATAATATCGCCTTTATATTAATTAGTTGACGCCACCGTAGCTCAGCTGGCAGAGCTACTGATTTGTAATCAGTGGGTCGGGGGTTCAAATCCCTTCGGTGGCTCCAGAAATAGAGGAACAGGTAGGGATTTAGAGGCGAAGTAAAGGATGGGAAACTGCGCGCATCCTGTCTTTTGCTTTTTGTTTCTGATAGTCGGAGAGATACCCAAGTGGCCAAAGGGGACGGGCTGTAAACCCGCTGGCTCTGCCTTCGGAGGTTCAAATCCTCCTCTCTCCACCATATATTGTTGCGCGGCAGGATTGTGATTTCAAATCTGATATTTGATATCGCAGCGGATGCGGGAGTAGCTCAGTGGTAGAGCGTCAGCCTTCCAAGCTGAGGGTCGCGGGTTCGAATCCCGTTTCCCGCTCCAGATATAAAGACCGTTTAAGCAGTTCGATCTGTTTGAACAGTTTAGACCGATTGAACGGCTTGAACTGCTTTACTTGGCTGAACGGTTTTTTAGGCGCCCATGTAGCTCAGTCGGCAGAGCACATCCTTGGTAAGGATGAGGTCACCAGTTCGATTCTGGTCATGGGCTTGATAATCAGGGATTGACGATAAACGGTTCATGACGGACTCACATGAATCCGGGATTTGCAATCATAAAATATAGATCATAAAATCGAGCTGTTTGTTGATTAAGGAGGAGATATGGCTAAGGCAAAATTTGACAGATCGAAGCCGCATGTAAACGTTGGGACGATAGGCCATGTAGATCATGGGAAGACGACGTTGNCGG
>JGI20214J51088_10000996_pt1 | contig 19247 bp, 13 predicted proteins | sample WetSurMetagenome_FD_51088 | JGI IMG/M metagenome (IMG submission 51088) | reverse complement strand
ACCCCGCAAAGTTAATTACCCCGTCAAACTTATTTTCTGAAAATACTTTGGAGACAAATTCTCTATCCAAAAGGTCTCCGACATACAGCTTCGCCTTTGAATCCACTGCCTCCTTATGCCCTCTTTCCAAATTATCAACTACAACAACCCCATTTCCTCCTTCCAGAAGCCTTTTGGTCATAAAGCTACCGATGTACCCTGCCCCTCCAGTTACTAAAATCTTCATAATTAAATCCTACTATATAATAGTAAATCGGTAAATTAATAACAACCGGTTATCTTACACAATAATTATAAATATCAGCCGGCAATACCCTCATCCACCACACGCTGAGAACAATCAAGATTAATACGATTGTCATCCTAAAATAATTTCTACCCACACCAAGAAACTTCCAAATACCGAATAATGAAAATAATTGAAGAGGCAAAGTTAAAAATATTATTTTATAAATAAAACCTATCCTGGGCTCATAGAGTATTTCAGTAAGTGGAATTACCAGCAGATATATCAGAGCAATCCGCAAATATTTGCGGTATTTTAAATTTCTAACTAACAAATACCAAACGCCTAAAATCATTCCGAAACATCCGACGATGGAAAGTAAATTTAAAATAAATCTGTCATCCCAAAATCTTAAGTAATATTGAAGCAACAAATTAAAAAAGGCAATTATTTTATTATGAAAAAAACGAACGATAAAAAGGGGTATTCCGGCATCGTTATTGGTGAGATCCTTTATATATAAACCCATATTCGTCGATGACAGATGAATAAAATCTTTAAACCGTTGACAGGCAAACCACTGTTCCAGGATCAAATACTCAATTATGAAAATTTCAATGACAAATATTTTTCTAAGCATATTCAATATTCCCAAAACTGAAAGGCGATATCATGGTTCAGGTTTGGTAAAATTATGTTTTCGACTATTCTTGCCGCATTTTTTGCTCCATAATATGGTCTCACGTAGATCACCTGTTTACGTCCCCACAATTTAGGCTTAGCCCAATCAGATTTGACAATTTCAGGTTCCGGTGAACTGTCATAACCGTAAAAATGATAATATGAAATAAGCGAGCCGATGTTTTCATCAATAACAATTTTGTATTTATTTTGATCATATTTTGATAATGCCTCCACTGCCTGTTTTGAGCCGCCGTCCCAATCTAAAATGTTTACTTTCGGATAGTGCGCGTAATAAAAATGCAGATAAGACAAAGAATAATAGGCTACGACAATAACCAATAGTGAGATAAATAACTTACGTAATTTCCTAATTCGGCTTAATAAAATTATTATTCCCATAGATGACAGCGCGACAAAAGGCACCACCGACAATAAGTTTCTTAGGGTATGGGGACTGGGTCTTGCAATGGAGGCGGGAAGCGGCGACAACACTAAAATGCCCAAAATGAAGTATCTCAGATAAGACCTCTTTTCCCTTAACAGACAATATAAGCCTGCAATAATAAAAGGCAATTGCCAAAGAAACAAAATGCCTGAACCGGACATCTGGTGGCGGCCGATACCGTCTCCGGAATTGAATAAGTATTCCAACGAAAAGTAGGAAAAATAATTCTTAATAAAGACTGCCGGATAGATTAAAATCTTATTAAATAGGGTTTTTGCGGGATATTCAACAAATGCCGAAGTTTGAGAAAATCTTTCCACTCCGTTTTGCGTCAAGGAAAATTGCAATACGGGAAACATAAGCAATAAACAAACTGCTCCCAACAAAATCAGCTTTACTCTCTCTTTGGACATTTTCCAGAAAATTGCAACGCCCAGAATACCCATGACTAAGGGTGATGCAATGCGAAATGTGTGATACGTATAAATAGTGCAAACAAGCAATATATACCCGATAACTAAATATCTTGTTTCCCTTTTTTTTAGATATGACACTATTGAAAGGCAGGCCAACAGAAATATGAAGAGGGCAACGTTAGCTTCAAACCCCGCCCTTGAAAACTGAATATGCCAGGGGGAAATTGCAATAAGCAGAGCAGATAATATCGGTAAATACTTAAATTTCTTGCGGAATAATACGTCTATATGCAACTGAAGTAATTCCTTTAAGAGAAAGTATAAAACGATAATGGTCAGGGTGCCCGCCAAAGCTGACGGAAATCTAACCGCCAATTCGTTTTTCCCGAAAATTGACATTGAAAAAGCTACAGAGTAGATATATGCAGGCATTTTGTAGTCACCGAATGATCTGAAAAACAGCGGAAAACTCTGACCATATTCATCTTTACCGGTTTTTAATATCGAATAGGCGTTATTGCCTATTGAAACTTCATCAATGTAGAGTCCGGGCGGATTATTGCTTATGTTATAAAACCGCAAAACTCCCGCAAGCAGAAATATTAGAATAAGAACATACTTATATAATTTCATTAATTTACTTCCCAAACAGAAATTTTATATAAGAAACAGGAAATCTAAGCGCGGAAAACAGAGAAAAAACAAAACCGTCCCAAGAATCCATAAACCCCTTATGTCTAATGTAGGTTGTTAAAAACCAATGGGCGGGTTTGATCATGAGGTATCCGATCCCGTAACCTATCTTAACAAGATAATTCTTGTTCTTTAAGCTCTCCCTGATCTGCCCTGCTAATAGATCGTTATATCTATTCCATTTCAGAAGATAGGATGCGAAATTTCTGTACGGATAATGCAGAAGCGCATGCTTAAGGTACCCGACGCGACCCTCAACTTGAGCCTGCTCATGCACATGAATCTGGGGAAGATGACCTTTGCCTTTACGATATAGCCTAAGTGTATAATCGGGATATTGACCGCCCTTCATGAGAAAACGCCCTAAAAACCAGTTTTTCCTAGGCATCCAATAACCGTTAACAGGGCTCCCAATTTTTTCTTTAATTTCTTTACCAAGCTCCGGCGAGACTCTTTCGTCTGCATCTAATTGAAAAATCCAGTACCCGGTTGCCAAATCAATTGCCATTTGCTTATTGATATGAAAATTTGGCTTATTTGTGGTTATTTTTACTTTTGCGCCGTATTTCTTGGCAATTTCTACCGTTCTATCCGCAGATGACCCGTCAACAATAATTATCTCGTCTGCTAAATCCGCAACGGAATCCAAGCACAGGGGCAAGTTTTTTTCCTCATTATAGGTCGCCAAGACAACGGAAAGGGTCATTTTTGCCATATTCAACCTATCATAACAGCAATATCGCCTTTTTACAAACCGAAATGAGGCAAATTAATGAATTCTTGTCTGGACAACGATTCCGCTTTTAAATTTTTCTGTTCTTATTATCTGACCATCTTTTTCTCTCAACTTCAACCAGTCGGTAAGCCTTGAAGGATACTGGGAATCCGGTTCAAGAATAAAATACGCAAGGCGAGAACTGTTGCTTGGTAAGTAATTATATTTATTTTGTCCGTACCACTTAAAAAGATACCGATATGTGTAATCATGAACCGGCGGCGTGTAGACAACATACTTAAAGTCTTTCCCTTTGGCTTCTTTATAGACATAGTCTACAACTGCCAGCTGATTTCTATACACGGATGCGTCTCCTTCCCACAACGGCTTGCGATATGCATCCATTATCCCTACCGGATTAACAAATGACGCCAAGCAGACAACAACCAGAGAGATTATGATTAATTTCATCTTCTTAAGATTCTGTAAAACCTTTAAAATTGCCATGCTTAGAAAAAATATATAAATTACCGGAATTCCTACAATATAATGACTCCAAATGGCAGCAGGAAAAACACTCAAACCGATTAAAAATGTTGCGGTAATTATTAAACAAATTCTGAGAAATAATCCTTCTTCTTTTCCTATTTTTTTATGAAAATATATTAAAGAAAATGTTGTAAATATTATTAAAATGATTCCCGTTGTCAAATTTCCATTACTTACCGTTTCCAGCCACAGCCCAAACAGGGAGGAAACACTGTTAATTGGCCTGAAAATGGCTTGATTTCCGTGAGAAGACAAGAAAGAGTTTTCAACAAAAGACAAAAGCGAATTTATCATCAGAAAATTATGTCTAAATTCAAATATTATGCGGGGAGAAAGAATTATGAAAAACCCCAAAATAAAAAACAGATAGTCATTCAATTTAAATTTTTTATCTAAGATTATAATTATTGAAATAATTGCTCCGACCAGAAAAAGCAAACCAAAGACAACCTCTGAGTCCAAAATAATCCCTAACAATATACCCAAAAACAAGGGATACGCAACTCCCAAAGCCTTTTTTTCTTCTAAAGACGCGTAGGTAAAATGAAGACAATACATAAGAAGAACTACAAAAAGAGGAATAAGATTGGGATTCCAAATCTGACTGGTTAATCCAATCATCACGGGAGAAAAGGAAAGAAATGAAGCAAACAATAATCCAAGACTTGCTCCACCGATATTTTTTCCCAACTTATATCCTATAAGCACAGTTGCTATCCCGCTTATAGCTATAAAAAATACTATGCCGGCAGGATTTCCTGAGACCAAAATGAACGGAATGGTTAGAATATAATACCACCACGGACCATAGAATAGCCCGGGAAGACCTGTCGTTTGGCCGATAAGAGGAATTTTGTCCAGATGAATAATATCGTTAACGGCAAGCATATCCCGCCCGACATCATAGGTAAAAGCAAAAGAATTCGTAAAGATTCCCTGGGCTCTTAAAAATAATCCGACAAAAATAATTAGATATAATACCATTAATTCCTTACTTATGAATTTTCCCATAGTTTGCGTTACGTACCCACCATCTTAATAGCCGGTATTCTATCCAAATTATAAATGGTTTTTATTCCTTGTATTTCTTTAGGAATTTCATTTGATCCCACAATATACAAAACATTTTTGGTTATAGAGTCTTTTCCCCAATCGATTTTCCTGAAAATATATTTTCCAAATGATTTATCGGTAGCTTCATTATTCTTGCTAATTTTTTGATAGTCTTGCGGCGGGTATCTTAAATAAAATAGAAAAAATATGTACGATTGATTCATGGATTTATCATTCGATACAATTACTTTCTCATACTTATTTTGTAATTTTAAAGATTCGTTAACCGTTTCCTGATAACCGAATTGCCAATCCTGAGAAAAAAAATAATTCTGTTGTACGAAATACTGGTCTAAATAATATGAAAAATTTAACAGACCAAAAATGGAAATTATAGCTAGCGCCAAATAGCAGACTTTCAGCTTCAGAATCCGATAATTTATGCTTAATATCCGGGCAAGCGCAGCCAATATCCCTATCGCTGTCAATATCTGGAGTACCGGCAAGAAATTGATCGTTCTCACAGCATGAGGAACGTCGTTCGTAACTGCAGCCGGAATAGGAACGATTAGAAGCCATAGTAATGTAAATATTTTTACCCTTTTATTGAAATCGCTAAAAATCAAGATGTAAATGCCTGCCAACAAAAATGGCAATTCGATCAGATGCATTAATCCCATTCCCGGAGCATGGTGGCGGGGTATATCACCCCTTACAAAGAGCCAATTAAAATCAAAATGCGAGATGTATCCTCCAACTATGTTTTTTGCAAATTCAACCCTGCGGTTATCCAAAATTAATCCCAAAACATCATTATTCTCCTTATCCCTTGCGACTTTTAAAGTAGATGTCTCAATTATGGAAGGGTTTGAAAAAATATTAACTGCTTTTGCCCTTGAAAACGCATCATTATTTGTAAAAAGGAAATTGATTAGCGGTAAAAGAATAATTCCGAAGATAGCCAATGATATGTATATGTATTTTTTTCTTATTGAAAGGAACTCTTTTTTAAAAGAAAGAATAAGAATTATTATCAAAAGCGGGACGAAAACTTTTTCGCTTTGGTATACATGAAGATTTAATCCCAACACCAAAGCGCTCAAAATTAAAAACCATGGTTTTTTAAAAGCCTTTAAGAAAAACAATATTCCGAAAATATTCAGAGCCACACCCACATTCGCCTCAAATGCAACTCTGGAAAATTGAATATGCCATGGCGAAATAGCCAAGAGAAAAGATGATAAAAGTGCCAGTCCGTTTTTTCTGAATAACTCCTTTGCCAAGAAAAATACTGCCAAGACAGTTAATATGCCAAAAATGGCGGAAGGCAGTCTGACAGCTAAAACATTCAGCCCAAGAACCCACACGGAAGGTATTGCAAAATACGCGTAAAGCGCCGGCTTATAATCGCCGAAAGACTTCAAAACGACAGGTAAAAATTTACCATACTCATCTTTACCTGTTTGCAGAATTGAATATGCATTATAGCCTAAAGCTGCCTCATCCCAATCAGGAGATGGCGGAACGCTGCCTAACTGCCACAAGCGGAGCAAAGAAGCGATAACTATTGTCGCAACTAAAATAATCAAAACTATTCTTTTTCCCATAATCTAAATCCCTTTATCTTACAATGTATAGGCTGTTAAAATTTCTTTTCCGTTCAGCAATTTGAATATTTTTAGCTTCCGGGCATTTTTTGGTATATTTTTTGAATTATCCAGATACAGAACTTTTTTTGTTGAGCTTAAATTATTATTAAAATTTTGAGGGAAAATATATTTTCCAAAACTATTGATTGAAACAAATCCGAATATATCTCTTGTTATATTTGCGGTTTTTCTAAAATAGTTAGGATCTGTTTTTGTATAAAAGAGGTAGTAGATATAGGGCCTGCCTAAAGAATTTGATATCTGAACGAAATCATAATTGCCCTCAACTGATCTAACATAATCTATCGACTGTTTATAGCCAAACTGCCATTCACCCGAATAGCTATATTTATAATTATAAAAATAATCATGATAAAAATAAACGAAATTAGCCGCAAGAAGCAAAAATATAGGAATAAAGATAAGCCTCCTGCGACTTTTTATTTTTTCCAGCAATGTGGTAAAGCCGTAAGCTGTAAGGATCTGAAACGTTGGCAAAGATGACTCAATTCTTAACGCATGAGGAGTCTCCTTGGCTAAGGAAGCCGGTATAATCCCGATTGAAAGCCACAACGGGACTATCCACCAATTTCCCTCTTTTTTTCTAAAAATAAACATTGTTCCCAAAATAATAAATGGCAAATCCCAAAGATACATTTCCCCAACGCTTTGTGTAGAAAATTTTGGATTTCCGTCACCTTTTATAAAAAGAAAGCCCGGGCCAAGATTGTCAAAGTAATGACGTAAAAATTCTACACCATAAAGGAGACGACGATTATGTATGATTTTTGACCACCATGCATTATTGTCATTTGCTACTTCCTGATTAGCTGTCTTTATGATTTCTATATCAGAAAAAATGTTCACCTCTTTATAACGAAGCTGAACTTGCGGAGACATTAAGAACCTCAGCGTGGGCAGAATTAAAATAATTCCTATTGCGATAGCAAAAGCAACCTGCTTTTTTCTTTCCAGTAAAGCCTTCCAAAAGCTAATTGACAAAATCAACGCTAAAATTGGAGCGACTATTCTGGCGGTATTAAATGTATAAATTGAGATTACGAAGCAAACCGCAGAAAAGACTATGCACCATTTTTTTTCTTGCATACCGGCCAGAAATAACCAAACACCGGTTATCAGAAAAAACGAAGCGACATTTGCTTCAAAGGCAGCGCGGGATAACAATATGTGCCAGGGGGAAATAGCTAAAAATAATGCAGCAAGTAAAGCATAGGATTCTTTTGATTTGGAACTCCAAAAGATTCTTTTTACCAAAAAATAAGTAATCAGCACTGTTAATACGCCAAGAAATGCAGAGGGGAATCTGGTTGCAAACTCATTCAATCCGAATAACTTGACGGGAATTACGTCAAGATACGCATAGACCGGTGGCTTAAAATCGCCAAAAGACTCTAAATAATTAAGCGGCAAAAATCTTCCGAACTCATCTTTCCCGTCAACTCCCAACGAATAGGCATTATATCCCCATGCGGCTTCATCCCAAGTCAGGCTTGGCGGATTAACAGCCAAGGCGTTAAATCTCAAAAATCCGGCAACTATTATAATTAACAGGAGTGATCCAAATTTCCAATTTAAAATTTTCCTCATGTTTTTATTGCCCTCAAACTTTGTAATAAATTATTTAAAGTCACTGCTTGAAATAATATGTTTCCTATTTTGTCTTTAATTAAAAATTCTGTTTTAATATTTTTCGGAAAATCTACGGGAGCTGAAATATACAATGCATTTTCCCGAGAAAGACTCAGACTTTTATCTATGACTGGCAACGTCTGAACAAAATAAATATTATCTATTTTGTCAACAGAAATCCACCCGCTGTCATCCTTACTATAGCTTACACCAATTTTATTTTGAAATTTTCCGGGATCATATTTATTATAAAATAAATAGTAAATGTATTGCTTTGCATCATTCAGGTTTTTTGAGATATAAACCTTATCGTAACTATTTTTTAAAGAATTTACCTTCTTCATCAAATCTCCATATCCGTATTGAGAAAAAACAGAATAATTATTATTAAAATAAGTCAGATAATTAATCCAAAAAATGGATAATCCCATGAATATGGTCAAAACCAAAATTAAATATGCAATTCTTTTTATTGGAATAACAGCAATTTTACTTATTATTTCTACCAGATAATAAAGCCCTACGCCCTCTATCATAACTATGAAGGGCAACATTATTGAAGCTCTTCCGTAATGACCTTCTCCGGTCAAAGAATCCGAAATCGGAGAAACCAGTAAAAGAGCTAAAAGCAGATATCCGCTTTTATCCTTATTTTTTATAATAGCCAGTATTCCGAATATTAGAAATGCTGACTCGAATAAGTACTCCAATCCCCTTGCCGGCAATATGGAAAATTGGGTTTGACTGCCGTTTCCATAAAGTAAATTAAAATTATAATGCAATAAATAATTCTTAAAAAAGGAAGAAGTAAATAAGATAATTTTGTTATTAGCAAGTCTGCAAATTACCGGATTAAAATCTTTGAGACATGCGCCTCTTTCATCATTCAGAACATTGATTAAGCCTACGCTATTAATATTGCTTGTTAATCCCACCTGTGAAAAGCGCACGGATGCAGCAGTATTTTTGATAAGAAAATTCGGAATTATTAACAAGATTAATAATAAAAAACTAATTAAATAGATTTTTAAATTACTGAATACATATCTTCTGTCCCAGATTATCAGAGCCGACAAAGCGATAGGAAGAAATAAAACATATGCTGAATATGTATAAACCGTAGCCACAAAGGATAAAACAGAAAACAGCAGGAGGATTTTTCTTTTTTTGGCAAGAAAATATAAAAATAAACCTAGCAAGAAAAATGTAATTGCTATATTTGGTTCAATTGTTACCCTGCTCAAACCTATCGCCCACGGCGAAATAGACAGCAGAAGAGAACTAAGCAATGCGACTTTTTCATTGGATATCTTTTTTACTAAAAAAAACACCAGTATTACAGAAATCGTCCCAAACAATGCGGAGGGAAATCTAACCGAAAAACTATTTAAATTAAAGAAATACACCGGCAGAATTGTCAAATATCTCAAAACTGGCAAAGGATAATCGCCAAAAGCAATAAAATGAATAGGCATAAACTGATTCCACTGATCTCTGCCTGTATTAAGAATTGAGTATGCATCCCACCCGACTCCCGCCTCATCATTAGTTAATCCGGCAGGGATATTTCCAAGCTGATAAAACCTTAAGAATACAGCTATCACTACTATAAATAAAAGTAAGTAGAGATATTTATTACTAATTAATTTGCGTAAATATTCCATATTGTGTGTAAGGGTTCACCCCTATCGACTATCTTGCCTGTTGGGATTGATGTATAATGGCAACTTTCAAAAGAAGAAATATAAAGTGTTTTGGGCGGTAAAAAATCCCTTACGTCTCCCTTGCCGTCATTCAAGCAATCCTGCAGCATAGCAATATTGTCAATTTTAATTGACTTTTCATGCCATATTTTTTGAACTATTCTCGGATTTATTTTTTCAAATGTAGCATATTGAATTAAAAAAGTTCCGTAAGCTTTACTTACATAAACATTATCAAACTTATTTTTATTTTGAACGATATAATTTACAAGATCACGTGAACTCGCATTCCAACCTTCCGCTCCGTAAACAGACCATCTGCAATAATATTGATAGAAATATTCCAAAAAAAGAAATGAATAGACAAAAATTAATGATGATAATAAAATTATTTTCAAATACTTTTTCATACTTAAAATTTTTAATATAAAAAAATATAAACCGACTGATACAATAATTAAAAGCGTAGGAAGCATCATGTAGTCTCTGACTGCATAACTTTTTTGAATGACAAAAGTTGAGGGGACAGGAGCAATTAATAGAAGCGCAAATAGTAAATTACGCGCCATGCTATATTTTTTCGGAAGTAATTTATAAATTCCAAATAAGAGCAATGGAAGCTCAATAATGTACAATACTCCTCTAAAAAATATATTATAGAGCTGCACAACCGATCCTGTCTCTCCGTATAAAAAGAGGTAATTCGTAGAAAAAGCTTCCAAATAATTTTCCCTGGCCACTCTTAAATAATATAAAAGCTTATTATTGAAAATTTGACGTATGACAAAAGGCGCTGTATTTTTTTGTCTTTCCCAATCTACGGTTTTTGCCGCATTCGGATCATTTAGTAAAGAGACATCATCATATCTAGTCACATTTTGAAATTTAGATACCAAAAAGAAAGAAGCAAATATTAATAATATTCCGATCAAAAAAATGATAATCCTTTTTTTCCGTAACAAAAGTTCCCCCCTGAATAGAAAGACCAGAATAGGTATCAAAAATAAAAAATATACTTTTGTAGCATGATAGCTGTAGAAACCCAAAGTAAAGGGAACAAGAGACCAAATATACTTACTACTTTTAACATTTGAAATAAATATATAAATCCCTAAAAGGAAAAAGAAGGAGGCAAAATCAACATCCCAGAATTCTCTGGAAAACTGTAATGCCCAAGGAGAAATGGTATACAGCAAAGCGCTAATTATACCGATCCATTTATTTTTAAATAGAAAATCTGCCAATAAAAACAACAATATTACCGATCCTACTCCCAATAATGCTGCAAGAATCCTGCCGGAAAAAAGATTAAGTCCAATAATTCCTACAAAGGGAGCCGTAAGATATATTCCTGTCGGAGATTCCGGAGAATGAGCGTTAAATGATAACGGCATGAATTTACCAGTTATGTCTTTACCTGTTTCCCAAATGCTATATGCATTATAAATATAGGCGGTCTCATCATCCGTTGTGCCATAAGGAATATTGCCAAGTTGATAAATTCTTAAAAATGCAGCCAATAGAATAACCGCTATTAATACAAATTTCCAATTAAAAATATTCTTCATTTTTTATCTCCTACTATGTAGTAGCCTAAAATAGGCTCACTCGAGGGCAATAAAATAGAATGGTTCTTATCTCCAAGCATTGTGTCGTCAATATATATTGTATTCTTCTTGAGATTTGCATAATCTATTTTGTCAACGAATTTGTATCTGCCGAAACTTTTTACATAATAAAAACCTTCCAGAGTTGGAGGATAATAAACTACCTCTTTTCTAAAATTGAGCGGATTATATTTCTCATAAAATAGAAAATAAATATATGGAAAATTTTCCGGCCCCCGCATTACCACATTATATGTGGGATATTTATCTGTTAATTTTACTGCCTCACGATATCCGTAATGCCAAAAGCGGGCCCTCTGTACGTTAAAATGAACAAAATAGATATCTAAAAACAAGGCGATGTTAAAAAGAAAAAGAAAAATCAATATTACTTTTATGGCAAAATTAAAAACTGTCTTTTTTCTTAAAAAGGCAAAAATATGATAGAAGCCATAAGACGCTACCAGAACAAAGAGGGGCATTAAGACAAACAGCCGAGTCGAATTAGGCGCATCCCGGGTCACAGCTGAAGAAATAGGAGCAATAATTAACCAGACAAAAAGTAATCTCAATGACTTCTCTCTATTCCAGAATAATGCCGCAAAACCGGCTAGTAAAAAAATAGCATCAATTAAATATAGATTTCCAAATGAACCGATATTGTGAACTAATTTCTCCCCTCCCTTATCAAAAAGAAAACTTGGAGAAAAAGAATTAATATAATTTTGCGCAATTTGATAAGAAGCGCCAAAGTATTTGTTAAGCACTATCTTTTCCAATGAAGGATTTTTTAAAGAATTATCTCCTCTTAATTTTTCAACGCGTTCATAGATTATATTTTTATCGTTTAGTATTAATGTTGACAATTTGTTGCTTCCCGAAGAAGCGCTCGCAATAGAAATAAAACAAAGGGCAATAAAAATTGCAATTGAGATATATGATGTTTTTTGATCAAAAATTGACTTCCTGAAAAATACAATTAGTCCTAGAACAAATATGGGAATAAATAGTACATAAGCATGATAAGTAAACATGGGGATAACAAAAAGTACCAAAGATAATAAAAATAATTTCGCGTTCTTCCGCTCTGAATAAATATACCTTACAAAACTTAATAATCCCCCAAGGAAAATAGTTGTTGCTAAATTAACTTCATAGGCTGCTCTCGAGAAATATATGCCCCAGGGGGAAATTGCAAAAAATAATGCAGAAATTAAAGCGATAGATTTTTTACCAAAAATGTTTTTACTTATAAAATAAATCAGCAAAACACCAATTACTCCTGATAGCGCGCTTATGAAGCGCGCGGAAAATTCGTTAAGGCCAAACAAGACTACCGGCAAGATTCCCAAATATGAATATATGGGTAATTTCCAGTCGCCAAACGACTGAATTGACAGAGGTAAAAATTTACCATGTTCATCCGCGCCCGACATTAAAAATGAATAAGATGTATAGCCAATTGCGGCCTCATCGGGATTGAGACTTCCGGGTATTTCACTCAAAGCATAAAATCTTAGAAGGACAGCAACTACTATAATAATGCCCAATAATAGATATGCTTGTTTCAAAAAAATTGCCGGCATTTTCATATTATTCTTCCAGAATATGCTTGTAATTCAACAAGATTTGCGGGATAAAAATTGCGCCTTTATTTTTATGAAAAAGTCGTTTTTGGACAGTAAATTTACCGAATTTCTTTTCCTCAATAATGTCAGAAACTTTGTCCTCTTCATAAATAATTTTGGCTATATATTCAACCACAATGCCTTCAGGCGGTTCCATAATAAGATATCTGTCATTAATTCCGAAGTTTTTCTGCGGAAGACCGCCCAAAAACCCCGCCTGACTTCTGCCATTCAGATACGGAACATAACCATATTTTTTTTGCCCATAGAATTCATATAAATATGCCCATGTAGTGTTGATAAACAAAGGATTTGTTATTGTGGTGATGATAAATGGCTTGTTTTGAGATGAAAGATAAGTGTACTCAATTACCCGCTCCTCATCTTTTAGAAACATTCCCTGCTGAACGGATAAAGGATTATTGTTGGCTTTTGCAAAAGATTGCGATGACACTGTTTGTAATAAGAAAATAATTGCAACTAAAATCGTCAGACTTACATATCTTCTTGCATAGATAACCAGTATGTAGCTTCCTATTGCAACAAGAACAAATATGGATGGCGCAAGCATAAAATTGCTGTTTACGAACCCGGAACTAAATAGCTGAAAAATAATGATATTGCTAAGCCAAATCAACAAAAATATTATTGGACTTTTTTTATCATTTTTATATGGATATTTCCAAAAAAATAAGCATAGGAAAAGAAATACAAGTAATTTTGGAAACGGAAATACCGTTAGCGCAAAAGCGCTGGTTAATTTATTGCAAATAGCTATCAAGGAGTCAATTGCTTCTTTTGAAGAAAAACCGCTAGAAAGAAATGAAGTGATTCCCGACATACTTTTTCCATTAAATTTTATTTCAGCTGCAATAAAAGTACTTACCGAAATACCCAAACCTGCCAGAAAGAAAAATATATCTTTAAGTGAAAACTTCAATTTATAGTAGATCGAGTAAAATAAAAGAGTAAAAATGAAAATCCCGAATGCAAAATCAGCTTGAATCAATAGCCCCAGTCCAATACCGATAATAAAAAGGTGTTTTCGTGCTCTGGATTTTATATATGAGTAAATATAGAAAAGCAGTAAGGGTGAAATAATTAACGCCAAAGAAGGATTTGATAACCATCGATTAAAAATTTGAAATATAGGCGAGCTTGCATAGAGTAAAGCGAAAACAAAAGTGATTGTCCAATCTTTAAAAATTTTATGCACTACCCATGCCCCCAAAGGTACTGTTGCAAAAATAATTATAAAATACACAATTGAAGCAAGTGCGGGGTCACCACCGGCAATAAAATAAATAATTGCTAAAAAATAGTACCAAAGCACTCCATGATGCACCCCGGGAATATCCGATGAGGGACCGAGTATCTTAAGATCGTGATTATGCCAGATAGCGTGGGCTTCAAAGGCATCTCTGGCTTGATCAAATCCAAAAACTAATTGTGATCGCAAAACCGAATATGATAAAAATACGCTTATAACCAGGGCTGCTACAAACAATATCTTAACTGAATATTTATTCGAGATTATATTTGATAACCACATATTTTAATCAGAAAAACGATATTTTAACAACGTCCACAAGGCAATCGTCCCGTCTCTTATCGTATTAAGTTTTTTACCTTGATTGTATCCTCTGGGTGTTGTTGTTATGGATATTTCTAAAATTTTATATCTATTTTTTAGTAATTTTGCCGTAATTTCAGGTTCGAATTCGAATCCTCTGGCATTCAACCTCATGTCTTCTACTGCTTTTTTTGGAAAAAGTTTATAACAGGTTTCCATGTCTGTAATCCATTGCCCATAAAGAACACTTGTCAATAAACTTAAGAACTTATTGCCAATATAATGAAGAAGAAATTGCGAAGTTCTTTCTTCTTTTGAGAAACTCGGCAGTCTCTTAAGCCTGGTACCATAAACCACCTTGCTTTTTCCCTCCAGGATAGGTTTCATGAGTTTTTCAATATCTTTTGGATTATATTCCAAATCTGCGTCCTGAATTATAATATAGTCTCCTTTGGAATTTTTTATTCCCGATCTGACAGCCGCTCCTTTTCCTTGATTTTTAACATGATTAATGACTTCAATATTTAATCGCGCAGACAAATTTGCGGCTATATTCTTCGTACCGTCGCTTGATCCGTCGTTGACTACAATAATTTGCTTTTCAATGCCCGGAATTTTAATATCACATACTCTTTTAAGTATTTCCGCTATTGTTTTTTCCTCATTGAATACGGGGATAATAATAGATAATTTCATTTAAAATTGCTTATTTTTCTTCCCCAAAGGGGGACAGAACCTGACTGTCCTTAAGAACAGAGAATCCTTTCTCTTTATCTTTATATTCTATAATTTTGGGAAGTAAAATAAAAGCTCTAAAAAACCCTTTAATGAAGGCCATGTCACCTCTTAATAATGCGGAAAGAATATAGTATGGGAGCCAACATAGATGATTAATTTTCATACGAAAATCTGTAATGTTTTTCCAAACAAATATAAATTGATTCCTGTATGCAATTGTTTTTATTGTTAAATTAGAATAATTGCTTTTTATCGCTCCTTTTTCATGTTCATGCACGACAACGCTTTTTGGTTCAAAAAATATTTTGTATCCGCTTTTTAAAGCCCTGTATGATAGATCAATATCTTCCCAATAAAAAGGATTGTATAGGTCGTTAAGTCCGCCAAGCTTATCCCAAATGCTTTTCCTGAAAGCTCCGCTTCCACCCGCCACCCAAAGAGTGCTTGTTTTATTTACTTCTCCGCGGGAATGAACCAAAAATCCTCTTCTCCATTTCCCCAAACCTCTCCCTCTCAAAATTAAATTGTTCCCCTCAATACTNTTGTCCATNCATCCAACCGCAAAGACTTTATCGTCGCTGAAATGAGAAAGTAAGGGAATTAGAAATCCTTTTTCCGGAATTACATCTGTATTTAAGAGAATCACTATCTCTCCTTTTGCCGCTTTTACTCCCTTATTGATAGTCGATGCAAAACCTAAATTAATCTCATTTCTTAGAATTTTAATTTTATTTTTAAAGCTTGCCAATTCCTCCACTGATTTGTCCGAGGAAGCATCGTCAACAACGATGATCTCAGCATCTCCTACTGCTTCTAACACCTTCTGTAAATTTTTCTTCAAAATTCCTTCCCCGTTATAATTTGGTATAACTATGCTGATTTTCATATTTAAAATAACGAATTATAGAATTCAACCCTGTGTTTTCCTGCCGAAACAACAATGCCCCTAAAATTGTAGTCAGTTATATATATTCTTGTTGAATTTCCATCCACAGTTGCTTTCCAAATTGGATAAAACGTATCAGTTAAAACGAGAAATCCTACCCCTGTATTTTCAGTATTGATGATTATTTTATTTCCGGAATACTGAGAAATATTTGCCGATCCNGCTGCCCATCTTGACTGCAAATTAATATCTGAACCTTCAACGATACCTGTTTTGGCCAGATTAATTGTTGAATCAAATAACATTTTTATTGCTTCGCTCTTGTTCTCAAATATTTTCGTTTCATTCACAAAAAATGCTCTCGGCATAACGTTTTTGTTCCTGTAAATTATGGTTTGCCCTTCCTGAAAAACTTTTGCAAGCTTAGGGGAACTAATTTCCGAGAGACTAAGAATGTACTTAACTCCCATTAAATCCATAATACGGGAATCATAATTATGGGGGGTAATGATTCTGTTAAATCCAAATGGGGCGGAGATATCCGCTCTCCCTCTTTCAGATGCAGCCATTAACTCCACATATCTTAAAAGATATAGCGGATCATAGCCGTCAACACTCTGTAATCTATAAATTGCAGAAAAATTAGGAGGAAGAATCCTGGAATCCGTAGTCATAATTCTAAATTCTCCTGAGTTTTGCTGCAGGAAATTAAGCGCTTTTGTGGAAGGAAAAAAGTAAGAGTTTTGAGTAAATGGGGTAAATTTCCACCCAAAACGGAATAGATCAGACAAGATAAAGACTACGACGATTGCGCGAATTATTGTTGTAAATTTTTTAATTCTAAAAGATGTTATCAGCGCAATTGTTAAAATCCATGAACAAATCAAAATAACCGAAGGGAATAACAGGTTGCTTCTGACAACCTGCAAATGCTCCTGGGGGATAAAAATCCAAAGGCAAATTAAAATTAAAGAAATAAATATCAGAGGGAAAAATACAACGATTTTTCTTTTGGTTTTGAGTAAATAGTCAAAACCGAAACCAGACAAAACCGCCAAAGAAAAATCCATTATAAATAGAAGGCGTGTAGGCTGAGATGTGCTGATAAAAGGAATTTTTAAGAGGAAGGGGAGCTTTGCAAAATATGTCGGTAAAGCAAAAATTATACTTAAAAAAAATGCCGTGCCAAAGAACAAGGTTTTCTTGTCTCTCCGATAAAACATAGCAAATAACGCAAGCAGAAGAGGCAAAATCCCCACGTAACCTACCAGCTCTCCGTAATTCCATGCCCCCCAATAATTAAGGGTTGCAGGATTACCAAAATAATCAGGGGCTATAAACTGTATGAGATGTTGCCAGGGGATAAACCAACCTGGATTATTAAAATCTGCTATGTCAACACTCCTGGCAGATAATAAAATAAATTGAAAAGCAGGAAACCATTGCACTGAAGAAAGAACTAGGAATAGCAAATTTAATATTATGTATAATGACAAATTATTGATCTTCTTGCCAAATTGCCACCACCTTGCAATAAAATAAGAAAATGAAAATAAAGCAAGATAGAAAAAAATTTGCAGATGACCGGCAAAAAAAGAAGCAATCATGCAGAATAAATAAAGGATGCTCCAAGCAGGTTTTCTTGAAGTTTTTGCAATAATTTTATCTACCGACAACAGAATTAATGGCAACCATAGAACCACATGCGTTATCGTCCCCCACTCCAACCAGGATATAAAAAAACCTGAGAAAGAAAATGTAATTGCCCCCAGCAAGCTTGCCCATTTATTAAGCTTAAGATTATTAAGATACAGATATAGAAATATGCCGCTGAGCAAGGGTCCAAGAAAGATTATAAAACTCCAGGAATAATTATTATGTGCTGATAACAATAGGAGATTGAGAGGATAGAAAGAGGCTGACTGAAAATTGGCCATCAGGGGAGCGCCTGCAAAACTATACGGATTCCACAAGGGTAATTCAAGATTTTTTTCGGCCGAAATAACTAATTCGCGCCAAGGATATTGCTGACGCACCGGATCTGTTATTAAAAAATTTTTAAAAGGAACTCCGTTGGGATAATTTTTGGCATATAAGTCTCTAAATGGATGATAAAGTCCGACAATAGTATCTGCCGGAGCCGGAATCAAACCTTTAATAAAAAACTGCCAGAAAAATACAAAAACAACCAAGACTATAAATATATACGGCAATATTTTTTTCATTTAGCTAATATTGTTCTTAATTCTTTGCAAAATCTGTTTCCGCTGAATTTTTCCGATCTCTTTATCGAGTTAGATGCCATTTTCCTTAATAAATTTTCATCGTTGATCAGAATACTTGTTCTTAGCTCAAAATCCTCTATGCTGTTGCATAAATATCCGCTTTTACTGTCTTCCACTATTTCTTTCTGTCCCCCTGCGTTAAACACTACNGGAACGCATCCTGCCCCCATTGCNTCAACCGTTGAGATNCCGAAATGTTCTGCTTTTTCAGGATGTTCATCTAAATTTTCCCCATATCCGGTGGCATGCCAATAAATCTTTGCTTCTGAATATTGATCCCAAAGATCCCCGCTTGCAATGTTAACCATTAGCTCAATCGGGTATCCTTTTGACATTTCCTTAAGCTTATTTAATTTCTCTTCATCATTTTTTTTAACTCCGACGACTAATTTAAATTTCCAATTTTTCAGTCCATTATCAACCATTTTTTTAAAGATATCGATCATCACATCCTGTTTTTTATAATTGGCTTCATGAAGGTCAACGTCAAATCTTCCGACGTGCAAAATAATATTTTCTTTATTTACGTTGATCGCGCGTATCTCAACAGGAGGATATAAAACATCGCATTTCACATTTAATTTCCTGTCAATAAAATCCTTCGTAAAATTAGAATTACAAATGATTCTCTTTACAAAGGACAGTTTAATTCTGGTTTTTATAGAATTTCCATTTACCCATTCTATGGGAAACTGAAAATGGACAAATAACTTGGTCCCGACAAACGGAACGCTGCCATCACTTAGA
>JGI20214J51088_10000994_pt1 | contig 19266 bp, 19 predicted proteins | sample WetSurMetagenome_FD_51088 | JGI IMG/M metagenome (IMG submission 51088) | reverse complement strand
TACTTGTTCAAAACAGGTAATCTATTGCAGAAAATCAATTTTAATATTTCAGTCTGAGATTAAGAACTCTATCGTATATAAAGTAACAGGGATTATCACACTGAGTCTTATCGTATCTTACACTCGGTGTAACAGCATCTACTGCCACGTAGTAATTATCAGGTTTGTAATATGTAGCAGTAACAGTGTATTTTTTATTAAGTGATACACTTGCTGTAGTACTTGTAACAGATGTACGGATTGTCTTGTATACGACACTGTCTTCAATATTTCCTTCATAAACTTTTACCAGTGTAGGGTATCCTGAAGTGGCGGCATCAAGTTTAATATCGAGCACTGCGAGTTCAGGTTCATCTGCAGTACAGTCGGGACATTTAATAATTACTCCCTGATCTTCACATGAAAGACTGAAAATTAACGATATTACCAGTATTGTTTTGGTTACTATTTTCATCTGTTTATCTAATACCACTTTAATGTTTTTCCGTTTGTCCTTAAGTTATTGAAATACAGAGTGTATGAAGCACCAAGCCTGAACCACAGAGGTCCGGCCCGATAAAAATCGGATTTCATATACTCAGTTCCTAAGTGAATTGACAGATCTTTAAACGTCCACTTTATTGCAGCAGAAGGAATTATCATGAATTTGTTTTTTGGAGATATCAGAGTTCCTTTGAATTCATTTCCAAATGAATATGCTCCTGTTAATGAGGTCGAAATGCTGAAATTTCCTTTGAAAGCATAGTCAGTCAGGGCAAAATCCTTGAAAACCCCGGCATATGCGATAGTTGCTTTATTCCAGTATTGATAGTAATAATGTTCCGATTCCTTCAGCAAAACCCTCGTATACCATAATTTAGTATCAAGACCCAGGATAATACCACCGTTCAGATAAGGTTCCCTGAAATAGAAGCTTGCTCCGGTATAAATATCGTGTAAAACAAATTTTGTGGATAGCTTAATATCAACCTGATCGATTTCATAATTAAGATTTCCTGAAATATTATTTTCCTTAAGAATAGCAATCATTTTTTTTCGCCTGTACTTTGAGGCAATAGTGAATGGACTGATAGCATCATTTATTTTTTCGCTCCATTTTTTTCCTGTTTTCAGAAGGTACCTGACTGCATCTTCCTTATCTGCAATAATTGCCAATGCAAGTGCATTCTGGCCAGACTTGTTCACAGTGTATATATCGACTCCTTTTTTGTGGAGGAGATCCATTAACAATGTATCACCGTTAAGTGCTGCCATAAGAAAAGGGGTGAATCCTTCTTTGTCCCTGGCCTCCATGTTTGCCCCATTCTGGATCAGGAGATCGGCAATGTCAGCATTTCCAGCCCATACGGCAGCCATGAGCGGAGTGGAACCTTCCACCGATTTCTTGTCAATAGCTGCATTGTAATAAATGAGCATATCGGCAATCCGAAAATTGTCGGATACCGATGCATAATGCAGAGGTGTTGCCTGAAATCTGTCAGCCAGATCAATATCAGCTCCAGCCCTTATCAGATCTTCGGTGATTTCAGGGTTATCATTTTTAACAGCTATTGTAAGAGGTGTTTCTCCGCGTTTGGTAACCTTATTCAGATCAGAACCATATTCAATAAGAATTTTAGCAGCCTGGGCATGGTTTCCTGAAATTGCAAAAATAAGTGGAGTTACTCCTTCCTCTGATTCCACAAAAAGATCAGCGCCTTCTAAAATTAGTCTGAGTGTCTCTTTTGCATAGCCTTTGGAGGCTGCAATCATGAGATTGTAGTCGATAGCTCCGCGATAACTCAATGGAACATAATCTGATGTGTCAATTATTTCTTTTACTGGTAAGGTAGCCTGTCCGTAAGCCCCCGATGGAATTAGAAGCAGGATTAGCAGTATTGGTATACGGATATCTATAATTTTTTCTGGGAGCATAGATTACAAAGTTAATTTTTTGAATCTTTTTTAAATACAGGCATGGGTTATTTTTTTAATCATCACTTCAACCAACTGCAAATCAAATCATATGTCAAAATTAACCGATGATATAATAATGCGTTTCTTACTACTGAATTTCATTAAATATCTTTAGATTTTTTATCAGAATCAACTTTTATCCTCTAAAATAGTAATTATTATTACATTCTTCATTGAAGTAACGGAATCCTTTTTATTTTTGTCACGTATAAAGGGAAATGAAGTTGGAAAGAAAATTTAAGATTTTGCTGATTGCGCTGATGCTTTCGCTGGTTACTATTAACCCGGGTGCAACTGAAAATAATTTTGTACTGGTTGACAAACTTGTACCGGCTAATGTCAGGCTGACAAATGAATCTTCTTCAGGAATGGAGTTTGAGAAGGCTGAAACTACGATCAATGCTTTCTTAAAAAGATGGACCATTGCAGGTGCTTCAATAGCAATTGCAAAGGATGGAAAACTTATTTATGCACATGGTTTTGGTTACGCTGATACAGCCTCAAAGATCGAAACTCAACCATACAGCCAGTTCCGGATCGCAAGTATATCGAAACTGGTTACAGCAATAGGCATAATGAAACTGAAGGAACAGGGGAAATTATCACTTACCGACAGTGTATTCGGCCCAAGAGGTATTCTAAATGATCCTTACTTCAGCAATCCGAAAGATAAAAGAGTGTACAGTATTACGGTAGAGCATCTTTTAAGTCACGAGGGAGGCTGGACTCAACGTTATGGTGACCAGATGTTTATGCCTACAGTAATTGCCCAGGCAATGGGAGTTAAGGGACCGGTTGATACAAGGACCATTGTAAGATATGCACTTAATAAGAATCTCCACTATACTCCCGGAAAAGGTAAAGCTTATTCTAACCTTGGTTACAGTATACTTGGCCTGATAATTGAAAAGGTTTCAGGAATGTCATATGAAGAATTTTGCAGGCAGACAATTTTTGAACCGCTGGGCATCTATGATATGAAAATTGCCGGCAACCTTCCTGCTGAGAAAACTCCGTTTGAAGTAACCTATTATATACCATCTGATTTTAGACTGAAACCGTCCATTTATGGTACGGGCGAGATGGTTCCTCCATGTTACGGAGGAAATGATATCAGAACTCTCGGAGGCGCTGGTGCCTGGGTGGCAACAACACCTGATCTGATGCGGCTTCTTCTCTCTGTGGATGGTTTTGGATCACGCCCCGATATCCTTTCTGATGAAAGTATTAGATTTATGACCGATAGTAATAATGGATTTGCTCCTGTCGGATGGAAAGCCACAGTTCAGGATGGTACCTGGTGGAGAACAGGTTCTTTTCCCGGAAGCGCCGGGATGATGAAGAGACAATCCGATGGCTTAAGCTGGGTTGTGCTTTTCAATTCCAGTGCGTGGAATGGACCAGAAATATATTCGTACATAAGCAGTATGATGACTAAAGTAATTTCAAGAATTGACCCCTTGCCGCAATACGACCTGTTCGCTTATACAGTGCCAACTCCTCTGAAAGCATCTCTTAAGGATTTTATTATCAGGTAAAATGTGCTTTACAGTCAATGTAAACCTCATAAAGGAAGAGCTCGAAAACCGATATGGAGCTACCCTTATTGATCCCGATAAATACAGGCCGAGTTACTATTATCATGCCTTCGGACTACCCTCTCTTCCTGTAATCTGTTCTTCTGATCCCAAAAGTTTAAGATTACTGAAATGGGGCCTCATTCCAACCTGGACTAAGGATACTGATCAGGCAAATCTTATCAGATACAAGACATTTAATGCAAGGTCTGAGAGTATTAACGAAAAACCATCTTTTGTTTCCTCTTTCCGGTCAAAAAGATGTATAATACCTGTTAAAGGATTCTTTGAATGGCAGCACTCAGGTAAAGATAAAATTCCATGGTATATTTATCGTGCAGATAATGAGATAGTTTCATTTGCAGGTATATATGAAGACTGGGTTGAGAGTAATACAGGAGAGGTTTATAATACATTCTCAATAGTCACATGTGAAGCCAACAATCTTATGGCTGAGATACATAATTCGGGGAAAAGGATGCCTGTGATTCTTGATCCTTCTGCAGAATCATCGTGGATTAATATTTCAGTGTCAGACGATGATGCTCTTAAACTGCTGATTCCATGTCCGTCTGAAATTCTTAAAGCTCATACTATAAGCCCTCTGATTAATTCAAAGACAGCAGAAAAAAATTCACCGGATCTGATAAAACCATATAAATATCAGAGCCAGAATCTGCTATTTTGAACCAGATTTACTGAGCTACAAACTGATAGGTCAGCGATCCGATCTGAATCCTTGAAGCATTTGAATCAGGATTGAATCTCGACAGCAGAGCTGTATTTATAGCGGTTTCCACCAGACATTGATCGGTAACTGTACTTTCTCGCTCAACTATCTGGGCTTTCTGAACAACTCCGTTCTGGTCAACCTCAATTGTCAGTACAACCTTCCCGGAACCTTCGCATTTGTAGATTGGAATGGGCAGATACAGGTGATTCCTTCCAAAGAGATCGTAGTATATTCTTGTCGGACCTTTGTAATTTGCAGCCATTTCCTGCGATGCCTTTGGTTTTTCCAAAGTTTTTTTATCTGTATTTTCCTTTTGAAGAGCAAGGCTCGCATCATCACCCTGATCTTTTATTTTTTTCTGATCATCTATGTAATTGTCAGTCCCAAGTTTTCCGCTTTTTATCAGTTCCTCTTTGACCTTATCGATATAATCAGCCGGATTTATCTTCTCATCAGCTTTTGCTGAAAGATTCCTGGCTATATTCAGCATCTCGTCGTCGCCTTTTAGAACTTTCTCAACCGATGAAGGAGCTGGCTCAGCACTTTTTTCAATTTTAGGAGCTGTTTCCGGTGGTGGTGCCAGTTCAACAACATACTCAGAGATTATCTTTTTTTGTAATGATCTGAGTTGTAGTGACATGAAAATTATTCCGGCAATAAGATGAAGAATTATTGTCCCGAGGAGGCCTGCATATCTGCCGTTACTGTTTTTCATACCATGCGAAATTATAAATTATTACTTTTGTTGGCGTATATCTTTACCTTTATTATTCAGATAAGGTTTTCAACCTGACCAGTTAACAATATGATCCTGATGCAGGATTAATAAAATATTATGAAAAAAGAACTTATCCTTGAGATCATTCAGGAAAGATGGAGCCCTTACGCTTTTTCATCTCTGCCGGTTGAAGAATTTAAACTGAAAGCTATGTTTGAGGCAGCCAGCTGTGCCCCGTCATGCAATAATGAACAGCCCTGGGCTTTTGTTTATGCCACCCAGGATGAACCTGAAATATTCAACGAATATGTTTCATTCCTTGCAGATGGAAACAAAGTCTGGGCCAGAAATGCTTATGCACTTGCCATCAGCATGGCCCGCACAAAGTTTTCTTTTAGCGGCAGACCAAACAGATATGCTTTCCATGATACAGGAATGGCGGTTACCAATCTTTTGCTTCAGGCTGAATCATTTGACATTTATGTACATCAGATGGCCGGATATTCAGTAGATAAAGTCAGGGAGTATCTGCAACTCGGCGAAGACATTGAACCAATTGCGATGATGGCAATAGGATACCTTGGTGATGGGTATGGACTTACTCCGGATTTGCTTAAAAGGGATGAAAACCGAAGACCCAGAAAATCAATTACTGAATTTGTTTACAGGAATTCATTGCACAGACCGGCGTTTTAATATGCAGGGCCATTATTTAATCCAGGGTAGGGACGTTGCATGCAATGTCCTTACCCCAAAATGCAATGTCCATGCATCTGATTATCATTTTATTTAATCATTTGCATTTTTAATCTTTTTCCTGACCCTGGCTTTTTCAGGTTTATTGAATTTCTGGTTTTTAAATAACCCGTTTTTGATGCCGTGTATGAATTTTGACCAGGCAAATGGATTTAACAGATTATTGATAGGATACTGGCCTCTGGTAGCCATTGCACCGAAGTTCTGCTCCATCGCGTATTTATAGCCGGCTTCTGGACTTATCTTATAATTACTCTGGTTTGCTATGGCAACATATATCGAAGCTATATTATCATTCATGTTATCAATCATAGGATCAACCGGTTTTTCTCTGGTAACATCCTTAATGAATTCACCGTAATTCTTCCATGGAAGCACATTTACTTCTTTTATCAGTATTGTATCGACATCCAGAATTATATCTACTTCACAATGTCTCTGTTCGAAATTTTCCGGAATAATTGTATGATACCTTTTAAAACCTAGAGCTCTGAAAAAAATAGTATCTCCGGTTGTACTGGTTATGGAATAGATCCCCGATTTTTCGCTGATTATCCCTTTTCTGAGCTTTTTTGATACAACAGTAACTCCTGCTACAGGTCTGTATGATGCATCTGTTATAATCCCGCTTACCTGCACATATTTCTCAATAGACTGACCGCTTAAAGCTGTTGCAGTGAGGATTAAGATTGCTATTGTAATTAATGACCTGTTCAATTATGGTTGAATATTTAATTATCTGACGAACTGCGCTGCAAAATAAACATTATTGACTGTAACGGGGAAACATTTAACTATATTTTAACGTGATGGAAATGTATATGTCAACAGATGAATAATCTTTCATAACTCTCAGATTAAAGATATTCATCATTTTAAAGTCTGGAAAATATTCCAATATTTGTGAATGCAAAATTCATGCTGTTATATCAATGCCGATAATGAAAAGTATTCATTATTCTTTCACTCTTCAGAAGTGCGGAATATTATTTACAAAATATGAAAAAATTATTGTTACTGGGTGATGAAGCTATAGCACAGGCTGCACTTGACGCTGGTTTAAGCGGGATGTATGCTTATCCGGGCACACCATCTACCGAGATCATGGAGTACATTCAATCCTCCCCTGAAGCATCGGAGCGTAATGTTCACAGACAATGGTCATCAAATGAAAAAACTGCCATCGAAGCAGCGCTCGGCATGTCATATGCCGGTAAGAGAGCAATGGTAGCCATGAAACATGTGGGCTTAAATGTAGCAGCTGATGGTTTTATTAATTCGGCTGTAACAGGTGTGAATGGAGGCCTTATAGTTGTTTCAGCAGATGATCCGTCAATGCATTCATCTCAGAATGAGCAGGATTCCCGGTTCTATGGCAAGTTTGCGCTTGTACCATGTTTTGAGCCTTCAAACCAGCAGGAAGCATATGACATGATATTTGATGCTTTTGAAGTATCAGAAAAATATAAAGTACCAGTTCTCCTGAGGATTACAACCCGACTGGCTCATTCCAGGGCCAGCGTTAGCCTGAGAAATTCAATACCTGAGAAAAAACTCGCTCTTCCGAAAGATCCTCTGCAATTTGTTCTTCTTCCCGCAATAGCCAGAAAAAAATACAAAGCCCTTCTTGCTACATATGAATCGCTTAAATATGAAAACAGGATTTCAAAGTATAACACCTTTACTGATGGTGGCAAAAGAGAAACAGGCATAATTACCTGTGGTATAGCCTATAATTATCTCAGAGAGAACATCGATGGCGAGCCTGATTTTCCTGTACTTAAAATTTCTGCATACCCTTTTCCGAAGGATCTGATTAAGGATATCACAGGACGATGCAAAGCAGTTTTAGTTCTTGAAGAAGGCGCTCCGCTAATTGAGGAGGCTCTCAGGGGACTACTTGACGATGGCATTAAAATTTATGGCCGGCTTGATGATACTGTACCGCGTGATGGAGAACTTAATCCCGCAATAGTGGCGAAAGCGATTGGCCTCCCTGCTGAAATGGGACAGAAAGTTCCGGATCTGGTGAAGATGAGACCACCCTCTTTCTGCAGCGGATGCGGTCATGCTGACATTTTCAATGCACTGAATGATGCAATCAGACCCTATGGAAGCGGACATGTCTTTTCTGATATTGGTTGTTATACGCTTGCAGCACTTCCTCCATACAATGCAATTAATTCATGTGTCGATATGGGAGCATCTGTTACCATGGCAATCGGAGCCGCTGATGCGGGGCTTTTCCCATCAGTTGCAGTAATTGGAGATTCAACATTCACCCATTCAGGCATGACCGGTTTGCTGGATGCTGTGGTAAAAAATTCAAATGTAACGATCATCATCTCTGATAATTCCACCACAGGGATGACAGGAGGACAGAAGTCGCAGGCGACAGGAAGGCTTGAACAGATATGCGAAGGTATAGGAGTAAGCAGAGAGCATATCAGGGTAATTACTCCGCTGAAGAAGAACCATGAACTGAATGTATCAATACTGAATGAAGAATTTCAATTTAACGGAGTATCGGTCGTAATAGCTGCAAGGGAATGCATCCAGACTGCCACAAAGAGAAAAAGATCAGAAAGTTCAGGTGAATAAATCATACTCGTACACTATGAAAAATGACATTATATTATCAGGAGTAGGAGGACAGGGTATTCTGTCGATTGCTGCAACGATTGGACTCGCAGCAGTGGCTAATGAACTGTTTCTTAAACAGGCAGAAGTACATGGTATGAGCCAGAGGGGAGGAGATGTTCAATCTCATCTCAGGCTGTCAGATAAACCTGTTTCGTCCGATCTCATCCCGTTCGGGAAAGCGAATCTTATAATTTCAGTTGAACCGATGGAATCGCTGAGATACCTGCCTTGGCTCTCTTCACAAGGATGGCTTGTCACAAACTCAAATCCATTTGTCAATATACCTGACTATCCTGCTATTGATGATATTATCAGAGAGATAAAAAAAATTAAAAATCATATCATAATCGATGCAGATGGTATAGCCAGGGAATCAGGTTCATCACGTTCTGGGAATATGGTAATTTTAGGTGCCGCTTCCCCGTTCATTGATATGCCTTTCGAAAGCCTCGAGAATGCAGTAAGAAATTTATTCGGAAAGAAGGGAGAACACATTGTTGATGCAAATCTTAAGGCTCTGCGGGCCGGACGTGAATGTTCAGCAGGCATTAAAATTTGAAGTGCGCATTCAGAAAAATGGCGTAGGTGGTTTTTTGGCCCGGGTTATAAGGATTTGTCCTTCTGAAATTAAGGGCAAACCGTAAATTCTCATTGACAGTGTGCTGAAGGCCACCAATGAAATATGTTCCATCTTTCAGATAATCCCATTGCAACTCCTCATCACGAACGACTACTGAAGAAGCATAATCGTACCTGGCAAAAACTTCAGTTTTTTTGCTTAGAAAGACCGATCCTGTGGAAGACAAACCCCATATGTTATCACCTTTAAAATAATCAAGATTGGTTTTATAGCTTACTTCTGCTCCAAGACTGAAATGATCATTCTTCAGCCCTGCAAAAGCGATCAGGGTGGTCTGAATAATTCCGTGGGGCTTCATAATGTCACCATAAAGTCTTATGAAGATCTTATTGGGTGTTGAAATCAGAAGTCCTGCCGCAGTCTTGATGCTGTTATCAAACTGAACATTAGTATAGCCTTTACCGTTCAGAATTGAGATATCTGCCTTAATGAGATCGCTGAACCTGTAATCAACAACAACACCGATGTCTGCAACCGACCCGTAAGGATAAGCTGCCTGATACTCAGGACCCAGATATCTTTTACTCCAGAAGCCTTGCTGAAAGTCAGCATACCGGGTATTTACCATTCCGAAATTCACAATAAGCTTATCCTTTTTATAGGTTACGGATACTTCTCTGAAATACCCATAACGTTTTGGAACAGAGCCTACAGCAAGATCTTCAGGAGCACCAACATTTACCATTATTGTAGCCGAAAAATCTCCTTCAGGTGTGTAATGGTAACCTAGATGAGCTCTGTTAATTCCAAAACCAGTAGTTTTTGAAGTATCATTGATATTATAATGAAAATCAGTAAAGATCTCGCCAACTGGTTTACCTTGAATTGTAACTGATTGAGAATATACTGATTTACAAAACAGCATTGTCAAAATCAGGATGGTAAGGTTTTTTTTCATTATCAGGTTCAGGTAGAAAATAATCATTTGAAGCGCAAATGTAAAATTTATATAATTATTGGACTCTTATTACATGAAATTTTTAATAATATTACACCCCCTTTATTTATTAATAGAAATTATATATATGAAAAATCTTTGGTCTGTCAGCGTCCTATTAAGCTTATCTCTGATTTCAAATGCACAGAAAGCTNATTTTAAAGCTGCTGAAAAATTTCGTTCAGATAATCTTCTGCCGAAGTACGGCGACCTCTCTGTTAATCCTAACTGGATAGAGGAATCTGACATTTTCTGGTATTCCTTTAAAACATCTGCCGGAAAGAATTTTTACTATGTCAATGCAGCCACGAAGTCAAAGCAGCCAATGTTTGAAAGTAAATATATGGCGGCTGAAATCAGAAAGCTGACTCATCACCCGTATAATGATCTTGACCTGCCAATAAAGGATATAAAATTTGAAAAGAAGAGTACAACGAAATTCACTTTTATAATTGATTCAACAAGGTTCATGTTTGATATTGCTTCTCAGAAACTTGTCCTGAAAGATTCGCTATGGAAGGAAAAAAAGAAGCTATCCTGGCCTTCATATTCTACTGACAGTACCTGGATTGCTTATGCAAAAAACCATAATCTGTACTTAATGAAACGCAAGGATAAAGACAGCGTGGAAATACAGTTGACTACAGATGGAGAAAGGTATTACAGCTATGCTCAGAACTCGGAGGATACGACTAAAAATAAGAAAGTAAAGGCTAATGTTGACTGGTTCAAAAATTCAAAAAAATTGTTTGTCGAGCGACAGGATGAACGCAAGGTAAAGGATCTGTTCGTAATAGATGCTCTTGCACAACCGCGACCAAAGCTGGAGACATACAGATATTCGATGCCGGGCGAGCAATTTGTACCTCAATCGGAACTTACAATTTTTGATGTTGCAACCAGGAAGAGAACCGATGTTGATGTGAAAAAATGGAAGGATCAGACAATCAACGTTGTATGGTCTTCTCAGAAAGACGCAAAGAAATTAATCCTCATACGCAAAGACAGGCCTCTCAAAAAGCTTGATGTTTGTATGGTCGATGCAGAAACGGGAGCTCTTTCAGTTCTGTTCACCGAAGAAACGTGGCCATATTTTAACAATGAGTATAGCAGGCTCTCAGTCCTTAATGAAGGCAATGACATCATCTGGTGGTCGGAACGTAACGGCTGGGGGCAACTATATCTGTACGATGGAATGGGAAAACTTAAGAATCAGATTACTGATGGTTACTTTGTGACCGGCAGAGTTGAAAGGATCGACACGCTGGGCAGAATAGTATATTTCGAGGCATTCGGAAGAGAAAATGGTGTTCATCCATATTATAGCATGAAGTATAAAGCTTCAATCGACAGGGGAGGAGTTTCACTCATAACCAAAGAGGGTGCTAACCACTCATTCAGCATGTCAAAATCCAATAAATATTTCGTTGACACCTACTCCACAGTTGACAGGATTCCTCAGGCTGTGCTCAGGGATAACACTGGAAATTTACTTCTGAAGCTTGAAACTGCTGATATATCGCAACTTATTAAAACCGGATGGAAAATGCCTGAGACAATTGTTGTTAAGGCTAAAGATGGAGTCACTGATCTGTATGGTGTAATGTATAAGCCATTTGATTTTGACTCTACGAAGAAATATCCGGTCATTTCATATGTTTATCCCGGCCCACAGACAGAATCAGTACAGTATTCTTTCACTGTATCAGGAGGAAAAAATGTCGCTCTTGCCCAGCTTGGATTCATTGTAGTGAACTTTGGTCACAGAGGCGGAAGTCCGATGAGAAACAATTACTATCACACCTTCGGTTATAATGATCTGAGAGATTACCCGCTGGCAGATGATAAATACGGAATTGAACAGCTTGCTGATAGATACAAGTATATAGATATTAACAGGGTTGGAATTTATGGCCATTCGGGTGGTGGTTTCATGTCAACAGCAGCAATTCTCTCATATCCCGATTTTTATAAAGTTGCCGTATCATCTTCCGGAAATCATGATAATAATATTTATAACCAGTGGTGGGGTGAAACTCACAATGGAGTGAAGGAAGTGGAAAAAAAGACTGTAAAAAAAGGAGAAGTCAAAGACAGCCTCAATAAGAAGAAGGAAGTTGAAATTTCCTTTAAAGGAACTGTTGAGAAAAACCAGGATATGGCAAAAAATCTTAAAGGATATCTCCTCCTTGTTACCGGCGATATAGATAATAATGTTCATCCGGGAAATACTTTAAGAGTTGTGGATGCCCTGATTAAAGCTAATAAGCGTTTTGATTTTATGATGTTACCCGGGCAGAGACATGCATATGGCAATGATATTCCGTATTTCGACCGCCTTATGTGGTATTACTTTGCGGAACATTTACTTGGCGATTACAGGTCGAATGTGGATCTGCTTGATTTTAATGAATAATCAGATTTAAATATTATTATAGAATTATGAAAACAAAGAATATTGTCAGAGCAGTTACAGTTTTTATTTTTTCAATTGCATCCTTGAATATTTCTGCACAGGAGGCTAAGAAACTTTATGACCCCTCGCTGGATGGAATGAAACAGATTAAGGAAGCCACTTCCAGGGCAGCGAAAGAAGGTAAGAATGTCTGGATACAATTTGGTGGAAACTGGTGCAGCTGGTGTATAAAATTTGATGCATTTGTCAAAGCTGACACAGCTATATCAAAAGTCATTGCAGCAAACTATATACCTGTGAAACTGAACTACGACCAGACCAACAAAAATGATGAAGCAAATCTTTACCTGGGAAATCCTACCAGGTTCGGATTTCCTGTTTTCATTATTGTTGATGGCAAAGGTAAAGTACTTCATATTCAGGATAGTAGCCTGCTTGAAGATGGTCCGGGCTATAATAAGGAAAAAGTTACCGGATTCTTCAGACAATGGACACCTGCGGCAATACTTCCGAAAACGGCAGGAAAAGGGACTGTAAAAAAGTAACAGTTATTATTAACATTATTTGAACGTATATCAGAATGTCAACTGAATCAGCTGAAAAAGCAGAAAAATTCCTGTTAATCTCGTCACAGTTTAAACTCGGAAAACTCGTAACCGAATCTTCCCACCCCGATACCCGTGATCTCTCTCATCTTGCCGCCGAAAATCTGCCTTTGGCGATTGATAAGCTTAAACGACTTGATGATCATGTTATGGAGGTTCTGGCAGCAAAAAAGGAAGACATATACTATCTCAGGGAGATTATCAGTGATACAATAAGTTCAGGCAATGATATCTATTTCTGCGGTTGTGGCGCAACAGGGAGACTTAGTCTGACAATCGAGACCATCTGGCGGCAGATGCACTTCGGTGATGATTTTGAGAACAGGGTATTTAGTTTTATGGCAGGGGGAGATGTTGCCCTGATCCGTTCAATTGAAAACTTTGAAGACTTTCCTCAGTATGGTGCAAGGCAGCTTATGGAAGCCGGGTTTAAAGATGGTGACCTGCTCATCGGAACAACTGAAGGAGGGGAGACTCCCTTTGTTATCGGCGCGGTTGAAAAGGCAAGTGAGGTTTCACACAGGAATCCATTTTTCCTCTACTGTAATCCTGATGATCTTTTAATTGAATCAGCTGAGAGATCTAAACGTGTGATTCGAAATCCGAAGATTGAGAAGATTAACCTGACAGTAGGTCCAATGGCAGTTACCGGAAGTACCAGGATGCAGTCATCGACGATCCTTCTCGCTGTAGCAGGGATTCCTCTCTTTTTCTACAATAAGAATAATGCGGTCATAAGTGCTGAAATTGATTCATTTGCAGCATTTTGGAGATCATGTGATATAAGTTTCATCAGTAGCTTCATCAGCAGTGAGAGTGATCTTTATAAAAACGGTGAATATCTTTTGTATGAAACGGATAATCAGCTTGGTATTACAGTAATGACTGATACAACCGAGAGATCACCGACATTCAGTTTATTCCCTTTTGAAAATGTTGTTGAGAATGAGACAGATTTCTCGTTATGTTATCTGTTTATGCCGCAGTGCCTGACCAGCGAAGATGCCTGGAATAAATTGCTCTGGCGTAAGCCAAGGACTTTAGAGTGGCCTGAGATAAACGGAATCGCATCAGGAAGACGTTTGTTTGGTTTTGATTTCAGTACTACTGTTTTTTCAAGAAGAGAGCAACAGAAAAAATCAATAAAACAACACAGGTTTCAAATCCTTAATGTACCTGAAGGGCTTCTTTTTCACCTTGAAAATGAAAATTTTATTTTCCTGACACCTTTTACGACCCAGGTATTTAAACATCTTACTCTTAAGATGATAATGAATATACATTCAACACTTATTATGGGGAGGCTCGGGAGATATGAGGGAAACGTTATGACATACCTTCGGGCTAGTAATAATAAACTGATAGACAGGTCGATAAGATATATTGATATGCTTATTAAAAATAAGAACATCTCCCTTACCTATAATGAACTCTGTCACATCCTGTTCGAGATGCTGGAGAAAACACCTGCCGATCATTCAATTGTTATGGCTACAGTGGAAGAGATTGAGAAAAGATATTCAAAAAACAAAATGCCCGGTTAGAATTGGAAGGCCATTAAACAACAGCAGGGGCACTGTTAACAGTGTCCCTGCCTGACCGAAATGCAGCGATTGTCTCGGGCATGTATGAACATGCTGATCTAATCAGATTTCACCTTCCTCATCTTTGCCATTCTTTTTGCCTGACCTGAGAAGTACAAGATCGCTCAGTACAATCTCAGTCGCATTCTTGGTTATCCCTTTTTTGTCTTCATAGGTACGGTAGACTATTCTGCCTTCAACGGCTACTTCATTGCCTTTTTTCAGGTATTTGCCTGCTATATCAGCCAGACCGTTCCATGCAACGATGTTGTGCCATGTAGTTTCATTTACTCTCTGACCTTCTGAATTTTTGTAGCTCTCTTTGGTAGCGAGAGTGAAGTGCACCAGTTTCTTCCCGGTTTCTGTCGTTTTTGTTTCAGGATCGTGACCAAGGTTTCCGATCAGTGTTGCTCTGTTTGCTAATGAGTTCATGACTTTAAGTTTTAATTGTTGTTGTGATATTTCTTAGCAAACTTAAACCATGGAGCGAACCTGATTCGGTAAGTAATCATTTATACCCGCTTTGAAAACATTTATACCCGCTTGTAACCGTTTGAAAACGTATTTATATTTATGTATCAAACAGATATACATATTTTCTTTTTTTATATCTTTATCAAAACATTAGTGCTGTGGAAAAGAAATGTCTCGATTGCGGCGCTATCCTGAAGGGACGTACCGATAAAAAATTCTGTTCTGATCAGTGCCGGAATAATTATAATAACAGACAGAATCGTGACTCAAATAATTTCGTCAGGAATGTTCACGGTTTACTGAGAAAGAATAGAAGAATACTCTCAGATCTTTATTTAGAAGGCAGGGTCAAAGTTCATAAAGATGCTCTCTTTGCCCTTGGATATAACTTCAGCTTCTTTACCCATGTGATTGAAACATCAAATGGACAAAAGTTCCATTTCTGTTTTGAATACGGATATAGCGAATCAGGAGATGATTTCCTCGANATCAGACAAAACAGTCAGTATCTCGATTACCAGTAAGGACAAAGCTGCAATAAGTAATCCCGATAAAGGAACTTCAGATCGAATTACCCGGATCATTTACCATAATTGTGTTTCCCGGTATTGGAATCAGGTAGCCTGAATAGCGTACATTATCAATTTTCAGGCTTGATACTGAGGCTGAGCAGGTTCCGTTTTTCCCAATATTAATTACCACTGAAAACGAAACAGTACCCTGATTTATCACTTTGAGCTTAATATCGTAGGTGCCTTTGTTTAGATTGTCNGTAACAGCATAATCAGCTGCTCTTCCCCGCATATTGATAGCAGCAATAGGTTTGATATCATATTGCCTTCCTACATAAGCTGTGCTCAGAATGGCTTTTTCACCATCTATAATCAGGTAATTGGCTCGCGGAATCAGTTCAGCCATGCCGCCAAAGTTATAAAACAGACGGTCGAATTTAATAATATACCTCTTGCTTTCGACAGCATTCTTTACAATAGCCTGTTCAATCGCTTTTTTCTGAATTCGGGTCTCAGCCTTAGTTGACCTGGCTTCTTTGGTAGTCGAACATGACGACATCACCAAAAGAGAAATGATTATAATAAATAGCTTTTTCATGGCATATATTTTTACTCTTTTAAATCAAATATCATGCCAGTGAGCCATATGTGCTGTGCTATATTCTACTTCTTCAGAAACGGAAAGTAATAGGTCAGGTTTTCTTTGGTCAGTCTTGCCCCATATCCCGAATCTTCAAATGCTTCACAATATTTTATTCTGGAACCTTTCTCTTTCCCGTACAATTCAATCAGTTTATCACGGTAGGGGGAGGCATCGCATTCCGGCTTTCTGGTCTCTCCAAGCCATTTTCTGCGATCTGAATCTGAAGAGGGCACCTTATCGAGTATCCCCTGATTAAATGGAAGCCATTCGTACATCTGCGATTTATGCTGATGGTACATATCCATTTTTTTCTCAATTACATCATCAATATCGACAGCAACATCTGCTTTAAACGCCTCAGGATGAATGAAATCATCACTCATGAAAAGAAACATTGGGTTCTTTTTAAGAAAAGGAACCTCAGGCAGGATGGTAGGAACTGTGACCATATATGCGGCATCCAGTACAAGCACGCCGGTATACCTGTGATCAGGATGATAATCATAAGGACGCGGGAAAATAACTATATCTGCTTTCTGCTCCCTGATCAGCTTAATTACCTGTAACCTGTTCTCATAGGTAGGCATTAACTGCCCGTCGTGATTATCAAGCGTGATATATCTGACTCCGATTACTTCTCCGGCTTTTCTGGCTTCTTCCCTGCGGGTCTTTGCCAGTTCCGGTGCCTTAAGTGACTGGTGTCCGGCATCACCATTAGTGAGAGATACAAGAAGAACATCCCATCCAAGCTTAGCCCATTTATAGGCAACTCCGCCAGCTCCGTCAGCGTCATCTGGATGGGCACCGATTATTATTACATGGAGTTTCTGACCAGTTTTATCCTGTGCCTGAATGTTAGACATTATTCCAAGACAAATTCCGAGTTGGATCATTAAAATTATTGACTTCATATCAGTATGTTTTTCGGTTTAAACCTAATTATAGTTAAGTAACAAATCTTAAGTTTATTTGTCTAAGGTAATTATTAATTGGATTTGAGTTTACTATTATATCTTTGAAAAATAAAAAAATCCGGACTATGAAAAAAGCATTGATGATATTTACCGCGTTAATATTATTAAGCCAGTTATCAACAGGACAGGAGAAGAAAATATATGACAATGGTTATCTGGTAAAAGTTGGCGATCTGTCTCCCGATTTTACAATTCATGAAGCCAGCGGTAAATCGTACAGGCTGTCGGACCTGAGAGGGAAAGTTGTTATGTTGCAGTTCACAGCCAGCTGGTGCAGCGTATGCCGGACTGAAATGCCTTTTATTGAAAAGGATATCTGGCAGAAGGGAAAGGAGAAGGGACTTATCGTTTTGGGCATTGACAGGGATGAGCCGGTTGACAAAGTCATCGGATTTCAGAAAGATATAAAGGTCACATATCCGCTTGCTCTTGATCCTGGTGCTGATATATTCGGGCTGTTTGCTCAAAAGGAGGCAGGTGTGACCCGAAACGTGATTATTGACAGAAAGGGGAAAATAATTTTTCTGACCCGTCTTTATAAACCTGAGGAATTTAATGAGATGAAAAAGGTTATTTTCAATGAGATTAGTTCAAAATAATTAGTTTAAAACAAGTGATTACCTGACAGGATTTTAATAAAAAAACCTTTATTTATACAACCTTTTAAACAGTTTTCCGTTATATTCATGTCTGTTATGTTTAATGAAAACTTCAACATCCTGTTATTTTTAACTTAAATGTAAAAATCATGAAAAAAATTGTTGCAATAGCATTAGTTATCCTGGTTTCAGTTCCTGCATTCTCGCAGATTAATTTCGGACTGAAGGCCGGCGTAAGTACTACATCACTGACAATGCCATCAATTAAACAGATCTCAGCCGGAACCACTTCTTTCACAGTAGATGGAATATCAACAGCAAAATATGGATTTCATGGAGGCGCTTTTGTCAGATTTACCTTCTTCGGTGTATATATTCAACCCGAGCTGCTGTTCTCTACAAGGACAAACGAGTATACAGTTACAAATACAACTAATCCGGCTTCGCTTACATCTTATGTAGCCAAGCAGAGTTTTAACAGGCTTGATATTCCCGTTATGCTTGGTTTTAAGCTTGGTCCGATTCGTTTGAATGCTGGTCCCTCCGGCTCATTGCTGATCAATTCTCCCAAAGCTCTTATCCAAAACCCTGATTATAAGAATAATTACAGTAAGATGACATTTGGATATCAGGCCGGATTGGGTTTTGACCTGTTCGGCAGGCTGACTTTCGACCTGAGATATGAGGGAAGTCTGANGAAATACCAGAACCAGATCCAGAATCTTGCAGGTTCCACAAAGGTTAATCTCGACGACAGGCCAAATGCATTTCTGCTTAGTCTCGGATTGATCTTCTGATAATTGACTATTAAACTTTAATTGGGATATTTCTTACTTCGAGAGCAGCATTTTTGCTGCAACCAGAAGAAGAAGTATCCCAAATATTTTTTTCAGGACAGCCTGTGGCAGAGTCAGTGCGAGTTTTGATCCGAAATAAGAGCCAACAAGAAAGAAGACGGCAAGAATTATTGCGAATCTTATGTTCACATGGCCCGCTTTATAATAGTTAAAAGCAGCGATAATACCAACAGGAGGCAGCATAACGGCAAGACTGGTCCCCTGGGCAGTCTGCTGACTGATACCAAGAAGAAAAACAAGCGCCGGAATCATAATAATTGCACCGCCTATACCCAGCATCCCGGCCATGATACCTGTTATGATCCCTATTACTATAAGGATCATTATCATTGATATTGACATTTTCATCAGATATTAGTTTTTAAACTTCAATGCAAATTTATTAAAAATGCAGTAAATCACTAAGTAACACATGGTACTTTTGCCCCCCTTTTGGGGGGCAGGGGGGCAAAACCCTGGATCACAAAGGATCACAAAGGTTTACACTTAGGTAAGTTTAATCAATTTATTACCTGATTTGATAAGTAACAATGATTTTGCAGAATATTTTAATATCCTTAAGTTTGTCTCGAATGTGAAAGAAGATGAGCAAAAAGAAAATCATATATTTTTCAGCAGGAACGGGAATTCTTCTTATAATCTT
>JGI20214J51088_10000993_pt1 | contig 19266 bp, 18 predicted proteins | sample WetSurMetagenome_FD_51088 | JGI IMG/M metagenome (IMG submission 51088) | reverse complement strand
CTCAGGCTTACGGCGGGTGTTTGAGTGGTTTGAGAAAGAAAAAACCCGGAGAACGCTTCCTTCCGGGTTTTGTTGGAGCTCAACAGAAATGGATTACCCGTCCCTAACCTGTCCTTTTACCTGCCCTAAGTGTGTCCCAGGAGACGCATCCGCTCTTCCGCCGAGGCGATCCTCTCCACTTCCAACTCGGAGCGCAGTCGCCTCAAGTTCTCAAGTTCTTCCATGACTCTCCGTCTTTCCTTCAAACCAACCGATTGCGTTTTCTCGAAGTCTTTAATCCGATCTCTTAGGACTTTGGCTTCCAGGCCAAGCTGCCTTATGCGTTTGAGAACCGCCTCTTCACGGTGAGTGAGGACGGTGCTCTTCTCGTTACACCCATAGCCCTTGCCGGTCGCATCCGACTCAGTATCGGTCGTCTGGCAGCAACCGCAATCATCCAATTCCATAATCGGGAGATGATGCTTGGATTCCATGGAATCACCTCCAGTCCGCTAAAAGTTAAAGGTTAATACTACCGATATCAGGCGACTAAAGTCAATCGCCTTTCCTTCTTGATTTTTGCGAGAACGTGCCAGGCTTCACTCAAGCCCACTCGCATCATCTGCTCACCTGCTGTGCTGTGCCGCTCTCCGTGCATTCCGAACAACCGATTACCACCTCCATGGGGTCAATGACACTGCGCCGAATGAAGATCCTGTTCTTTAGATTGCTCTTCCGCCACTAAGATAATTCTCCCTTCCCATTGTTTCACTGAGAAATCAGAGGCACTCTTCAAGCGCGCTGTCGCCACCAGACCTACGGTGGGAAGCAGCAAAATGTCGGCAGACGCGTCAATGATCAGGAAGCCATGAGACAGATCTCACGGTAGCTACAGGCGCATTGATCGCAGAAACCTGCGGATTTTCCAAAGCAATCAAAATTTCCTTCCGCAACCTGCCTCTTGCGATACAGCGGGATAAGGGCTTCCTTCAGACAGGGACCGCAGAGACCGTGGGAATAGCCGTCATGTTCCGGTTCCCCGTCCCCCCAAGTGCTCCTGCATCGAATACATTGGTATTTTAAGGGTTTCATGGGTTCCTCCTCGTCTCCGGTCTCCGCTTTCCCGATATTAACCCAATCTTTCCAACCGACCTCCTGTTGCCGTTCAACAGGAAGTCTTGGTCCCGCTGTATTCATATGCAATTAGCATGCTAAAAGTTTCCACCCTTGTACCAGGCGATTTCCTGATTCAGGGGAGGTTCACGGAGGGAGTTGCGAGTTACAATTCTCTCACCCTGAGATACCATTTTTGTTCAAGCGCTGACCCTTTGTGCTCCAGCGAACGGATCTCCGGGTGCAGGTCACTTATGGCAATTCGGCGCCTCGGCGGTGCCTCCCTTCACCTTAAGGCAGATGAGTTCATCAGCATCCGGCCAATGCCGTTGGAGCACAGATTCGGGTTCAATGTCGTTCCCATCGATACGGGCAACCTTGCAGCTTGCCCAGAAGCTGTGTGGCTGGGCGGCAAGAAAGTCCAGCAAGATCTTCTTTTCGATAAGGATCCCCTTTGCAAGGAAAATCGGCGCCAGTTCACTGATCAGGAGATTGAAAAGTTTGAGGGTTACCATGCCCTCCTTCGGGGCCGTAGTGGCCTGGGTTTCGGCAGCGGTGATCTGGGAGCGCATTGCAGCATAATAGCTGCCTCTTCGCAGGGTTGCCCCGACCAAACCCGGCATTGCCGCGGAGAGCGCGAGGATGGACCCCTCCTTGACCACAGATGACTCAAGGTCGTCCACGGCCTTACCATTCAGAAAGACCGTTTGAATCTTATCGAGGAGGTCGGGATTCAACCCGAATTCCCGGGTGAGCGTGGCCTCGACATTCATCCCCACCCTGATTTTGAGGTTAAAGCCGCTTTGCAGCAGGTAAAAGAACGGGGTCAGGCAATCGCCCTCCAAGCACAGAGCGAGGCTCGGTATCTCAGATTTCTGCATCGTATCTTCCTTCTTTTCCGGAACTGGGTAACGGCAACATAAAACTTTATGGTCGCCCGGCATGAAACATTCGTCAACCCCGGAGTCAATGGAAAACGGGGTTAGCTGGCGGCGAGGATTGAGCTGAGCTGCCGAGCAGGGCAGGTGGAGAGGGAGGCGCGAAGAGATAGACGCGGGGAAATGGGGAAAAGGAGACATGGGGACACGGAGAGGTAAAAACAGGGAGAAGGCGAAATACGGAGAAAGGGTGAAAGGGGCACGGTTGAAATGCCTCTGCTAAGAGTTTATATTCACCGGCAGGTTGCGGATGGTCTACGGATGGTCGTCAACCTGCGGGCTTTTGATGATGGAAGAATACACCAGGACATTTTGATGTCGGATGACATTCCAGGATTACCTGACCAGGAACAGCTGGAAAAGGAGCTGAGTGAATACCTTTCCAAAAAGTATGGATATCGGATAAAGGTGGTTTCTCCTATGATGGTGTCGCAGACGAAAGATGCTCCGCGTGAACAAAAAAAACCCGGTGGTGTTGGAAAAATCAAATTTGATCTGAAACCCGAGGAACTGGAAAGCTACCTTGACCAATACGTGATCAAACAAGCGGAAGCAAAAGCGGTACTCGCTACCAAGATCTGCACCCATTACAATCGTATCAAGTATCAACGACAGAGACCTCGTCTCAGGGCTGAAGAAATTGTCGGGCGGATTAAGAACAACGTCCTTTTGATTGGGCCTACCGGGGTCGGCAAGACCTACCTGGTCAAGCTGATTGCCAGGAAGCTGGGTGTTCCCTTTGTAAAGGGTGATGCCACCAAGTTTAGTGAAACGGGTTATGTGGGCGGCGATGTGGAAGATCTCGTGAGGCAGCTTCTGATCGAGGCGGATGACGATCAAGAACTGGCGGAGCACGGGATCATCTATCTCGACGAGGTCGACAAGATTGCCTCCTCACGGCACCTCATTGGCCCGGATGTATCCCGAACGGGGGTCCAACGGGCCTTGCTGAAGCCGATGGAAGAAACCGAAGTCGATCTCAAGGTGCCTCATGATCCCGTTTCCCAGCTCCAGGCTATCGAGGAATATCGAAAGACCGGGAAGCGGGAAAAACGCACCATCAATACGCGCAACATACTCTTCATTATGAGCGGCGCATTCAACGAACTCGCCCCCATTGTCAAGAAGCGTTTGCAGCAACAGGGTGTGGGCTTCGGTGCGCCGATCCACAGCAAAGAGAACGATCACAAGTTTGCCCGCCATGTCAAAGCGGAGGACATGATCGAATATGGCTTTGAGAGCGAATTCGTTGGCCGCCTCCCGGTGGTGGCCGTATTGGAACCACTCGAGGTCGAGGATCTTTACGAAATCCTGAAAAACCCGAACAATCCCATCATTGGCGGAAAGAAAGAAGATTTTCGGAGCTATGGGATCGACATCAAATTCCAGGATGAGGCCCTGCGTCTCTTCGCTGAAATGGCTTATGATGAAAAGATCGGGGCTCGCGGGTTGGTGAGTGTCATTGAAAGAGTGCTTTTGCCCTATGAGAAGAGGCTTCCGAGCACTGCCATCCGCTTTCTTGTGGTTACCAGGGAGATGGTGCTTGATTCTCTTGGCGAATTGGACCGAATCCTGGGCAATCCCCATGACCCGGATCTCCTGCAGGGGTATGTGCATGTCCTCGAGAAGGAAAAAGCTTACGCCCGGGAGCAAGTGCTGTGCAGGGGAGAGCGCTATGTCCTTCAGTATCCCCGGATCTTTCCTGTAGAACGGATTGAGCTGGTGGTGGAACAGCAGCTGCGGATGGGGCTGGCTGTTGAGACCATTATGGATGAGATGGTTCTGCTGCATAATCAAATCAGGGTGTTCGAGGCGGACTTCTATGAGAATTGCCATTTCCGGATTCATTTCGATGAGGAAGCGGTCAATCAGATCATGGAAGAAGCGCTGCAGCGTGATTCTACGGCTACAGCGGTGTGCCAGGGGATTTCCCGGGACTTCGACTACGGTTTCAAGTTGATTGCCGAGCGCAGCGGCCAGACCGAGTTCACCATGCCGAGGAGGGCCGTCCTTCAGCCGAGTGTCTACCTGGACGAGTTGATCAGGGAAAACTATCGTAATTACCCCCTCGATTCCGCCGGCCGAAGAGAAAACTTGTAGACAGGAAACGTTGTTATGATAGGAATTTCAAAACTTTATTGTGGTACTGTCGAGCCTTCCGATGCCTTGCGCTACGGGCGTCAGAGCGGCCAGCTCCCCTCGCACCTTTTGCAGTTTTCCCTGGATAAGAAACCGGTTGTCGTGTGGAATGTTACGCGGCGCTGCAACTTGAAGTGCGTCCACTGCTATGCTCATGCCAGGGACGCCTATTTCCCTGATGAGCTGACCACTGGGGAGGGAAAGAGCGTTCTCGATGACCTGGCGGCATTCGGCTGCCCCGTGGTGCTCTTTTCAGGCGGCGAACCGATCATGCGCCCGGACCTTCTGGAGCTGGCTTCCTATGCGGTTGCCAAGGGCATGCGTGCGGTCATTTCCACCAACGGGACCCTGATTACCCCTGCCCTCGCTCAGCAGCTCAAAAAGATCGGCCTGTCCTATGTGGGAATCAGCCTCGACGGCATGGAAGAAGTGAACGATCGGTTTCGAGGAGTGAAAGGGGCCTTCGGTAAGGCGCTCGACGGCATCGCCGCGTGTCAGGAGGCGGGGATCAAGGTCGGTTTGCGCTTTACGATAAATCGCCTCAATTCTCAGGAAATACCCGCCATTTTTGACCTGCTGGAGGAACGTGAGATCCCGCGGGTCTGCTTCTATCATCTGGTTTATGCCGGGAGGGGCAGCAGGCTCATGGACGAGGACCTCTCCCATGAGGAGACCCGGGCCGTCGTGGATCTCATTATCGACCGGACCGACGACCTTCATCGTCGCGGGAAGATGAAAGAGGTTCTAACCGTAGACAACCATGCCGACGGTCCCTTCGTTTATCTCCGGATGCTCAGGGAAGGATCGCTCAAAGCTTCGGAGGTGCTTGAACTTCTGCAAATGAACGAGGGCAACAATTCCGGGCGTGGCATCGGCTGCGTCAGTTGGGACGGGAGTGTCCACGCGGATCAGTTCTGGCGCCACCACAGCTTCGGTAATGTCAGGGAAAGGCCGTTCAGTGAAATCTGGACCGACCTTTCGAACCCTCTGATGGAACAACTCAAAGAGAAGAATCTCCATGTAAAAGGCCGCTGCAGTCGCTGCCGCTGGTTGGATATTTGCGGAGGGAATTTCCGGGTGCGGGCTGAAGCTGCCACGGGAGACCTGTGGAGTCCCGACCCGGCGTGCTACCTTACCGATGAAGAGATAGCCTGAACAAAACCTGATCGTTGCTCGATAGAGGAGGTGGCTTCCCGTGTATTTTCCTGAATACCGCCCCAGAAGGTTGCGGCGCACCGAGAATCTGCGCCGCATGGTTCGCGAGACGATCCTTACCGTGGATCAATTGGTTTATCCGCTCTTTGTCCTCCCGGGCAAAGAGATAAAAAACCCCGTTCAATCCATGCCGGGAGTCTACCAGTTTTCAGTCGATCGACTCATGGACGAAATCGCAACCGTGGTGCGCCTGAAATTGCCCGCGGTGTTGCTTTTCGGCCTGCCGCAGAAAAAGGACGAAGAAGGCAGTGAGGCCTTTTCGGATCACGGCGCCGTTCAAGAAGCCACCCGCACCATCAAGGAAAAATACCCCGAACTGGTGGTCATTACCGATGTATGCTTGTGCGAATACACTAGCCACGGCCACTGCGGCCTCCTCCGGGGGCAGGAGGTGGACAATGATCCCACCCTGGAGATCCTGGCCAAGGCCGCGCTTTCCCATGCTCGCGCCGGTGCCGATATCGTCGCTCCCTCCGATATGATGGACGGTCGGGTGAGAATAATCCGACAGGCCCTGGATGAGAACGGCTATGAGCGAGTCGCCATCCTCTCCTACGCGGCCAAATACTGCTCCGGTTTTTACGGACCGTTTCGGGAAGCGGCCGATTCCGCTCCCAAGTTCGGTGACCGTCGCGCCTATCAAATGGACATGGCCAATGCCGATGAAGCCCTGCGCGAGATTGCCATGGACCTGGAAGAGGGCGCGGATATGGTCATGGTCAAGCCGGCCCTCTCCTATCTCGACATCATTCGCCGAGCCAAGGACCGGTTCGATTGGCCGGTAGCGGCCTATAATGTCAGCGGTGAGTACTCCATGATCAAAGCCGCCGCAGCTCAAGGTTGGCTGGATGAAAAAAGGGTAATGATGGAAGTCCTCTATTCCATTCGGCGAGCGGGAGCGGACCTGATCTTGACTTATTTTGCCAAAGAAGCGGCAACGGTGCTCCTGGAAGGCTGAACGAGGAAGGGCATGAAAAGAGAGCATCACAGCGGGAGCAAGGCGAACCCGCGCCTGGTGGCATGGGAAGTGACGCGGTCCTGCAACCTGGCGTGCATCCACTGCCGCGCCGCCGCACTGGACCGTCCTTACGAAAATGAACTGACGACGGCAGAATGCTTCAAGCTTTTGAATGAGATTGAAACCTTTGCCAGCCCGATCATCATCCTGACTGGAGGCGAGCCCCTGCTGCGTCCGGATATCTTCGAGATTGCGGCTTATGGAAACGAGAAGGGCTTCCGCATGACCATGGCTGTCAATGGGACTTTGCTTTCGCCTGAGACAGCCCGAAGGATGCAGGAAGCGGGAATTCAGCGGATCAGCATCAGTCTGGATGGAGCCACCGCCCAGTCGCATGATGCCTTTCGCCAAGTTCCGGGCGCCTTCGAGGGAGCGCTTCGTGGTGTGCAGTGCGCACGAGATGCGGGCCTCGATTTTCAGATCAACACCACCATCGTGAAGCAGAACCTCCATGAACTTCCGGCCATCCAGGAACTGACCGTCTCTCTTGGCGCCGTGGCACATCACATTTTCCTGCTTGTTCCCATGGGCCGAGGCAAAGACCTGGCAGAGCAGGGCATCGACGCCGAGCAATATGAACAAACGCTGCACTGGTTCTATGAACAGCGAGACCGGACGCCGCTGCAGTTGAAGGCCACCTGCGCCCCCCATTATTATCGCATCCTGAGGCAGCGGGCCCGAGCAGAGAAACGCGAAGTCAACTTTGACACCTTCGGCCTGGATGCCATGACCCGCGGTTGTTTGGGAGGGGTAGGCTTCGCCTTCATTTCCCACACCGGGCAGGTGCAGCCCTGCGGCTACCTGGAATTGGACTGCGGAAACATTCGGGAAAGATCCTTTCGGGAAATCTGGGAGAACTCATCAGTTTTCGAAAATTTGCGGGATTTCGGAAAATACGGCGGGAAGTGCGGGGGCTGCGAGTACGTCAAGGTGTGCGGAGGGTGTCGCGCAAGAGCTTACGAAAAAACAGGCGACTACCTGGCTGAAGAACCCCTCTGCCTGTTTCGTCCAAAGAAGTGATCAGTGGTGAGTGATGAGTGATCAAGAGCTAAGAGCCAAGTGCTAAAAAAATGACTCACTCGCGGTTCCAGGCCGTGTGGCAAAGCATGGCCATTCTTACCATCGCCTTGATGATTGGCCTCGGGGTGAATTCCGTGCGCCACGAACGATTGCCGCTGGTGGCGGATCGGCCTGCGGGGGTTCAGGGCAATTCTCCCTCGGGCGAAGACCATTTGCTTATCGCCTTTGAAGAGGCCGAGGTGCTCTTTTTCGATCAGGGTGCGGTGTTTCTCGATGCACGGTCCCGGGAAGATTATCGCAAAGGGCATATTGAAGGCGCCAAAAACCTCCCATGGGACGATTTTGACCGGCGCTTCCCCCAAGTCATGTCGGACATTCCTCATGATGCCATCATTATTGCTTACTGCGACGGGGAGAGTTGCAGTCTGAGCCGAGAACTCGCCTCAGCGCTATTCGCCAAAGGCTACGACCGCGTGCGAGTGCTGATTGATGGTTGGGGGCTGTGGCAGCAGCACCATTTACCTACCGAGAGATAGTGCTCAGGCTCCTCCCGTGATCTTTCGCACTCTGCCGCAACCACTAAATCCTGGCCGGTTCAGCAGAAACCCTAAGAACCAAAATATATTGAACTTCAGATCGTTACGGTGATGAAGCCAGACGATTATTATGGTGGGAACGGTGCGCCTCCCGCGTCCTCCCCTGCCTGTCCGACAAGGGAGGACCAGGAACTCAGCCCTATTTAGGGGTTTTCTTGGAGGCTTCAGCCGGTTTGGAAGGAGTCTGAGGGGTGGCCGAGGCTGCGGGAGCCGTATCCGCAGTGTTGATAATATGAACCTGTACCTGTTGGGGTTCGTCGGACTGAACATCGGTTTGGATCGTTAGAGTGGTCTGTTGGCGACCTCCGGCAGAGGCCGGGACATTTGCCATCCTGGGGGTGATCTCCAGGCTGTAACCGGGTTCTTTGGGGAGAGGTTCTTGTTTGACTTCGATCAGCTTTTCATCATAAGTGAGTTTTTTGATTTGGAAAGGCTTGTTGCGATTGTTTACAACAAGCACCTTTCCGGCACGGACGGGTTGTTGCGTAGCCATTTTCCCGACTAGAATCATCATTGGCTTGACGCTGACTTCCCCCTCAATGAATCCGCTCACCCGGATGGTTATTTCAGGTTTTTCCGGGACGTCCGTAAAGCATTTGACAAATCCATTGTAGGAACCCTGCTTGAGGAGATTGGTGATTTTCAGACGATAGTGCTTTCCATCTTCCACGGTCTCTGTCTTATACCCTACCTTATCCTCCAGATTGCTCTCAACTTTCTGAATTTTGAATCGCTGTGAAGTGCTCACAAGATCGATGGTCTTTTCCTCCAACTGATCCGCCATCCCCCGAAACGCGATGCTGGTAGAGGGTTGGACTTCGATCTGAGCTTTCACGTTTCCCTGCATGACCAGCGATACCCGCTGATTCTGAGGGTCATTGCTGAACACCGTGGCGGTCTTCTTGACATTTCCCTGGTAGCCTTTGAGATTGATTTTGAGAGTCACTTTGCCCTCGCCTCCGGGAGGGATCGCCCGATCAAACTGGGCTACTGCACACCCTCAACCAGGGCGCACCTGCTCGACCTGCAACTCCCCTTTGCCGGTGTTTCTGATCTTGAAATCATGAGAGACTTCCACGCCTTCAAAGACTTCGCCGAAATCATGGGTAGCTTCCGGAACTTGGAGAACCGGTGCCTCCGCAGCCGCAGTCGGGCTTGCCGGATTGGGCTGGTCGGGTTTGCCCGCAGGGTCCGCCGCATGAGCCCAACTCAGGCATAAGCACCAGAGCAGAACCAATAGGCATGGTTTAACAACCCGTTTCATAAGCTCTTTTCCTCCCTCATTGATAAGCTGAATGGCTACGCAAAAATCCAGTTGTATTAAAGCTTTCTTTCCTTGATTTGAGAATGTCTTGCATAGCTTTTCCCACCTGAAAGGTCAAGGTCAAAAAGAAAAGCTAAAGCTCCGGCACCAACTCACCCGCAGGCACCACGGCAATCTTCTCCTCTTCAAATTTCCCTGCCTCCCGGCCGAGTGCGCGCAGGGTCGATTCATGGGGATGGCCGATTGCCAAAGCCGACCCCTGGATTTTTGCCCGTTGCATGGCCTGTCTTATCTGTTTACGAATGGCAGCTTCCGAGGGGTGGTTGTCGAGGAAGACGTCACGGCGCAGAAAGGGAATCTGGACCTGTTGCGCCACGGAAGCTGCCGCGCTCAGAGGGCTTGTATAACTATCAATGAAAAACAGCCGTCGCCTTTTCGCGTCATCCAGGACCGTTTTCATCAGGGCGGCGTTTTCAGTAAACCGGGATCCCATATGGTTATTTATTCCTGTAACGTGAGGAGTGGACTCCAGAGCATTGTTCAGTGATTGTTGAACGGCTTCCCTGGACATGGATAACAGCAAGGCTCCTTTTCCCGGCTGAACTTTGGGATAGCCTTGTGGCTCCATCGGCATATGGAGAATAACCTGGCGGTGGTTTGCATGGGCCAATTCGGCGATTTCCCGACTGTATCGCTGGTGGGGAAGGATCGAAAAGGTAATGGCAATCGGAAGTTCCAGAAATCTTTTGGCAATTTCAAAGTTGGGCCCGAAATCATCGATTACAATGGCGACCCTGGCAACCGGTGGGGTAAGGACAGGCGCGGGAGGCGGCAGCGTCGGCGGCGCCGTCGTGCCGGGTTCGGGCGCCCGTGAAGCAAGGAGATTATTGGGATGAATTTCATGGGAGTCCGCTTCCGGGGTCGCTTTTGGTTTTTCGGGTTCCCGAGGTTCGGGTATGTGCTTTTCGGCTGTGCCGGTGCTCTGATGCTTGCCATTGGTTGGCGCTGCGCGTTGGTGTCTGGCTTCGCTTGACTTGGGCGTCTCTCGATGATCAAAAGTCTTTTCGGGAGAGGTTCCCCGGCTTTTGGCTGCTGGCTCGTGGGTCCGAGGTTGACGCGCCGGTTTGGAGCTCTTTCCCCAATATACAAGCCCGGCCAAGGCTGTAAGAGCCACCAGCCACACCAGAAAAAAGACGAGACGGGGAGACTTCGTTATTCTAATTGACGGGAACCTGAAGACTCCCCCACGAGTCTTGCTGCCGCCTCCCGATTGCTTGGAAGTTCTTCGATTCCTCGGAGCTCTCCTCCTGGAGGGTCTGCTTTTCTCAGGGGTAGCCCCGGAAGTCGTCTGATTCATGGTTTTTCAGGATTACTTGAAGCTCATCTGTCCCATGATTTTATAGCCTTTGAGCAAATCGAAAGCCCTTCTCAGCTGATTGTCCTGCTCCAGCAGCTTTTGCGTCTCGGATTGGGTTGCGCCCGATTTGGAGTCTCCCGGTTCCGCTTTTTGCGTTTCCATATGCCGCGGGAGGTCCTTTTCACGAACGCGACGGATTTCATCGGTCCCGTCGTCTTCGGTTTTCTGGGGCGTCTCTTTCTTGACCAAGATGTCAGGCTCGATCCCCTTGGCTTGAATGGATCGTCCGGAGGGGGTGTAGTAGAGTGAAGTCGTGAGCCGCAGAGCCGATCCGTCACTCATGGGGATGACCGTTTGCACCGAACCCTTGCCAAAGGTTGGCTCTCCCAGGATGATCGCCCGCTTATGGTCTTGAAGGGCTCCTGCCACGATTTCCGAGGCGCTGGCACTGCCCGAGTTGACCAGCACCACGATGGGGAAGTCGCGCGGCTTGCTGTTTTTGTGAGCCTCAAAACGCATCTTTTGATTTTCCAGGCGCCCTCCCGTGTAGACGATCAGACCCTGATCGATAAATTCGTCAGCTACTTCAACCGCCTGGTCCAGCAGGCCTCCCGGATCATTGCGAAGATCCAGGATCAGGCCCTGAAGAGGATGGTTATCGCTTTCGAGTTGATCGAGTGCCTTGCGCAGATCATTAACCGTCCCGCTCTGGAAACTCGAGATCCGAATGTATCCATAGCCCGGCTCCAGAGTGCGCCACTTTACGCTCTGGATGGAGATCGTGTCCCGGGTTAGCTCATATTCCAGGGGCTTACGTTCGCCTTTCCTGATAATGGTGAGTTTCACCTTGGTGCCTTTGGCGCCGCGCATTTTCTGGACCGCCTCGGTGAGCGACATATCCTGGGTCGGCTGGTCATCGATCTTCACAATTTGATCGCCGGCTTGAATTCCCGCCTTGTCGGCCGGGGTTCCCTCCAGCGGGGATACCACGGTCAGGATTCCGTCCCGCATGGTGATTTCGATGCCCAGTCCGCCGAATTTGCCCTTGGTCTCAACCTGTAATTCTTTGTATTCTTCTGGTTTGAGAAAGGAAGAATGCGGGTCCAGTTCGCGAAGCATGCCGCTTACCGCCCCGTACATGAGTTTCTTCAAATCAATTTTCTCCACATAATTATCCTGGACGATGTTCAAGACATCGCTGAATAACCTCAAATACTGGTATACGTCCGGGTTCTCGTCACCGGTCTTTGCTTTGAGGCTCGACCACCCGGTCAGCAGGAGCAACAACGCGGCGAGCGCGAAAATGGCCTTCTTATTCTTCTTCAACATCGAGATTCCCTCATCCTTTCGAAAATCGTAATGCACATGAAGTTATGCTTTATGGCATAAAAACCATCCAATTCCAAGATTTTCAGAAATGCGGCCTGCTTCCCCAAATGGGAATGGCCAGAGAACCCGGAACGAACTCTTCGGATAAGGCGCAGAGCGCCTGCCGGCAAGTCGGGAGGCAATCAAGCCGCGAGCCGTTCCCCACAGCGAATATCCCTTAACCAATCATAATAATCCTAATGCCTGCAATTCTAGCTTTGCGACCGGGCTTTTTCCATAGAAAATTTTCGCTCACCGGATTCGGCTCGAATGAGAGGGAGAACAGGTAATCCGTAGGCCTCGGGAAATTAAGATGCCGGAGTAGTCGGCCCCCGAAACGTGGAGAGTTCATGGAATGGCGGGTGAATATTTCCACAGGAGTGGGAAAGCACCAGCGGTTTATGAAATCTGTGACTCAAACAAGAATCCAAATGACGACTTGGGGCGTTTGTATGGCGATGGGTATCCCCGCAGGGCCGTCAAGATCTCAAAGCTACGGGGAAGATGTTAATTTTTGGTGAGGCTCCGCGGTCGGGATGCCATCAAGCAAGGCTGAGTGGTGTCCCGGGCCAGGGCCGATATCCCGCGAGAACAATAAGGTCAGCGGGCTATCAGCTGTCAACCCCGCTCATCTTAAAGATCAGTTCCGGCTTCTTCAGAAAGACCTTGGTATCCGGCGGCACGGAATCGGTGATCCAAACGTTCCCGCCGATCACCGAGCGAGCGCCGATCACGGTTTCTCCACCCAGGATCGTGGCTTGGGCATATATGATCACATCGTCTTCAATGGTGGGGTGACGTTTCTTGTTGCGGTAAAGGTCTCCGGCGTCTTTGGGCAGCGACAGGGCGCCCAGGGTCACGCCCTGATAAAGTCGCACCCGCTTGCCGATTTCCGTGGTTTCACCGACAACTACGCCGGTTCCGTGGTCAATGAAGAAACTCTCCTGAATATGCGCCCCCGGGTGGATATCGATGCCCGTCAGGCTGTGCGCGTATTCGCTCATAATGCGAGGGATGAAGGGCACTCCTCGTTCCCAAAGTTCATGGGCCAGCCGGTACACGCTGACGGCAAAGAGACCCGGATAGCTGAAGATCACCTCGTCATAGCTCTTCGCTGCAGGATCGCCTTCATACGCCGCGCGAACATCGGAGGCAAGAATCGCTCTCAGCCCGGAAAGTTTACCCATGAACTCGGTGGTGATCTCCTGACCCCGATCCTCACACCTGATACACGGNAGGCTGTGACGGATGCAGTCATGGCGCAACGCAACCGACACCTGCTCAGACATGATATCGAACAGCGCGGTTGCTTCCTGGCCAAAGTAGTAGCTCAAATTGAACTGATCGATACGGCTGCGGACAAAATAACCCGGATAGAGAATTCGTAAAATCCTCTGGACCATATCGATTACTGCGTCCCTTGAGGGGATCGGCTCGGGGCCCACGTGATCGAAACAGTTCTCACGGTCACAGGAGCTGACAAGGTCATTCACAATAGCCGGAATGGATTCCCGGAACTGCTTCCCAGTCTCAACTTCGATTTTGCACTGATCCATTATCGATATTTCATGCATGATTAACCCGATCCGTCCCCCCTCTAAAAAAGGGGACTTCAAAATGCCATCGAGAGACAGGCAACTGACTCCGCCCCCTTGTACCGGGATCGCAATCAGGCCGTGCCGCATTGCTCTCCCGCCGTCCAATACGGGGAGAGGCTTCTCAAGGTCTCTATGATCGGCGGCAATTTCTCGATTACGAATTCAATCTCCTCATTGGTGTTATACACGCTCAGGCTGAACCGAATGGAGCCGTGAGCCATGGTGAAGGGAATCCCCATGGCGCGGAGTACGTGTGATGGCTGCAGCGATCCGGAAGTGCAGGCAGAGCCGGATGAAGCACAAATCCCGTACTCGTCCATCATGAGCAGAATCGCCTCTCCTTCCACAAACTCGAAGCTGATATTGGACGTGTTGGGAAGGCGGTTGGTGCGGTCGCCATTGACGCGGCTGTTGGGAATGAGCCTCAGGAGTTCATTCTCCAGTTTGTCGCGCAGTTGTTTGACACGTGTGTTTTCTGCTTCCATGTTTTGGGCAGCCAGTTCGCATGCCTTTCCCAACCCGATAATGCTGGGCGTATTCTCTGTTCCGCCGCGGCGTCCTTTTTCCTGATGCCCCCCGATAAGAAAGGGTGAAAACCTGGTGCCCTTGCGCACATAGAGCACGCCGATCCCTTTGGGAGCATGGAGTTTGTGGCCTGAAATGGAGAGCATGTCGATGGCGGTTTTGCTGAGGTTGATGGGGATCTTCCCAACCGCCTGCACGGCGTCGGTGTGGAAGGTAATGCCTCGGCCGCGAGCGATCTCCGCAGCCTTTTCGACGGGAAAGATCACCCCGGTCTCGTTGTTGGCCCACATGAGGCTGACGATTGCCGTATCCGGGGTGAGGCTCCTCCGGTACTGCTCCATGTCCAGACGACCGTCACCGTCCACCGGCAGCTCGGTGACGCGATATCCCTCATTTACCAGCTGTGCGCAGAGAGCCTTCACGGCGGGATGTTCAACCCGGCTGGTCACGATATGACGCTTACCCGGTTGGGAAGTCAGCGCCGACCGAATGGCTGCGTTGTCGCTCTCCGACCCGCAACTGGTAAAGATGATTTCATCCGGGGACGCACCAAGCAACGCTGCCACTTGCTCACGTGCCCCGCGAAGTTTGCGCCCCAACTGTCCGCCGAAGGTGTGCATGCTGGAGGGATTGCCGTAAAGCTCGTGAAAGAAGGGCAACATCGCTTCCAGGACTTCCGGCGCAACTTGGGTCGTGGCATTGTTGTCAAGATAGATGGCTTTCATTGAGAATCCTCCTCGACCACCAGTTCCGGCCAGACCAGTTCGCGAAGCTTCAGTTCCACGAAGTTCTTGAGGGTCATGTTGGACGCCTGACAGGATGCGCATGCGCCCCTGGTGGCTACGATCACGCGATTCCCGACCACATCGATGAGTTCGATGTCTCCACCGTCATGTTTCAGGGAAGGCCGTATTTCCCGTTCGATCGTCTCTTCGATCATCCTGATTTTCTGGATGTTCGATAATTTAGGCTTGGAGGTGGGCGCAATTTCCATCTCGGCGCGGACGCGATCGAGGATTTCCTGAATTGCCCCATGGCAGTTGCCGCAGCCTCCTCCCGCCTTGGTGTAATTGGTGACCTCGTCCAGCGTCTTGAGATGATTCTCCCGAATCGCCCGTTCAATTTCCCGATCGGTTACTCCAAAGCATTCACAGACGATTTGGCCCTCGATCTCCTTCTCGGGGATCCCCTTATAATGGGCGATGGCAGCCTCCAGAGCCTCACGCCCCATTACGGAACAGTGCATCTTCTCTTCGGGAAGGCCGCCCAGATACCTGGCAATATCCTGATTGGTGACTTTTTCGGCCTCTTCGATGGTCATCCCCTTGACCATCTCGGTCAGGGCCGACGCGGAGGCAATCGCACTGGCACAACCGAAAGTCTTGAACTTTGCTTCCTGGATCCGTTTGTTTTCATCCAGCTTAAAGGTGAACTTAAGGGCGTCGCCGCATGCTATTGATCCCACCTCCGCAATCCCATCCGGATCATCCACCACACCCACATTGCGTGGATTCAAAAAGTGTTCCTTGACTTTGTCCGTATAATCCCACATGGCCTTCTCTCCTGAGCTCAATTGTTTTGATCTTCCCAACCGTATCGTCAGAGAACCGCTTTGTCTCCACAAGATTGCCACTGCGACTGTCATTGCAGCTTTGCAGAGGGAATGATTCTTTTAGAAATCTCAACCCTCGGTCATCGTGACGGGTCACTTGCCAAACGGTCCCTCATTGACTTGCGGGGTAATCCTCGACAACAGCGAAATACGCCTGCCACCAAGCATATACCAGACTACCATCTTACATCATTATTTCACTTAAACAACAATATCATAAACTCAATTCTACCACTGGCGGGAACCTTTTCTCAATAACTGCACCGACGCACTCGGCGCAAGCCCTCCAAACATAAATGGCCAGGGGTCCCTCCTGGCCATCGATAGATCTCCCCTTGAGAAGGCTTCCTATTCGTCCGATGAAGTTAATTATCCTCGCTTTACCCCGCAACTTGGTTGAGGATCCTTGGACCGAAAATCCCTGCTGTTTGCTCCGACCGATGGCTCACACCCTGTTGGCACCTCGGTTTCGGCGATGATGCTGTCAAGAAACAGCCGGGCGGACACCCGGTCATAACCACTCACCCTTGGCTGCGACCGTGACCTCCCCATCACGGCTGACGGTAACCAGTCGTGCCGAGTCGGCGACCGACTCGGTGTTCACGAGCAATGCCCGGAGCATTTTCGGCGTCTGACCCACGTTGAAACAGGGAACATCGCCGACATGCTGCCAGGCCCGACCACTCTTCCAGGGCGCTTCATGGATGTGGCCATGAAGGGACAGGATCAACCTCCCGGAGGGACTCCAGTGCTCAATGAACCGCCTTACCGCCAGGCTGCCGACATTGAGATCGCTTTGGATGCGGTCTAGAGCGGTGTCCTTCGGGGGTGCATGGCACACAAAAATAAAGGAGCAGTTTCCCCACTGTGGATTCTCCATGATCGCCGAGAGCCCGGATAGGTCTTCCACCATGGTGCCTGTCGCTCGATCCAGGACGTGGGGTGTGGCGGTGCCAGTATGGGTAACGTAACCGGTCCTCACTACCCCGGTTTCGGAAAGACCATCACGATCCTTGGTGTCGGGTTTCTCGTAGTCCTTGATCAGGAACGGCGTCGGATTGACCACCATGTAACCCGCCACCACCAAATCTTCTGCGACCTCTATCACCTGCGTATGAAGGAGGTCGAAGTCGATGCCGTCAGCCTCCTCCATCAAAGGTCTTGCCGCAGCAATATCGTCATTGCCGAAGTCGATGAGGACCCTCGTTTCCCTGCAGGCCGCACGGAATTGACCGAGTCGAGGCAGGAGCACATTCTTTACCCAGAGTTTATGAGGCTCGATGGAAGCTGCAATCGATCCCTTCCAGTCGGGAATGATGTCACCCCCGACAATCAGGAGCTGCGGGCGGAGTTCCCGCGCAGCTTTCAGTGCCCGGTCGAGGTGGCCTGGATGCACGTGGGTGTCTGAAGTGTACAGGATATTCATAGGACCTGACATCTGTTGTGGCGATCGAGACGGTTGCGGTTCCAGCGGCACTCAAAGCAGGGGGAGCACCTCTCCCGATTTCCCCAGGATGCTGAGGTCGTAGACTCCGGTGTAGGGAGTTGCCTCCAGATTGATTTCCGCCACAAAGGCGCCGCGTCGTCTGGCGGTGGCTCCCATGGAGGCTGCCGGCTGCACGACTCCCGAAGTGCCGACTACCATCATCACCTGGCAGGTTTCGAGGGCGCGGTGCCCCTGCTCGAGAATCATCGGGTCCAACATTTCTCCGAACCAGACCACGTGCGGTCGAAGAAGGGCTCCGCAGGACCCGCAGGTCGGAAGTTCGGGCAAGGGAACGCGTCGATCCTCGGTCAAATCTCCACATCCGGTGCAGCGGACCCACCAGATGTTCCCGTGCAACTCGATGATCTTTTGGCTTCCGGCAGTCTGGTGCAGACCGTCGATGTTCTGGGTAATCAGGGTGAACTGGGGAAATCGCTTTTCCATGGCGGTAAGAGCCAGATGGCCGGGATTGGAGTGGAGAGGAGCGAGGACTTCTCGACGCCAGTTGTAGAATTCCCAAACCAGCCCGGGGTTGTCGGCAAAGGCTTCCGGGGTGGCGAGTTCGGTGGCTCGATATTGGCGCCAGAGACCATCTTGGCCCCGAAAAGTGGGCACTCCCGATTCCGCAGAAATGCCGGCGCCGGTCAAAACCACAACCCGCTCGGCCCCTGCCAGTTTTTCCTTAAGCAATTGGATTTTCCCTGTGTTCGACTGATCCACCATTTTGCCTCCTCCCTGCAGGTCTGAAGCATTCGGTAATGATCCTCCTACCCTTTCCCCTCAGATTAATATAATTTATTGACCCGAGCATCAATAAGAAGTCGTGTTTGCCCCTTGCATTCGGGAAAAAAGCAATTTTATTCGACAAAGGAAGGATTGCGTATGCCGAATCACCAGACAAAGCCCAATCAAACAGAAGCCGCAGCGGCTGTGGAGATAGAAAAGCAGCTCAAAGCAGTGTTCGAGAAGATGCCCCACCAGGTCCCCCTGTATCTGTTCACGCAGTCGGGCCAGAACGAAGCGCTGAACGAGGCTGCCAGAAACATGATCCGAGCCTTTCGGGAAGTTTCCGGGAAGATTGAATTCAAAGAATTCGATCTCAGCCATCAGCTGGCTCAAAAATGGGATGTGAGCACTTCCCCGACCATCCTCTTCGATCCCGAACAGTACTCCATCCGCTACCTCGGGGTGCCCTACGGAGAAGAGGGGCGGACCTTTCTCGGGGCCATCCTCCTCCTTGGGTTCAGGGCGAGCGGCATGAGCGAGCAATCTCTCAAGATTCTGGACAAGATTGACTACCGGCGCCTGGTCAAGGTTTTCGTCAGCGCCACCTGTCCCTTCTGCCCCGACCAGGTGCTGAACGCGGTCAAAGCTGCCCTGGAAAAACCTGAAATGGTTTCCCTCGAAATCATTGACATTCAGTGCAACCCGGAACTCGCCGATCGCTATTCAGCCTACAGCGTCCCGCAAACCTATGCCAATGAGGTTCTGATCGGCCAGGGGGCGCAGCCCGAAGAGCTTTTTCTGTCATCCCTGGAAAAGCTGGAACCGCAGACCATTTTTATTCCCGATAACGATGCCGAACAGGTTGAAACGGATGTGGTGATTGTCGGAGGCGGACCGTCCGGCCTGGCGGCGGGCATCTATGCGGCGCGCAGCGGCCTTCGGACCGTGGTGGTCGAACGGGCGGCGCTGGGAGGGCAGGTCGCCATCACCCCGATTGTGGAAAATTACCCCGGTTTTACCCGTGTACCCGGGAAGACCCTCGTCGATATCACTGTCAGTCATGCCCTCGAATACGTTCAGATCTTCCAGGGCGAGGAGGTTGTCGAAATCCAGCCCGGCGAGACCATTACGGTCATCACCAGTCGCCGGCGCTTCCTGACCCGGGCGGTCATCCTCGCCACCGGCGCCAACTATGCCCGCCTGGGAGCTCCGGGTGAGGCTCGGCTGGCAGGGCGCGGCGTCAGCTACTGCGCCACCTGCGACGGCATGCTCTTCCGGGGGAAGAAGGTCGTGGTGGTGGGTGGCGGCAACA
>JGI20214J51088_10000992_pt1 | contig 19275 bp, 15 predicted proteins | sample WetSurMetagenome_FD_51088 | JGI IMG/M metagenome (IMG submission 51088) | reverse complement strand
TCGATGCCTGTTTTACTAAGTTGCCGGTAGAGCATAAATAAATCCTCCAGAATTTAATTAGAATTTCTTTAGAATAATCTGTGCGAAAATAGTTCAATAATCTATTCGGGAATGGAATTTCAGAGAAAATTAAATTCTATGAGCTAATTCAACGATGCATATTTTCTGGCAACCTCTTCCGCAGCCGCCGCAATAGTTTTGTCTTTAATCCTGCCCTGGTACTTTTTTGCAACTTCTTTCAATTCTTTAATTAACTCCTGTTTCAATGTATACTCACTGACTCTATCAAGCGGAGATTCATCCTCAATCCATTCACCTTTCCAATTCAGATGTCCCATAATAATTATATTCTTTCATACTAAATTACAAAAAACTGAGCAATAAGTTCGTTGGGTGCTCCCCTGCATAAATTGATGGCTTCAATATTAATACATAATCGATCGAATTTATTTAGCCCCATAAATTTTTAAGATTCCATTTCGTTAGGTAAAATAACTGATGAAATGTTTGACAATCAGTAAGTAAAATAAATTTGACTTTGCCTTTCTGGTGGTGTAATTTTGAATATATAATTATAGATTGTCCGGGAAATCTTTTAATTATACCGCCATGAAAATCAGATTCTGGATTCACCCGTTCATAATTATAACTGCTGCAGTATTAGTTCTTATGGGCAGTTGTAAGAAAAAAGAAGAAACCGATACCCCTTCAACAGATATAAAAGACAAATCGGGTAATGTCTATACTCCGGTTGTTATAGATACTCAGACCTGGCTTGATAAAGATCTCATAACCACTAAATACAATAATGGTGATAATATTGTATCGACCACACCTGCAACGTTGGATATATCTGCTGAAACAACGCCAAAATACCAGTGGGCGTATAATGGCGATGAAAGCAGTGTCACTTCTTTTGGTCGCTTGTATACCTGGTTTGTAATTACCGACAGCCGGGGTGTCTGTCCCACCGGGTGGCATGTGCCATCAGATTCTGAACTGAAAACCCTGGAAATGAGTTTAGGAATGACACAGGTTCAGGCAGATGGTACCGGTTGGCGTGGAACCGACCAGGGCACTGCATTAAAGAGTACAACCAAATGGCAAAATAATGGGAATGGAACCAATTCGAGTGGTTTTAATGCTTCAGGATGTGGCAGTCGCGACCTTACCGGCGACCCTTTCCATGGCGTATCATTCTTTGGGTATTATTGGACAACTACACAAACCGACGCAACCACTGCCTGGATCCGTATCTTAAGCTACAATTTCAATACAGTCAACAGATCTAACTGGAATAAGGGATATGGTTTTTCTGTCAGGTGTATGAAAGACAAGCCAACTGGTAAGTAAGTCATATATTCATTCGCCCTGATTTTTGCATTTGGCTTAAAGCTTTTTTTCTATGTTTGAGTGCAGTTTCTTATTGTGCTAAAAAACTTATCGATATGTTAGTCAGAACATTTGCCGGTGCCATTACCGGTATTGATGCCGTAACTGTAACAACATGTGTTAAGATATAATGTGGCGCACAATATATTTTCTTTATGTTACACTTAGCTAATCAGATATTTTAATTCGAGAAGTCCCTATTTATCCCTACCCTTACCAGGTTGAAATCTATATCGACATGCATAAATGGATTCTTTTTTATAAACTCACTTGCAACAGTTGAATGTTCATTAACTCCAACCCAGAGATAATCTTTAGCAGGAGATTGCTTTGAAACAAACTCAGCGCCAAGTCCTATTTTGAATTTAGTCAGTCCGTCTGTAAGAAATGGTCGTGTTCCTCCAACATCCAAATACCTGCATCCCCTAATCTGGCCCTCAAGTATTCCAAAATAGTATATAGATCCTATAACTCCATGTTGTCGATATTCTTCATTTCCATCGAGCAATCCCAGACGCATTAAAAACAGAGATTCATCCGAATTTCTAAAAAGTGCCGCACCTACGATCTCCTTACCCTCTTTTATTGTCATCAGCAGAGGGGAGGGCGTTGATTTCAAAACATCGCTTAAATTCTCAATCCATGCTTCTTCTTTATGGCGTTTAGTGATATACGGGAGGTAAAAATTATCAATAAAATATTTAATATTAATTTTCTCTGATTGTATTTCATAAGTAAGACAATATTTTCGAATTTTACGTTTTACATCTGAAAAATCAGATATACTCCTTTGGCAGACTTCACTCATCGGCCGATTAATATTTATTCTCATCGTAACCCAAGTTGGTACGATATATCCATTTGATTTCTGAAAATAATTATAAATATTCGGACTTATTTCAGAAACAACCATATCAAGATTGTAAGACTTAATAAGTTCTGGTATCTGCCAAAACCATTTCCGTCCTTTAAAAGTGCAATAATTATATTTGCTTAGAAGTATGCGGGTAAAGTAATTCCTTTTTATAGAAGAGTATCCGGCATATACTATTTTCATTTTANCAGATTCAAACTGATATATTGGCAGATATAGTCGAACCAAGTTTTTAAGCCAAGCTATCTCCATATATTATTTTTACTATATATTAAGAAACAAATTTTAATAATAATTCTTAATCCAATTTTACTTCCGGAATTAAATAATTTGAATCCTCACAAATATATAATCTCATGAACAACCTTTCTGAACGTAGAATTAGACAAATATCCACCATCGGCTAAAGAATTTCCAGTTATATCATAATCCGAATTCCCTTCAATCAGAATAAGTCCTGATTCTCTAACTGCCACATCCCAACCTGCCAGACCTATTAATGGAATATAGCTTGCTGCTTTTATTACTAAATCTTTAGCTTGAAAGAAAAACGTGATATTAAAATTTTCAGTGGTTCATCATTGTTAGTAGTAATTACACAAATCTATCTATTTTAGTTTAATTTTCTATTTCTTTTAGTTTTATACTGATTTATCTCCGGTAGGGAATCTAAGAAGTACAATTTCCCCCTACACTACAACCAGGCTCCAAAGATAAATCTGCCCGCCGTGCAAATATTTTTACTACATCAAGATAAATCCTTGGTATGTTTAATCAGAATATCTGGATTGACTAGCCTTTCAGGTACTCTAAATAACGATTTTGATTCTTCATCTGCTTCTGAGTCTTTGATTAACTTTTGAAGACCTGCTGTAGATTCAGTATTAATATCTCTTACTGAAAAATAAATTCTTCATTACCGGTATGGTCAATGGTTTGTATTTCTTTATTATTATGGAGATCGGTCATCCCCAGACCAAATCATATAATTCTTTACGAGTTAATTCTACTTTTTCCTTACTTTGAAGGTCCGTTCCATTTGGGGTTGGGCGTTGCCTCATAAACCTTAAAATTCCGGATATCGCAGGGGCACTCACCCGTTCCAAGTGCAATAATTTTTTTGGGAATATCAAATTTCGTGTTAGTGCCAAACAAGGTAATACCATTGCAATTAACGAGGGCATTATTGCCAATTATTTCAAAACGCATAGTGTACCATTGGTTATCGTTAAACGAGCACATTTGGTTAGCTAATCTTGTAGGGCCTTTTGCCCATGAGTCATTTTCGAGCACTAAACCCAAATCGCGCTCGGTACTATTAATATTTGCCCATGCTTGTCCGGCATACTCAGAAGGATAAATATCGAAATTGATAAATGAAACGCGGCATATCATTTTTTTGCCCACTTCATTATGGAATCGGAAATCGTACTCAATAACAACATCCTTAAAATCTCCTTTAAAAGCTAAAATAGGCGGGTGCCCCGACATCCATGTGCTTTGCACACCTTCGGCATTCCTTTTCCATATTCCATGCCACGCTTTTACTTTCCACGCCTCATTTANTACCTGCGATTCTACATTGAAATCATTCCATTGCTGAGACTCGTCTTTTGAGTATTCGGCATATTTTTGAAAATTCTCGTCGAGCAAAATTTTCCCTTTTACAGCCATTTGNCCCTTAACCTGAAAGGTTATGAAAACAAATATTGATAACAAGGCAAATCGAACATAACCTTTGTAGAATTGAAAGAAAGGTAATGATAGTACGGATAATAACATATTTTTCATCTGCACAAAAATTTTAAGTAATTTACAAAATATCCAATTTGAATTTTTTAAACCTGGTTTAATCCGGTATTTGAACNAGGGCTATTCACCCTTTCTCCCCTCAAATGTATAAAATTAGCATTTGACTTTTATCTGATAATATTCTATATTTGATACTGGTTTCCTAATGTGCTAGTAAACTTAAAATTATGTTAGTCAGAACCTTTGCCAGTGCCGTTACCGGTATTGATGCCGTGACAGTAACCATCGAAGTTAACGAGTCTCGCGGAATACAGTTTTTCCTTGTCGGATTACCCGATAGTGCAGTCAAGGAGAGTCAGCATAGAATCGCATCGGCCTTTCTTGCATTAAATTATCACTGGCCTGGAAAGCAGGTGGTAATTAATATGGCACCTGCAGATATCAGAAAAGAGGGATCGGCCTATGATCTTCCTCTTGCTGTTGGTATCCTTGCAGCCGATGAAAAAGTTGCAAGAGGTGAAATTGAATCGTTTGTTCTGATGGGCGAGCTGTCGCTCGATGGTACTCTTCAGCCTGTAAAAGGTGTTCTACCCATTGCTCTCAGAGCCAGGGAAGAGGGTTTCAGGGGAGTTATTGTACCTGTTAAAAATGCAAGGGAGGCTGCAGTTGTTGGCGGTTTAGATGTTTATGGCATGGGAAACCTTGGTGAGGTACTTGATTTCTTTAATGGCACCAGGAAGTTCAGCCCTGTTAAGGTTGATCTCATGGAGATTTTTGCCTGTGAAGCGAATAAATATGATGTCGATTTTTCAGATGTCAGGGGACAGGAAAATGTCAAACGGGCTCTTGAAGTGGCTGCTGCTGGAGGTCATAATATTATAATGATTGGTCCCCCCGGAGCTGGCAAAACTATGCTGGCTAAAAGATTACCTACAATAATTCCACCGCTGACACTGGAGGAGGCACTGGAGACAACTAAAATTCATTCTGTTGCCGGTAAGATAGACGATCATACTGCTTTAATGACCAAACGACCATTCAGAAGTCCTCATCATACCATTTCTGATGTGGCCCTCGTTGGCGGAGGAACATTTCCTCAGCCGGGAGAGATCTCTCTTGGTCATAACGGCGTATTATTTCTTGATGAGCTTCCTGAATTTAAACGTACAGTACTGGAAGTTATGCGACAACCTCTCGAAGACAGGGTGATTACAATTTCAAGAGCAAAATCGACGGTCGATTACCCGGCGAGTTTTATGCTTGTAGCGAGCATGAATCCATGTCCCTGCGGATTTCATAATCACCCTGAAAAGGACTGTATGTGCTCACCGGGTATGGTGCAAAAATATCTGAACAGAATATCAGGACCCTTACTCGATCGGATTGATATTCATATCGAAGTTGTTCCTGTAAACTACGATAAGCTCTCCGATTCGGTGAAAGTGGAACATTCATCAGTAGTACGCGACAGGGTTGTAAAAGCAAGATCAATACAGGCAAAGAGGTTTGAAAGTGTAAGAGGCATATATTCAAATTCACAAATGACTTCAGCCATGCAGCGAAAATATTGCCAACTTGATGAATCGGGAGGGAAGTTGCTGAAAACGGCAATGGATATCAGGGGACTTTCGGCAAGAGCTTACGACAGGATACTCAAAGTAGCCAGAACTATTGCAGATCTGGGTGAATCGGAGAATATTACTGCAGAACACATTTCGGAGGCTATTAATTATCGCAATCTCGACAGGGAAGGTTGGGCCGGGTGAGCTCGTCTTGGTTCGACTTCGCTCACCAAGACTTGCACTGACACCCTTTTTGAATCAGTATTGAATTAGTAAAAAGTGTTGAGATCAAAACAATGAGGACGCTCTATGTTTATATTCTTGAATGTTCTGATATGTCATTCTATATTGGAGTAACGAATAATATTGGCAGAAGATTTATTGAACATTCAACAGGACTTCATGAGGATTCATATACCTTCAGTCGAAGACCCCTAAAGCTGGTTTATTGTAGACAATTCAATAGCCCATTAAAAGCTATTGAATTTGAAAAACAACTCAAAAGATGGACAAGAGCTAAAAAAACAGCTTTGATTAACAATGATCTGAAATTATTACATGAATTAGCGTCATGCAAAAATGAAACAAGTCATAAATTACATAGCGAATAAAACTAATCAATTATAATCAGGGTAAACATAGTTGTTTCAGATAGATCATTGACAAGACAGTCTGTGCAAAGTGGGGTTAGTAGTAATATTGGGTCAGACTGAGTGCAGTCAGGTCAGGCTGAGCGAAGTCAGGTCAGGTAATTATTTCTCGCCTGATTCTTCCAATAATGATGCAACAGCCTTTAGAAACTCTTTTTGAATAAGTGGCTTTTCAAAAACAAGATCTGCCCCCAGTAGTTTTGCCCCCGGTAGATAACCCGATGGACTAATCCTGCCGCCGCCCGAGATTGCAATTATTTTTAACTTTGGATACGTAGTCCTGAGGGCAAAAATTGTTTCCAGTCCCTCTCTTTCAGGCATGATAATATCAGTAACCAGCAGGTCAGGTATATTTTTTTTAAAGAGTTCCATTCCTTCCTTCCCGTTTAATGCAATATCAACTTCATGCCCTTCTTTTTCAAGCATTTTTTTTATCATCAGGAGGATGGAAGGTTCGTCATCAAAGACATAGATCTTGGCCATGAGTCAGAGTGTTTGTTTAATATTTTTATCGAGAACTCTTCGTATTACTTCGCTAAAATCATCCAGTTTCATTGGTTTTAAAATTACTTCTGATACTCCACTTTGAAACAGGATTTCATCCGATAAGTTTTCTGAGTATCCTGTGATAATTATCACTTTCAATTCCGGACGTATCTCTTTCATCATGGCAGCAAGTTCAGTACCTGATATATCTGGCATACTCTGATCCGTTACCAGGAGGGAATATCTGTCAGGTTCTTTTTTAAATTCTTCGAGGGCCGAAGTGCTATTGCTCGAGATTGAAACCTTGTATCCGAGATTTTCGAGCATCTTCTTGCCCATGAAAGTNATTTCAGGTTCATCATCAACAAATAANATATATTCATCGCCCTTTAAAGGTTTTTTATCGGATTTATCGGATTCCGAAGTATCATTACCATATTTGGGAAGATAAATCATAAATGTTGTTCCTTTCCCGGGGGTACTGTCGACTACTATTGCACCTCCATAGTTATTTACTATACCATGAACAACGGAGAGACCAAGTCCTGATCCTGATCCTACCTCTTTCCGTGTAAAGAAAGGTTCAAAAATCCGTTCCTTGGTTTTTAGATCCATCCCGTGACCGGTATCAGAAATTGTCAGCCTGACATATTCTCCCTTTTTCAGATTAGGAATCTTATCAGCTGTTTTCTGATCAATTTTTGCAGAATCAAGTTTCACTTTGAGAATACCTCCTGTTTTCATCATGGCATGGCTGGCATTCGTACACAAGTTCATCATTATCTGATGTATATGAGTAGGATTTGCCAGAACAGAACCAATTTTCTGATCGTATTGCTGACTTATCTCAACGCCTGGAGCAAATGAAGCTCTTATAAGGTTAAGGGCTTCTGTAACAACTGGCTGTAATTGGATTGGTTTATTTTCAAAATCGACCTCCCTGCTAAAGGTAAGTACTTGTTGGACAAGGTCTTTTCCACGATGCGCTGCGTTGTTAATCTGCTCGAGGTCAAACCTCAGATTACTCTCTGCCGGGAGTTCTTCAAGGGCCATGTCGGTATAACCCAGAATAGGAGTAAGGATATTGTTAAAGTCGTGAGCAATACCTCCTGCAAGTGTCCCGATTGTTTCCATTTTTTGAAGCTGGAATAGTTGCTTTTCCAGTTCTGCTCTTTCCCTTTCAAATTTTTGTCGTATTTCAATCTCATTCTTCAGGTCCTGATTTGCATTGGAGAGCTGTTCTGTCCGTTCCTCGACTCTCTTTTCAAGAGCATTATTTGCGGTCTTAACATTTTCTTTTTCCAGTTCAAGCATCTTCCTCATATAAAAATCTTTACGGGTCGATAATTCAAGAAAATAGCTTATAAACATCCCAATGATGTTTGCGCTGATAAAGAAATAGTTATTATTGACCAGTATTATAAAGGGAGTATGCGAAAGCCAGATTGCTGANATCTCATATGCAAAAACAATCGACCAGCCCGCTATTGAAGCGTAGATGAATCTGGCTCTGATAAATGTGTAGCCAAAAATAAAAATGAGGATCAGACCAGCGTAATATGAATAGTTCTGAACTTTAGCAGCAAAAATTATCATGACTATTATACCAAAACCGGTGATAAACATAATACATGATATTACAAACTGCATATATTTCTTAAATACTTTGGAATAGGAGAATATGAATACTGCGACAAGTACAGGGAATACAATTCCGAACCTTATTAACCAGAAAACTTCCTTCAGATCGGGGACTGCAACTGTATCAAGAAAGGCAAAGGCGCCATAAAAGATCATGGAAAGTACAAGGGAGAACCTGAAAGGATTAAGCGACTTTATAAAATAGTCATCCTGATATCCTTTTTCGAAGGCAGACAATTCGCCCTTAAAGGCAAGAGTCAGATAGTTAATCGAAAAGGATTCCTGGTTTGAGGAAGGTAGCCCAAGGATACTTGTACCGACACTTTGTATAATATTCATTAAAACGAATTTTGTATAGCCTTAATTTCTAAAAATCAGGAGTTAAAGGTTTTTTCTTATTTTAAGGAACAAGTTGACACCAAGAGGTTCTTGATCAATGCTTACCAGCTCACTATTGACGCCGGCGGCCGAAGCAATCCGATAAAGATCCGATTCGGTTCTTAGATTCAGATACCAGTCGGACAATACTTCCATGAGCCTCTTTGTGGGATTCCTTGTACTGAAATTGCTTATAACCATTTCACCATCCTCGGCAAGGCAATTTATGTATTTCCTGATGAGAAATGTGAAATGTTTATCTTTAAAATAGTCAAAAAGACCTGCGCTCCATATCAGATCATACAATTTGTAGGAAGTGAATCGCAGTGCATTAATCTTATTATATGAAATCTGTCCGTTAAACTTTTCGTTTTTTTTCATCGAAAAGTCGATGGCGGACTGATCAAAATCAATGAGATCAATTGTTAAGCTATTTCCACCTGAGATATTTGAAAGAAATTCATATACATCTGAAGCAGGACCTGAACCCAGGATCAGAATTTTAGCATCCTTCTTTCTTAACACCAGTTTTCTGCAATATTCCATAAAAAAATCCTTGCGGTTTCTTACCGCAAAGGCCCCGGGTTGATTCTGAAAAAAGAGATCCCAGTTTTTGTATCTGGTATCCTCGTTTACCTCAAATCGGTAGATTTTATCAATAAGNGTAAAATCGCCAGGGTAACCATAAGGTTTTACATATCCATGACCGATAAGGGTGTTCTCATTAAGAATAGTTTCTATTTCTTTTCTGAATTCATCAACATCAGTTTGATCTAGGCTGTTGACCAGCAAAGTAAACTTTTCATATTCCTTTGGTTCGGGTCCCCCGTTATTTATTAAATATTTTAAAAATGCAGATGTGTTTTTTTCAGGATCGTTTTTCAAAACAAGAGGGTTACAGTTCATGAAAGGTTAATAAAATGATTTCCGGTTAATTTATTATTTTAGTTTTTAGTAAAGTCGCGAATTACAATCTTGTTTCTCAGAAATCTGTAGGGGTTTCTGAATAGTTCTACAGGNAAGCCAACAACATTGAAATCCGGTCNCGATAAAAATCTCATCCCCCGGACTAATGGTCAATAAAATCATAATAGACCCTAATCCCATTGAATTATTACTCTGACTGATCATGAAAATAAAACAAAGCTCAGCTAATACTTCTCCCCATCACAAAACAAGTATATTGAAATTATTTTAATTTTCCAAGCGTTAATTTTAACAATGATCCTATTGTGGCAAAGTATGTATCCCCTTTATGTATTTGGAACCTCAGGATATTGAAAAAGCTTGCGTTTTTTGATGGTTGATTACTAATATGTTATCAATAAAGATTTAGTTAGTCATAATTTTTGTAGTAGATAATAGTTTTAAATAGTGNCAGAGGTTTAATCAATTCCATTTCAATACCCTTTCCGGTGATATTAATTTGTGAAATAATCAAATTGTACTATTTTTAAAATCTTAAAAAACGTACATATTTCCAAGAATGGATCTTACCAGGCGGATACGTGATAAAATGATGAAAGAACGTCTCATGTTTGTTTACAGAGGCGTTGTAACGAATGATAATTCGATCCCCCTTCTGATGCTTCTCGAAAAAGAGATGGAGAATTCGGAGTTCGGATTTGTGGGAAGGAAAAGACTTTTTATGTTTGTACTNGAGAGTCTGCAGAATATTTCGAGACATATTAATCGTTCCCAGCATGCAGACATGTCGCTGGTAGTTTACTCAAAAACCGACACAGGATATACTGTGACAACAGGAAATGTACTTCCATCGTCAAGTATAAAGGATCTTAAAAGTAAACTGGATGAGATAAATAATCTTCCTACTGAGGAAATCAGAAATGTTTACAGGCAAATGCTCAGCAATGCGGAATTCAGCAATAAAGGCGGAGCAGGTTTGGGCCTGATTGAGATGGCTAAGAAAACCGGGAATAAGTTGGATTATGATTTTGTGCCACTCGATAAGGAATATTCTTATTTTATTTTAAGCAAGACAGTCAATTCTGTGGGCGTTGGGGTTCATTTCGGGGAAAATGAAAATCCTTTTAATGGCAAAGCTATTTCACAGCTTGAAAGAATAATGGCTGAAAATAATGTTTATCTTATCTGGTCGGGGCATATTACAACGGATGTAGAGAAGGAAGTACTCACCTTCACCGAAACAAAGCTTGCTGAAGAAGATATTGAATTGACACTGAGGAGACGCATCTTCAGTGTTCTTGTTGAAATACTTGAGAATGTTGCAAAATATAGTCCGGGAAGGAAACCCGAAGAACAATTCGGTATGCCGGTTGCATTGATAGAACTTCAGGGAGATGAGTATACCCTGACAACNGGAAACCTGATNCTTAATGATAAGGTAGATGATCTGAAGGGTAAACTGGATACTATCAATAAATATGATAAAGTTGGATTAAAAGAGCTTTTCAGAAAATCTCTTTCAGGTCAGACTATCACATCGAACAGCACAGGTAATATGGGTCTTATTGATATGGCACGAAAATCGGGAAGCAAACTGGTATACCAGTTTGAACAGATTAATGAATTATATTCTTATTATGTCCTTAAAGTAAAGGTAGAAGGCAGGATTGATTAAGTCAATGTTCTGAAGGTAAGATTACTGCCATCCCATTCAGCATAGCTTCCATTTTTTATCCAGTCTCCAAGAAATACTATTTCTGTTCCTGATTGGAGTTTATATTCCATTGCCAGGTGTCTGTGCCCAAAAATAAAATAATCAATATTGTCATATTCAAGCACTGTTCTGGCATACCTGATGAGATCCTCTTTTTCTTCACCTAGGAATTCTTTGGTAATTCCTTTTCCAAGACGTGAATTTAGTGACCATTTGTGACCGATACCAACACCTATCGAGGGATGGAGCGCCGAGTACATAACCTGTAGCGGTTTGTTCCTGAAAATTGAAAGGAGTATTTTATACCCTGTGCTTTTTGTTCCTAAACCTTCACCATGTGCAAGGTGAAATTTTTTTCCGTTAAAGACGGTTGTAAATGGGGCAGTATGAACTGTCATCCCGCATTCTTCTGAAAGATAATCACCGACCCACATATCGTGGTTTCCTGTAAAGAAATGAACTGCGATACCTGAATCTGTTATTTCGGATACAGTTCCAAGGAACCTGGTAAACCCCCGGGGAACGACAAGCTTGTACTCCCACCAGAAATCGAAGATATCTCCGATAAGGTATATTTCTTTTGCATTGGGNGCTACAGCGTTCAACCAGCTTACTACCTTCTTCTCCCTTTCGAGAGGAGGAGATCCTGCTGCAAGTCCAAGATGAAAATCAGAAGCAAAATATATTTTCCCTGTTTCCCTCAAGATACAGATCTATTTGTTAAATAACTGTTCCAGTTTCAACTTCAGTTCCCTGCCGTGAAGATTGGATGCTATGATTTTAGTTTCCTTGTCAAAAAGATAATTAGCCGGCACGCTTTGCACATTGAACATCATCGCATTTTTAGGATGTTTGGGATCATCTTCCCTTGTACTTATCCATGGCAACTCATCAAATTTTACTGCAGCTTTCCAGGCAGTTTCATTTTCATCGAGATTGATCTGATATATTTCAAACCCTTTTTTGTTATACAGCTTATAAAATTCTTTCAGCTCCAGGTTTTCAGCGATGCAATCTTTGGACTGATATGACCAGAAGGAAAGGAGCACATACTTACCTTTAAGTGAGGATAAAGCAATTTTCTTTCCCACTGCAGTTTTTAAATCTGGATCGAGTTTTGTCTCGGGAATATTTCTGGCAATCTCCGATATTCTGGAGACGTACATTTGTTTCATTTCTTTTTCAAAATCCCTTGCCAGAGCCTGAACCTGTCCGGAATTAGGATAATGACGGGTAAGAGAATCGGTAACTATCTTAAGATACTGCAGGTCGTGTTGATCATTAAGCACATAGGTTTCGGGATAAATTCTCTGATAAAGAGCTTTAATTGAGGCAAGCGAGGTGAGGTTATTAATAATAAATTCAATATTCATTTTACGCTGTGCCTTTAATAATCTGGCATATTCTGCTTCTAACAAGGGTTTTTTAACATCGAAACCAGGCTCAGCTGATTCCTTTGTGTATAAATTGCTTAGGGAATCAAGTTTCCTCCTGGTTTCAGCGAGAACAAGATCGAGCATCTGTAGTTTTTGTGTACCTTTTGATCCGCTGACAGTATAGTTGTCAAAAAGGTTTTTTCCGTTGAATAGCAGGTTAATTTTTTCACCCGGTTCAGCCAGGAGGGTAATGAAGTTAGTAGAAGCAAACCCGATCTGATAAAATTCTGCCCCTTTCGTCTTTACTTTTAGCCGGAATGAACCTTTCCTGCTTATTTTTGCAGAGTCGATAAGGACTGGAGTATCAATATCAAGCCTGCTTAGGTATATATTTTTTTCTTTAGTGTCCCTTACAACTCCTGTTACGGTAAAATTTTTCTTGTCTTTGCATCCGGAAAATAAAAGAACCAGTGCCAGTAGAAATAGTATTCGTTTCATTTAAGTATGATTGGCGTTTTTGTATTAAAATAATTATTTAAATATTTCAGCCAGTTTTGTCTGCAGTTGTTCTCCTCTGAGGTTTGAAGCAATTATATGACCTTCAGCATCAAGAAGAAAGTTACGTGGTATGGATTCAATTTTATAAAGAGGTACAACAATCGAATTCCAGTACTGGACATCGCTTACATGTATCCATTTTTCAAGATGATCATCCTGAATACCTTTTATCCATGCTTCTTTGGTTTTATCGAGCGATACCTGATAAATCTGGAATCCTTTCTTATGATACATATTGTATGCATTCACGAGGTTCGGACTCTCTTTTCTGCAGGGAGCGCACCACGCTGCCCAGAAATCGAGAAGTACCACCGATCCCCTGGTTGAAGATAATTTAATTGTATCTCCCTGTGGTGTCGGAAGAGAAATATCGGGAGCCACAGCACCTGGAACTGATTCAGGAACAGCTTTAGTTGCCCCATCCATTTTTGCCGAAAGTTCTTTTACCTGGTCGTGAAGCGCAATAACCGGTTCATAATTAGGATAGCGACTAAACATTGATGAGTCAACTTTCAAAAAATACTTCATATCTTTTGCTGGATTCAACACATATACGCTAGGTGCAACCTGCTGATAGACTGCGACCAGGCTTACAAGTGAGGTAAGATTATCATCAATATATTTTTTGGTATAGGCGTTGATCTCGCTCAGGTAAATCTGTGCAAGGCTATCGAGAGTTTCAATCACCCTGGGTAATTCAGGCTTATCCTTATTCTGATTATAAATACTGTTTAGCTCAGTCAGTTTTTTAATCGTAACCCTGAGGGTCTTGTTATATTCAGCCATTAATTCAGTTCCCTTGGATCCCTTAAGAGAAATAGGATAATTTAATGAATCGCTGTGCACCTTCATCGTGATCTTCTCACCCGGTTCAAGAAGCATTGTTAGAAAATTATTTTCTTTACTTTTTAGCAGATAGAATGATGTTTGTTTGATTTCTTTTTTAAAACTGAATGTTCCGTCATCAGAAATCTTTACAGAATCAATCGGTACCAGATTATTCGATCTCAGTTCGTCAAGGAAAATATATACTCCAGGTGCTTGATTCACAACTGTACCAGAAATTTTCACAATATTATTCTTGCAGCCGGCAGATAATAATACAATAACCAGATAGAAAAAAAACTTCTTATTCATTAAGTAAATTGTTAATTGATAATTATTTTCAAATATTGAAATGCAAAGTTATTCTTTTTTTAATCTGTCAATACTTTTGATAAATTTTATTAATTTACCATGTATAAAATGTACCTTTGTAAGGTATCTTTTTAATTATTAAATTAAATAGATTTTAATAAATAACTCAAACTATAATTATATGAGTTACATAAAGTTCGATAAGGCTCAGGTAGTAAATTTGGAATATTCTCTCGGAAGGGAGATGATAAGGACAAACAGGGCAGGTTCTTATTCATCAACTACCCTTGTCGGCTGCAACACCCGGAAGTATCACGGGTTACTTATCTGTCCTGTTGATGCATTTGGAGGAGAGCGGTTTGTACTTTTATCTTCGCTCGATGTTACAGTTGTAAATAAAGACAAGAGTTTTAACATTGGCATCAGAAAATATAAGGGAGATTATTTTAGTCCGAAAGGTCATAAATATGTTGAAGACTATGATACGGATGATATTCCTGCACGACTTTACCGTGTTGGCAATGTAATTCTGAAACAGGAGAGACTCCTTGTTCATTATGAAGAACAGCTTCTGATAAGGTATACAATCCTTGATGCATCCGAACCCATGAAACTGCAGTTCCGTCCGTTCCTTGCATTCAGGAATATTCACCAGTTGACACATGCCAATCTTGCTGCAAATACAAAAGTCGATTTTATTGAAAATGGCATCGAATCGAAGATGTATGAAGGTTTTCCATCGCTAAAGATGCAGTTTTCGAGTGAAGCAGAGTTTATCCCTGTTCCAGACTGGTACCTGGGAGTCGAATATCCTGAAGAACAAAAAAGGGGATATGATTATTCTGAAGACCTTTTTACCCCGGGTTTCTTTGAGCTCAAGGCAAAAAAAGGTGACATTATTGTTTTTTCAGCATCAACAAAAGAAGAAAAGACATCAGTACTGAAAGAGAAATTTACAAAGACTGTAGCGGGAAAGATTCCAAGGGATAGTTATATAAATTGTTTAAGAAATGCAGCGCAGCAATTTGTTGAAAAGAGGGGAGGCAAGACTCTTATCATTGCCGGTTATCCGTGGTTTGGTGCATGGGGAAGAGATACTTTTATTGCACTTCCCGGGCTTGCTCTCGCCCGGCATAGACTTGCTCTTTACCGCGAAGTCCTCGACACTCAGGTTAACAAAATGCAGGATGGGCTGTTTCCAAATATGGGTAATGCAAATGACCCTGCCTTTAATTCTGTTGACGCACCTCTGTGGTTTTTCTGGGCTCTTCAGCAATATACAGGGCATGGAGGAACAGATGCATGGGAAAAATATGGTAATGCAGCCAGGTCGGTATTGAATGCCTACAAAAATGGGACGGCATTTAATATTCACATGAGAGAAAATGGTCTTATTTATGCCGATGCTCCTGGAAAAGCTCTTACCTGGATGGATGCCGTTGTTAATGGTGTCGCAGTTACCCCAAGAAGAGGTTATGATGTAGAGATAAACGCACTTTGGTATAATGCTTTATGTTTTTCTCTCGAAATGGCAGCGAAGGAAAAGGATAAAAAGTTTATTAAGGAATATGAAAGTTTGCCTGAACTTGTTAAGAAATCATTTATTGAAATATTTTGGGATGAAAAACTAGGCTATCTGGCTGATTATGTTAATGATGACGAAGGGGCAAATACATTTGTACGACCTAATATGATTATTGCCGTATCTATGCCTTATTCGATGCTCGATAAGTCGCAGATGAAAAGAGTTTTGGATATTGCTGACAGGGAACTGGTTACAGTGAGAGGCCTCAGAACTCTTTCCCCGGGAAATAAGTTTTATAAAGGAACATATAAAGGTAATCAGGAAGAGAGAGATAATGCATATCATCAGGGAACGGTCTGGCCCTGGCTGTATGGACCATTCTGTGAAGGATGGCTGAAAGTATACGGACAGCAGGGTGTTCAGAAAGTTAAGAAGCTGATCTATGGACTTGAGGCAGTTATGAGCGAACATGGCATCAGTACTATCTCAGAAATTTACGATGGTGACCCGCCACATTTGCCACAGGGAGCAATCTCTCAGGCATGGAGTGTTGGCGAGGTACTAAGAATAATAGACTTACTTGAAACAAAGTTTGCAAATCAATAACAGAGGCAGTATATGCGAGTGTTAATGTTTGGATGGGAATTTCCGCCTCATATTTCGGGTGGATTAGGGACTGCCAGCTATGGTCTTACAAAAGGCATGGCAACGCTCGACGATCTGGAAGTGATCTTTGTTGTTCCCAAAGCCTGGGGAGATGAGGATCAGACTAAAGTCAGGCTGGTTGGTGCTAACCAGATTCCTGTAGCATATAAACAGGTTTATTATAAAGGATTCAGACGACCGGTTGAGAGAATTGAAGTTTCGTCAAAAATTGTACCCTATACCGACCCTGAAGATTTCTGGAAAAGGGTCAATGCCGATGTCTCAGGTTATAATTTTTATGTCAGAACCAACAATAAAGGAAAAGTTGATTTCTCGGGAAAGTACGATACCAACCTGATGGATGAGATATACAAATATTCTGTTGTAGCTTCTGTTATTGCTGCTGAAAATGAATTTGATATTATTCACGCTCATGACTGGCTTGCTTATCCTGCCGGTATCGCTGCAATGGAAGTATCGGGGAAACCACTTGTTATACATGTGCATGCAACCGATTTTGACCGAAGCGGAGGTAGCGTGAATCCCGATGTATACCGGATTGAGAAAAACGGAATGGACGCAGCATCTAAAATAATTACTGTCAGCAATCTTACAAGAGATATTGTAATCAATAAATATAATATTAGTCCCGATAAAGTTGAAACGGTTTATAATGCAGTTGAACCGGTGAAGATTGCTGAAAACCTTATTATTAAAAAGGGTTTTGAAGAAAAGGTGGTGACATTTCTTGGTAGAATAACAATGCAAAAAGGTCCCGAATATTTTATTGAAGCTGCATACAAGGTTTTACAGGTGATGAACAATGTCAGGTTTGTTATGGCTGGTTCGGGCGATATGATGGAAAGGATGATGCGAAGAGCTGCTGCACTTAAAATTACAGACAGGTTTCATTTTACGGGTTTTCTTAAAGGAGCAGATGTATTTACTATGCTCGATATGAGTGATGTTTATATTATGCCATCAGTATCTGAACCTTTTGGCATATCACCTCTCGAAGCTATGCAGTCAAATGTTCCTGTAATTATAAGTAAGCAATCGGGTGTAGCTGAAATACTTACACATGCTGTTAAAACTGATTTTTGGGATATAGATGCAATGGCCGACGCAATTTATGGCATCCTTAACTATCCGGCTCTGTCCAACATGTTTATTAAAAACGGGAAGGAGGAGGTAATCCGTCTGAAATGGGATAACTCGGCAAGACATGTACGTGATATTTATTATCGGGTAATTGACAATAAAATGAATTAGGATATGATTTCATCAGGCAAAAAAGCGATTTGTTTCTATTTTCAGGTCCACCAGCCTTTCAGGTTAAAAAGATACCGATTTTTTGACATTGGTCACGATCATTATTATTATGATGATTTCTCAAATGAATCCATAATGAGAAAGGTAGCAGATAAATGTTATTTGCCTGCTAATAATATTATTCTTGATCTGATCCAGAAGAACAAGAATAAATTTAAGGTTGCTTTTTCGCTGTCAGGTCTGGCAATTAACCAGTTCAGGCTCTATGCTCCTGAAGTTCTTGATTCTTTCAGAAAGCTTGCTGAAACAGGAATGGTGGAGTTTCTTGCAGAAACAAATTCTCATTCTCTCGTATCGCTCAGAAGCAGGAGTGAATTTGAACGGCAGGTCAATAACCATAAGGAGATGTTAAAACAGTTTCTTGGTGTTGAACCTACTTCATTCCGAAACACTGAATTAATTTATTCCGATACTATAGGTTCGTGGGTAGCCGATATGGGATTCAAATCGATTATGACCGAAGGTGCAAAACATGTTTTAGGATGGAAAAGTCCCAACTATCTGTATTGTAACGCATTAAATCCCAGGCTAAAAGTCCTGCTCAGAAATTTTGTTCTTAGCGATGATATCGCTTTCAGATTTTCGAACAGGAACTGGAATTCCTGGCCATTAACCGCCGACAAGTATGCCTCGTGGATAAATAAGCTTGCCCCCAAAAGTGAACTGATAAATGTTTTTCTTGATTATGAAACTTTTGGGGAACACAACTGGAAGGAGACAGGGATTTTTGACTTCCTCAGTCATATGCCTGGCGCAATTCTTAAGAAGACACCTTTCAAATTCATGACACCTACGGAGATAGCTGATACGCTACAGCCTGTTTCTGCGATAAGCATTCCAACACCTATCTCGTGGGCTGATGAAGAACGCGATATTACAGCATGGCTTGGAAATGAATTGCAGATTGCTGCTCTTGATAAATTGTACAGCCTGGCCGGGAAAGTGAACAAATGCGAAGACGATTTGATAAAAAAGGATTGGGAATATCTTCAGTCAAGCGATCATTTTTATTATATGGCCACGAAGTTTTTCTCCGATGGTGCAGTCCATGCCTATTTTAACCCTTATGAGACGCCATATGATGCTTTTATGAATTATATGAATGTGCTGAGTGACTTTGAAATCAGGCTAAATAAACTATTTCCTGATACGGCAGAACAAGACCAGATATTCAAGCTTGGCACCCAGCTTATTGAAAAGGATATGCTCATAGAAAAGCAGGCTAGTGAAATTGAAAAACTCGCCAGGAAAATTGCAAAAATAGCTCCTGCTGAAAAATCTGTAAAAAAGAAGTCGTTGAAAGCTTCAGAGAAAAGACCTGCAAAG
>JGI20214J51088_10000990_pt1 | contig 19297 bp, 14 predicted proteins | sample WetSurMetagenome_FD_51088 | JGI IMG/M metagenome (IMG submission 51088) | reverse complement strand
GGGACGGCCATGAAGATCAAGAAGGTGCTGCTCACCGTCGTGCTCGTCGTCGTCGGTCTACCTCTGGTCCTGTGCATCGTGGCGGGAGTGGTCTTCCACCTCCTCGACAAGACCAACGGCACCCTCGTCTCCTCGGGGCAGAAGCGCGAGTACCTCCTTTACGTCCCAGCCAGCTACGACCGGGCGAAGGCGACGCCTTTGATCATCAGCATGCATGGGGCGGCGGGGTGGCCGGCTCAGCAGCGGGACGTGAGCCGCTGGAATCTCCTGGCCGATAAGCACGGGTTCATCGTCGTCTACCCGGCGGGAAGCGACACGCCCAGGATGTGGCACGTGGAGGAGGGCGCCGGTCTCGCGAAGGACGTGCGGTTCATCTCGGACTTGATCGACCGGCTGGAGGCCAGCTACAACATCGATCCGGCGAGGGTCTACGCTAACGGGCTCTCCAACGGCGGAGGCATGTCGTTCGTGCTTTCCTGCACGATTCCTGACCGGATCGCGGCGGTGGGGATGGTGGCGGCGGCCCAGACCCTTCCGGCGAGCTGGTGCACGTCCACCAGGCCCGTGCCCATGATCGCTTTCCATGGCACGGCCGACCCGATCGTTCCCTACGAAGGCGGACAGTCATCCATCGCTCCCGCCAGCGTGGTTTTCCCCGGCTTCCCGGCCTGGACGGAGAGCTGGGCCCAGAGGAACCGATGCGACGCTACGCCCGCGCAAGCCCAGGTCACGACCAACGTGAGCCGCAGGGTCTATCCCGGATGCGCTGAGGGTGCTGACGTGGTGGTCTACACCGTCCGGGGAGGCGGTCATTCCTGGCCCGGCGGCAAGCCGTTGCCGAGGTGGGTGGTCGGGACGACGAGCGGGGAGATCGACGCCACCACCCTGATGTGGGAGTTCTTCTGCGCGCACCCGCTTCGAAAGGCAGCGGCCCCGATGCCCCAATAGGGCGAGGCGGGCTGAGGGCGCGGTGGCGAGCATCGATCACCGATCCGAAAGGAGGAGCGATGACCGAGAACAGGACGAGAGCCACGGAGGCGAGCGTGGAGACCTACTTCGAGGCCATCGCGGAGGAGGGCAGGCGCAAGGACTGCCGAGCCCTGGCCAAGCTCATGACCAAGGCGACGGGACACCCGCCGAAGATGTGGGGCTCGAGCATCGTCGGGTTCGGGAGCTACCACTACAGGTACGAGAGCGGCCGCGAGGGCGACTCGTGCCTGGTCGGGTTCTCCTCGAGGAGGGGGGACATCAGCATCCACATCCTGGCGGAGTTCCCGGGCGAGGAGGAAATGCTCCGCATGCTCGGACCCCACAAGCGCGGCAAGGGGTGCCTTTACATCCGCCAGCTCGGCGACGTGGACCCCAAGGTCCTCCAGAAGCTGATCGCGGCGTCCGCAGAGGAGCGGAAACGGCGATATTCCTGAGGCCGAACGAGTGCGCCCCACCGAGCAGAAAGGACCGAAGCAAGCCATGTCGAAACTGCGAGTCCACAGCTTCGCGATGTCCCTCGACGGATACGGCGCGGGCCCGAACCAGGACCTGAAGCACCCGCTGGGCGTCGGGGGGCCAGCCCTGGTCGAGTGGCTCTTCCACACGCGCACGTGGCAGCGGATGCACGGCCAGGGAGGCGGCGAGGCGAACGCGGACGACGCCTTCGCGGCGAAGGGTTTCGACGGGTTCGGCGCCTGGATCCTCGGCCGGAACATGTTCGGCCCCGTCCGAGGCCCCTGGCCGGACGAGAGCTGGAAGGGCTGGTGGGGGGAGGAGCCTCCCTACCACACGCCCGTGTTCGTACTGACGCACCACCCGCGAGCGCCGCTGAAGATGGCGGGTGGCACCGAGTTCCGGTTCGTCACCGAGGGGGTTCACGCCGCGCTGGAGCAGGCGAAGGATGCGGCGGGCGGTCTCGACGTCCGGCTCGGCGGGGGGGTCTCCACGATCCGGCAGTATTTGCGCGAGCGGCTGATCGACGACCTCCATCTGGTCGTCGCGCCGGTCCTGCTAGGCGCGGGCGAATACCTGCTGCACGGGATCGATCTGCCCTCGCTCGGCTACGAGGTCGTGGAACACGTCCCGGGCGCGCACGCCGCGGCCCACGTGACGCTCCGGAAACGCTCCTGAACCTTAGGGCATCGTCGTCCCTCCCTGCATCGGTGTTAGCATGGCAGCGGAGCCGCCCCGAATCCCTGTCAGAGGGCGGTCGCCTAGCCCGGATCGCTCGCAGGAGGTTCGCATGAAGGTCGTCCGCTGCCTCGTCATCCTCGTCCTGTCCGCCGTGGCGCTCGCTGTGTGCTTCCCGGCGGCCTGCGCCACCCCTGCGTCGGGCGCTCCGGTTTACGTCCAGCAGGAGGGCTTCGTGGACGCGGGAGGCGTCCTCATCTACTACGAGAAGCTCGGGCAAGGTCCGCCCCTCCTCATCCTGCACGGAGGCCCCGGAGCGTCCCACGACTATTTCTTGCCCTACCTCCTGCCGCTCATGCGCACGAACACGCTCGTCTTCATCGACGAGCGGGGCTCGGGGAAGTCGGAGAAGCTCGCCGACCCGAAGGGCTACACGGTGGAGGCCATGGCCGCCGACGTGGAGGCCGTCCGGGTGGCCCTCGGTCTGGGCAGGGTGAACGTGCTGGGCCACTCCTTCGGGGGCGTCCTCGCGCAGGCCTACGCTTTCGCGTACGGCCAGAACATAGACCACCTGGTGCTCTGCAGCACCTTCCACAGCACGAAACAGCTCAACGCCTTTTTCAAGGTCATGCGGTCCCGTATGCCCGAGGACCTGCAGAAGCGCCTCGATAAGATGGAGGCCGAGGGCCTCTACGGGCACGGGAAGGCCTACGAGAAGAACCGCTACACCTCCGACTACATGGTGGCGGCGTGGGGCGAGGGGTACTTCCCCTACCTCTACCAGAACCACCCCGACCCGAACTACGACCCCGTGGCGAACGGCATCATGAGCTGGGACCTCTACCGCGAGATGTGGGGCTCCCACGGCGAGTACGTCGTGGACGGCAATCTCGTCTCCGTCGAGTACGCCGACCGCCTCAAGACCCTCAAGATCCCCACCCTGGTCAACTGCGGCGACCATGACGAGTGCGACCCCTCCATGGCGAAGGCCATGAACGAGGCCATCCCCGGCTCCAAGCTCGTCGTCTTCCCCAAGAGCGGCCACATGACCTTCGTGGACCAGCCCGAGCTGTTCATCAAGACCGTAGACGGGTTTCTGCACGAGGGGAACAAATAGGGTCGGAGAAGCGGCCGGGAAACACTCGCTGGACTAATCCTGCGGATCGACCTTGCTGCGCAGGCGCTTCTGGGCGCCGCGCTTGGTCTTGCTCTCCACGCGCCGGATCTTGGAGCCGAGCGTCGGGCGGGTGGCGGTGCGCTTCCTGGGGGGAGTAGCGACCTTCTGGAGGAGCGCCACGAGCCGTGCGACGGCGTCCTCTCGGTTCTGCTCCTGGCTCCGGTGCCGCTGGGCCTTGAGGACCAGCACCCCGTCCTTCGTGATTCTCGAATCCCCGAGCTTCAGCAGGCGGTCCTTCAGGTCCTGCGGCAGGGACGAGGCCACGACGTCGAACCGGAGCTGCACGGCGGTGGAGACCTTGTTCACGTTCTGCCCGCCGGGGCCCTGGGCTCGGACGGCCGTCAGCTCGATCTCGTCGTCTTGGATGGACAGGTTGTCCGTAAGCCAGATCATCGCCGCCAGCCCCTCCTCCAAGAGTATACCGGGGCCCCCGAGGGAAGGGAGGGCCCCGGCATGGAGGACGGGCAGCGCCGTGGTCGCCTGCCTACTTCGTCGCAGGCGCGCCCTTGAGCTTCTCCAGGGCCTCCAGCCCGCTCTTGCTGTCGGGCTTGAGGGAGACGGACTTCTCGTACATCTTCCGGGCGGCGTCCGTGTCGCCCGCCTTCAGGAGCGCCTCGCCCAGGCTGTCGTAAGCGTTCCAGGAGTCGGGGAAGAGGTCCACGTAGAGCTTGAACATGCGGACGGCCTGCGGGACGCGGTCCTCTTGGAGGAACCGGTAGCCGTAGGCGTTCATCTGGTCCTCGAGGAAGTAGTACTTGACGGGCACGGCGCCGCGGCTCGCGAGGAGCTGCCGGATGGAGTCCTCGGAGGCCCCTTCGCCGATGAGCGTGTAGAGTCGGTCCGCTCCGGACTCCTGGCCCGTCACGACGCCCCACATCTCGAGGATGGTCATGTAGTTGTACCGGACGCTGCAGCCGGGGCTCTTGGCGAGTTCGGGGAAGCGCGTGTCGAGACGGTACTCGCGCTGGAGGTCCTCGAGGGATTTCCCCGTCTGGACCGCCTTGTTGACCCCGTCCCAGAGGGCCGCGACGCAGTTGACGCGGACCTCGAAGCCCTTCAGGGTCAGCTCGCCGTTCCAGTGGCCGGGGACCAGCTGCTTGATCTGGGCCTTCTTCGCCACGAGGAGCTGCCAGTTCTCCAGGAGCATGGGGAAGTCGTGGGGGACGCCCCTGCGGGCGACGAAGGATTCCAGGCAACCGGGCGTGTCCGTGAGCCAGATGTCGGCCATGGTGTCGCCCGTCATGAGCAGGCCGTGCTCCGGGACGAAGACGGCAATGTCGCTGGCCGAGTGCATGCCGGCGATGTAGTAGAGCTCGAAGGTGGTGCCGCCCATCTTCATCGACATGCGATCCGAGAAGGTCGTGGTGGGCAGGGTGGGTTTGGCATCCGATTTCAACACGTCGAAGTTGAGGCCGTTGAGGATCAGCTCCTCCTGGAGCATCTTGGCCGCGGGGGAGCCGGCAGGCTCCTTGGAGAGGGAGGCCTTCAGCTCGGCGGAACGTTTGGTGTACCAGTCCATGGACCCCTTCCGGTCCTCGGGCGAGACGACCATGCCCGCGGGCAGGCGCTCCTGAGCGACGATGGCGCAGTCGGCGTAGACACCGTTGCCCCCCGTGTGGTCGGCGTGCTCGTGGGTGTTGATGAGGACCTTGAAGTCGCTCCGCCCCAGCTCGCGGGCGATGACCTTGCGGAGCTCGGCGTCCACCTTGGGGATGCCGGTCGTGTCCACCACCACGATGCCCTTGTCCGTCGCGACGGCCACCGTGGCCGTGGAGGAGACGTAATCGCCCGTCCAGACCCGGACCGTCGCGGGATTGAGCCTCTGGATGTGCAGCGGGAGCCCCGCTACCTCCTCCGCGGCGACCGCCGAGCCGAACAGCAATAAAGAGAACAGCAGGAACGAGAACAGCAGAACGAGGCAACGAGCCGTCTTCATGGCGTTCACCCTCCCCAGAGAGCCCTGGCCACACCACGACCGGCCGGGACCGGACCCCAAAACACAAAAACCCCCTTTACTAAGTGAATACGCCAGCAGGGGAGAGAAGTTGCAGGGGGAGGCGTCCTCTGAGGATAGGGCAAAGGCTAAACCCAACTCACCACGGAGACACGGAGGACACGGAGGAAGCAAAAGCGTTTTCACCGCAGAGAACGCGGAGGACGCGGAGAAGGGAAGAGGAAATTCACCACGGAGAGCACGGAGAGCACGGAGAAAGATGGGGGAGTTGAGAAGAAGAAAACTGGGAGTTGTGGGAGCCGCCTCCTGGCGGCGAATTCCGCTCCTCGATCCTCTCGCCCATCGCCCTTCTATCTTCCCAGTTTCCTAATCACCTAGTCCCTTAGTCACCTAGTCGCGGAGTCACCTGGTCCTGGCATCTCCTGTCCCCTGTCCCCGTCCCTTGTCCCCCTTCCTCACGCCCCTTTGAGCTTTTCGACCATGGCGTCGAGCTCCTGGCGTGGGAGCCAGCGGCCCCGGACCATGACTCAGGCGGGTGGGGCGGGATCGGCCCCCGGTCCTGCTCGGGGAGCTAGCTGGAGGCGCAGGGCGTTCGTCAGTGGGGCCAGAGCCAGGCGAAGACCGCGGCCGTCACCACCGCGTAAATCAGGCCATCCACCGTGGATTTGATCGTTGAAATCCAGGCCCTGCGGTACCAGATGGACATCTGCCATAGGGCCACCGAGTATCCGATGAACGCCGTGGCTCCCGCGAAGCGGAAGACGTTCATGGGAGCGGTTCCGGGCGCGAGCGCCCGGCCGGTGATATAGGCCGAAAAGAGCCCCACTACGGCCGAGTAGATGAACCACTTGAACAGGTTCGAGGCCATGCCCACCGGCCCGTTGGGCAGGATCGTCACGATCATCACGGGGCCCTGCTCCAACTTCTTGAGGAACTCCGGCGAGCGCAGGTCCGCGTGGCTCGGCGGCCTGGGCACCATGTAATCCCCGGGCGGTATGGCGAGGGGGCCGAGCGCTTCGCGCACCTCGTCCTCCTTCGGCATCTTGGGGTAGCCGTTCTTGTGCCAGAGCGGTGCCATATGGATCACCGAGCTGACCACGAAGACACCCACGGCCGAGAGCAGAATCGGCAGCCACAACGCGCTTAGTCCCGTCATGCGGTCCTCCCTGCCTTCCCTAACATTCCCCCGCGCGGTCCATTTCCGCAGAACGGGGGCTCCTCCTAATCGGCCGCCGCTGCGGGGGTTCGTGCGATATACTCGGTGCGGCAATAGCCGTTTGAGGGGGTAACCATGAAGATCCGGAACGCACTCCTGTTCTTGGCGCTCGCGGCGTGCGCGGTTGCGGCCGCGGCTCAGGGGAACACCCTGTCCAAGATGCCCGTCCGCGAGGTCACCGTCTTCAAGGACGGCCACGCCTTCGTCCTCAACGAGGGGAGCCTTCCCGTGTCGGCCGACGGCTCGGTGGCCCTCGACGGCCTCCCTGCCCCCGTCCTGGGCACCTTCTGGCCTTACAGCGCCGAGAAGGGCGCGACGCTCCGTGCGGTGGTGGCCGGGCAGAAGCGGGTCACCACCCACCGGTCGCCCCTTCACCTGGCGGAGTTCATCGAGTCCAACACCGGCGCCGAGGTCATCGTCACCGAGAAGGCCGTGGCCTCCGACAAGGAGGGCCTCCGGTACGCCGCGACCCTGGTGGGCGTGCCCCGGAGGAGCGCCGCCGAGGTGGAGGCCGCGTCGCCGCCCGGTTCGGGCCTGAAGCTCCCGGAGAAGGGGACGGTGGTCCTGCTCAAGACTGCCGACGGGGTGAAGGTCCTGCCGGCCGAGAGAATTCTCGACATCACCCTCAAAGGCGAGCCCGCCAAATCCCTCGATTCGGAGGAGCTGCGCGACGGCCTCACCCTGCGCCTCGACTGGGGTGGCCGCTCACCCTCCCCGGAGGCCAGGGTCGGGCTGGCCTACCTCCAGAGGGGCCTGCGCTGGATTCCCTCCTACCGCGTCGAGCTGGACGGGAAGGGCGGCGCCGCGGTGAGGCTCCAGGCGACCCTCGTGAACGACCTCGCGGACCTCGACGACGTTACCGCCAACCTTGTTATCGGCGTGCCCAGCTTCGCGTTCAAGGAAGAGCTCGACCCCATGGCCCTCCAGCGGGACGCGGCCCAGCTCAGCGGCTACATGCAGCCGAACTCCCAGACCGCCTATGCCTTCTCCAACGCGGCCGTCATGACCCAGGCGCTGAGGCCTGGCGCCTCTTACGGGAGCGACGAGGGGAACGCCGAGCGGGGCCCCGAGATCACGGGCGGCGAGAAGGCCGAGGACCTCTTCCTCTTCACCGTGAAGAGGATCAGCCTCCGGAAGGGCGAGCGGATGGTCCTCCCCGTGGCTGAGTTCGCCTTCAAGGTCAAGGACGTCTTCGTCCTCGAGGTCCCCGCGCTTCCTCCGGCGGAGATGACCCAGCAGCGCAGCCTCTCGGGCCGGGAGGCCGAGCTCGCCAAGCTCCTCGCCTCCCCCAAGGTGATGCACAAGCTCCGCTGGACGAACACCGCCAGAGAGCCCCTCACCACCGCTCCCGCCCTCATCTTCTCCGAGGGGCGCCTCCTGGCCCAGGGCCTCATGACCTACGCCGCGCCGGGGGCCGAGGAGGAGCTGGAGGTCACTGCCGCCGTGGACCTGACGGTGAAGAGGACCGACGCGGAGGTGCGCCGCATCCCGAACGCGCTGACCTGGAACGGCGACAACTACTTCAAGGTGGAGCTCAAGGGCTCCATCCTCCTGACCAACCATCGTGCCGAGCCCGTGAACGTCGAGGTGACCCGGAAGGTGCTCGGCAACGTGGATACGGCCTCCGAGGGGGGAGTCATTTGCAAACTGAACCGCCTCGAGGAGGGAGGCGAGGGCCAGCCGACCTGGTGGTCCTGGTACTCCTGGCCCTACTGGTGGAACCGCTTCAACGGCACCGGGTCCATCACCTGGAAGACCACCCTCGAGCCCGGCAAGCACACCACCATGGACTACACCTGGAACTACCTCTGGAGGTAGGGGGGTGGGAGAAGAGAATTCGGAATTCGGAAAGCGGAATTCGGAAAATGGATGGCGGAAGGCGAAGGGGGGAAGGCGGAAGGCGGAAGGCGAAGGGGGGAAGGCGGAAGGCGGAAGGCAAAACACCAAACACCAAACACCAAACACCTTGTCCTTTGTGGGAGCCGCCTCCTGGCGGCGATTCCACTCTAGGAGCTTTGCGTTGTAAGCGGGGGAAGACATGGAAAGGTACCATCTGAGACGGAGCGACAAGGCGCTGGAGGACAAGGCCGAGCTGGTCCGCATCCTGAGGGGCCAGAAGCACGTCACCCTGGCGCTCTGCGCCGAGAATCAGCCCTATCTCGTCACCATGAACCACGGCTACGACGAGGGGGAGCATTGCCTCTACTTCCACTGCGCCCCGGCGGGCAAGAAGGTAGACCTCCTCCGCGCGAACCCGCAGGTCTGGGGCCAGGCCCTGGAGGATGGGGGCTATCTCGACGGCGAGTGCGACCACGCCTACCGCACGGTGCAGTTCCAGGGCCGCGCCGAATTCGTCGCCGACCTGGCCGAGAAGCGCCGGGCCCTCGCGCTCATGATCGACCAGATGGAATCAGCGCCCGAACCCGTCAAGCAGAGGAACCTCACGCCGGAGAACATCGCCGGGGTCTGCATCATCCGCGTGCGCCTTGGGGAGATGACCGGCAAGGCCGGGCCCAAGCCGACGCTCTGAGGTCTAACCCCAGGGCCTAGCCATCAATAGGGCATGGGCGCGGGCGGGCGCCTGGCGAGCAGAACGCGCCGGCCGATCGCAGGAAGGGTGGTTCCCTTTCATGGGAGGCCAACCAAGCCATGCGAAGCCTTCGGCCCGCACCCGGGGGAACGGGGCTCGCCCAGCCACTCTCGGCATAGTGAGGGCTTGACCCAAGCGACCTGAAAGGCGTCCGTCTCGAGACGCGTCGCCCGATTCATTTTGTCCAGTCTGTGTCCGGGGTGACCACGTCCCTGGTGCTTAATGCTCAGGGCCCGCGATGAAAGGGCATCGTGGTGGACTTGCATTTGGCGCGCAAGAATGTAACACTCGTTACATGCAAGAGCGACGGGAAGAGCTGATCGAGAAATCGCTGGACTACATGCTGGAGCACGGGGTGGCCGGGCTGACGCTGCGCCCGCTGGCCGGGAAGATCGGGACGAGCGCGAGGCTCCTGGTCTACCACTTCGGCTCGAAGGACGGCCTCATCACCGCCGTCATGGAAGAGGTCCGTGCCAGAATGCAGAGGTCCTTCGCCGAGGTCCTCGCCGGTCCCCGCATCAAGCGGGGCAAGGGTCAGATGCACGCGTTCTGGGCGTGGACGATCCACCCGAGCAACCTCGAGTGCATAAGGCTGCTCTTCGAGGTGCAGGTCCTGGCCATGCAGGACCCGGCCAGGTATGCGCGCTACCTGGAGGGGACCTCCTCCAGCTGGCTGGAGGTCATCGAAGCCTCCCTGCCGCCGTCCAAGGACAACCGAGCAATAGCCACCCTATGCGCCGCCGTCATCGACGGGCTCGTGCTCGAGTACATGAGCACCGGTGATGGCCGGCGTACCACGAAGGCGTTGGACTTCTTCACTCGCCTCATGGCTGAGAGAGCACAGGAGGCCTGACCGCTCGGGGAGAGGAATACGGGAAGCGCGACATGGGAACCTCGGATTGGTGAGGCAACAGGAAATGGGGAGCACTCGATGAACGGGGAAGCGATCGTCAAGGATCAGCGGCATGAGCCCGTGGCGAGCTACTGGCATTCGCTCGGGTTTCTGGGGATCGTGGCAGTGGTGGTCGCCATGGGGTATGCGGCCCAGCATCGCGAGGTGGCGGGAGGAGGGCTTGCCGAAACCCACGCCCACGTTATACCGATTTACTTGTCCGTCACCGTCATGAACTGGCTGCTGGTGCTGTTCGCGTGGAGGGGGATCAGGCGGCGCGGTGGGACCTTCGGCTCCATCATCCAGGGAAGATGGCAGAACGCACGGGAGATCTTCAGGGATCTCGGGATTGCGGCCCTCTTCTGGGGAGTGATGGTGGCGGCCGCGTGGGCGATGGGGAGCATCCTGGGTCAGGGGCCTGAAAAGACCCTGGACATCCTCCTTCCTCAGACGCCGCTGGAAGTGATCGTGTGGATCCTCACGTCCGCGTCAGCGGGCTTCTGCGAGGAGTTCGTATTCCGGGGATACGTCCAGCGCCAGCTACTCGCACTGAGCAATAGCACCGTGGCCGCCGTCGTGGGCCAGGGGGTCATCTTCGGGCTCATGCACGCGTACCAGGGGTGGAGGCTGGTCCTCCACATCGTGGTCATCGGCATCCTGTTCGGTGCCTTGGCGGCCTGGCGAAAGACCCTGAGGGTGGGGATGCTCGCTCACGGGTGGAGTGACATCTGGTCGGGCTGGCTGGAGAGCGTGATCCTCAGGTAGGCCCACCCCGTCCTATTTCCAGGACAGCATTCCCGCGCGACGGACGGCTGCGGCCGCTCTGGCGGCCCGGCGGGCCTGAAAACAGGCGAGTTGCCTCGGTCCCGCGTTGGCATAGCCCTTGCTGTTTCAGGAGTCTGGAGGAGAACGCCATGCGCGTACCATCGATTCTAGCGGTTCTAGCGGCCGCCGTCCTCGCACCCTGGGCCACCCTTGCCGCGGCCCCGGCGACCCCGGACAGCGCCATTCTCGTCTTCGACAACCTCTCCGCGGCCGATGCGCCCGCGGTCCTCTCCTCGAGCGAACGCCTGGTGTGGGACCGCCTCACGGGGCGCGCCGTGGCCCAGGCACCGGCGAGCGCGGTGTCCCGGATGGAGCGCGTCCCCCACGTACTGGTGGCGGGCAGCGCGGGAGAGGATTTCGCCACCGCGCTCCAGGCGGAGCTGCCGGGCTACGTGGCCGGGACGCGGGGAGGGTCGAGATACGCGATCAAGGAGCCCGTGGTGCTCGTCAAACCGCCTGGCGCACCTCGCGAGAGGCCTGCAGCGCGCGAACGCGCCGCCGAATCCGCCTGTCTCAGCGAGACCTTCGAGCTGCTCCCCATCTGGTACGAGAACGGGGGCCCCTGGTGGCACTACGAGGGCGGACAGCCCTACAACAACGCGGGGAGCTACTTCTGGCTGGATGACAACTGCGATTCCTTCTCGGGAAGCTGGGAGGCGAGCGCGATCCTGGGCGGGGACATCGGCCAGAGCCTGCCCTGCGGCGCGGCCTACGACTACAACACCGATTCGTGGCTGGAATACGCCCCGTGGATCACTTGCGTCGCGGGCGCTTCCGACTCCTCGCTGACCTTCTACACTCGGCTGGAGACCGAGGCCGGATACGACCTCTTCTACTACCTCGTCTCGGTGGACGGGACCACTTACAACGGCTACTCCCTCTCGGGGAACTACTCCGACACCTGGTACGTGGTGACGCAAAACATGCGTTCCTGGTACGGCCTCGGGGATCTCACGACCTATCCCGCCATCGCCCTGGCCTTCGCCTTCCAGTCGGACAACCAGATCAACCAGGGCTTCGGGGTGAGGGTGGACGACATCACGCTCGGCGGAAGCATCTGTCCCGTCATCACGCTCTCGCCCTCGAGCCTTCCGAGCGGCACGGTCGGTGCGGCGTACAGCCAGGCGATCACCGCGGCCGGAGGCGCAGCGCCGTACACGTATACCAAGACCGCCGGAACCCTTCCGTCGGGGCTCAGCTTGAGCTCCGGCGGAGTGCTCTCCGGGACGCCCACTACACAAGGGACCTTCGCCTTCACCGTGACGGCGGCGGACGCACACTCTTGTATGGGAACCATGGCGCACTCGGTGACGGTCGGATCGGGAGGGTGTCAGACCATAACGCTCTCGCCCGCGGGCCTTCCCAACGGCACCCTCGGGACGGGGTATTACGTGGCCCTCACCGCGAGCGGCGGCGCCGGCCCCTACACCTTCGGAAAGACCAGCGGTACCCCTCCCGCGGGATTGACCCTCGCTTCGAACGGGGTTCTCTCGGGGACGCCCGCCGCGCAGGGAACCTTCGCCTTCACGGTGACCGCCACCGACGCCTACGGATGCACGGGAAGCAGGGACTACTCGATGACCGTCGTGGCCATCCCCCCGCCCGTGATCTCCAACGTAATGAAGATGGGGGCCCCCTTCCGCATGGTGGTGACCGGCAGCAACCTTCAGGCCAACGTCAGAGTCTTCTTCAACGCCAACCGGTGGAAGAGCGTCTCCTGGAAGAGCACCACCAAGATCGTCATCACGGGTGGCGACTTCCTGAAGACCGCCGTGCCAAGGGGCACGCCGAGGGACCTGACGCTGGTGAACCCGGACGGCGGTACGGCGACGATCGCGGGGTGGACCTGGTAGGTCGGGATGAAACCGCGTCCATTCGAGGGGCCCTTCGGGGCCCCTTTTCGATTGGCGGAAGGGAGGCGCCCAAAAAAAGCGGTTCCGGCGCCACAGAACTCTTGCGCAGCCCCGTGGAAAATCCGAGTTTGGGTGGAGATGCTACGCCTGCAGGACCTCTCTCAGGTCGTCACCCGCCTGATGATGTGGTAAGCGATGAGCAGGAGGATGGCGCCGACGACCGCGCCGATGAAGCCGGCCGTTTCACCGGCCTTGTACCAGCCGATCATCTGGCCCAGGTAGGTGGCGAGGAACGCACCGGCCACACCCAGGAGCATGGTGATGATGCAGCCGCCGGGATCCCGTCCCGGGGTGAGGAACTTTGCCACGATTCCGGCCAGAAGTCCGATCAGCAACGTCCATAGAAGGTGCATGGGTTCCTCCAGTGGAATCAAGAGCCCGCTTCCCGCGGAAGGAGGCCACCTGTCCAACAGCGAGACATACCTAGAGCACATTCTACATGCATTATCCGCGGTCGAGGCCAGCGCGAATGGAGGAACCGGGGCGCGGTTAGCCGCCCCCGGAGCGAGCGGAAAAGCGCTGTAGTCGGGCAGCGCATCGTGCCCTTCGAGGGGCCCGCTGCCCGGCGGTCGCGCCGAACCGCCCGTGAACTCAGACCCCGGACCCGCCCAGCGCGGCGCCAGGAGGGGTCGGAGGTTTCGTGATGCCGGCGCAGTCGCCGATCATTTTGGCGTCTTAGGGAGCCTTCAGCTCGCTCGCGCCGTCGCCGGCCATGCCGATGATCCCGCACGAGAAGACGACCTCGCCCGCCGCGGTCGAGCGGCGATGAGAGCGGTCTGCAAGTTCGCGCACGGTGCGATCTCCTTGAGAGGGGAGAACCGGTGGGGGGCGATGGACGCCTGAAGAGTCTTCTCCTCCTGACGGTGCTCGGAAGACCGATCCCGAGTGTCTGCTCGCTCAATCTAACCTCCCCCCCTCGCTGCCGTTAGCGTATGCGATACGGAGGGCGGCTTTGGGGACTGTTGGGAACGTGCAGAGAAGGCGGGGGCCATCAGTACTTGCTACGGGGCCAGACTGCCGGAGCCTTGAGGTCCGGCACCTCGTCCCGATCCCTCGGCGGCACCTTTCCTCGACGTGTCCTCGGTGCATCGCTCATGAGAATGGTGTTTGAACAAAAAAAGACCGGGGCGCGGTGTGCGCGCCCCGGTCGGAGTACTAACGAGTAGTACTCACGAGGGATGAAGTGCTACCGGCGAACCCCACCGGCATGCCCGCCGTGCGATCCTCCGGATCTTCCGCCTCCGCCACCTGCGTGTCCGCCGCTCGGGGCGCTTGCCCGGGAGCTCGGCGCCGAGGGGCGTGAGTAGGACTGGCCGCCGCCGGAGCGTGCGTAACCCGAAGGGCCGCTCGGAGACGGGCGGTTGGTGCTGCGTGACGAGTAGGTCGCGGAGCCGTTGCTCGAGGGCCTGTTGGTTCCACGGGGCGAGTAGCTCGGGGCGCCGTTCGTCGCGGGGCGGTTGTAGCCGCGCGCTGCAAAGTTGTTGGGATTGTTCACCGTCGCGCGGTTGTCGCCTCTGGGTGCATAGTCCGCCGAGCCGCGCTGCGTGGTGCGGTTGTAGCTCTGTCCCGAATAACCGATGGCGCCGTGAGCGGTCGACCTGTTGGAGTCTTGTCTCGAAAGGCCCGCCGAGGGTTGCACCGTCTGGCGGTTGGCGCCACGGGTGGGGAAGGTCGTGGGGTCGATCGGGGTGCGCATCCCGCCGCGTGCGGCGTAGTCGGTGGGGCCATGCGCAGCCGGCCGATCGGTGGCCTGTCTCGGGGAGCCTGCGGAGGGCTGCCCTGTCTGGCGGTTGCCGCCGCGGGTGGGGAAGGTCGCGGGATCGATCGGAGCGCGCATCCCGTTTCGCGCCGAAGTGCCTCTGGGGTCGTTCATCGCCGGGCGGCCGGTGCCGCGTACGGCGGGATCGGTTTGGCCTCGCTGCGCGTTGCGGTTCATATCGCGCGGCGTGTTGATGGCCATGTCGCGCTGCGACGTGCGGCTCATGTCGCGCGTCGTGGTGCCGGCCTGGCCGCGCTGCGCGGTGCGGTTGTCGACGCTTCCGACGTCGCCGCGGTTGGCACGCAGGGTCGCGGGTTCGACGCGGCTCAGGTTGCCCGGAGCGACGCTGTTGATGTTGCCCCGGCTCCTGCCGCCGTAAGGCTGTCCGGTGCCGCCATTCTGGTAGTCCACGCCGCCGGAATTATGGTTCCACTGCTGGTGGCCGTATCCGCCGCCCCCGTAGCCGCCACCGTAGTAGGGGCAGTTGTGGTAAATAGAGCAGCTGTTGATGACTCCATAGTTCATCCACACGTCGTGGTGGCCCCAGTCGCACCCTCCGAAGAGGATGTTACCGAAGAGGTAGCCGAGGCCCCACGCGAAACCGTTGACGAACGAATAGCCGGGCCACGGGTCCCACACGCCAGGGTAATAGTAGGAGGGATAGTTCCAATAGGAGCCGTAGACCACGGTGGGCTGGTACGTCGGGACGTAGATCACTTCGGGCGAGGCGGGCCGGATCACGATGTTGGGGCCCTCGGTCACCACGCTCTCCTGCGCGTTGGTCCGGAGGGTGCCGTTCTCGTAGGCCGCGCTCCGGAGGGCCTGCACGGCGCTCATCACGTCGGTCCTCTGGGTCAGGAAGGCATTGCCCAGGTCGGTGGTCCACGTGATGTTCTGCGCCATCCTGTCCAGGACCGTGGGGAACTTGGCGAGGGCGATGACGCTGGGGTCCCAGGTGGCCGTCGCAAGGGCGCTATCGAGGGTGCTCCCCGAGAGGTTGGGGTTGGCGCGGACCCACTGGTCGGTCTCCGCCACCTGGTTGGGGTAGGTCGAAGCCATGAGGACCTGGCTCATGAGGGCGTCGGGGTAGAGCGCGATGGGGGCCACCATCTGGCTGATCTGGTCCGAGGAGTAGGTGTGCCCCTGCGCGTGGAGCGGAAATCCGGCGGCCAAAATGGAGGCGCCCAGCAGGGGGATGAGCAGGAACCGAAGGGATTTCATGGTGTTTCTCCTTTCGCGGCCCATCTCTCAAGCGGGGCCTCGGCGCGGGTAACGCAATCCCCGTGCCGCTCGTCCGAGGCCTGGCGAGGGGCGACCGGTGAACGGGGCAGAACGCCTTGCCCTGCAATGCAATCGCGCCTCCCCGAAGGAGGAGACCCTCCCGCTGAAACGACCCACGATGTGTCCGCTGGGAAGGACACTCCTCTCCGGCCCCGCACCTCGGGGCGGATTCTCAGGCGGAAGAATTGCCGCTTGTGGCTAGCGGAGCGAGGCTTGGAAAATGCGGAGTGGTGATCATGGATCAGCATGGGTCTTGATCTCGCGTCGGCTGCACTTCGAAGGCTTCGAACGAGTGACGGTGTGGGTGAGTCCCGAGAACCCAGCGCGCTGAATTCGCGGCGCGCTCCCGTCTTTCTGCGTGCCCGTCCGGCCCCGGTGTGGACTCGGTCCAGGCTCGGTCTCCCTCACCACCCATTGGTGGTGCCTTCACGGGGACCTTTGGAATCCTCCTCCCGCTTGCTCTCGCTGGTGTACAATCGGTCAACTTGGGGGATTTGAGCAAAGACACTCCGTGAGGGTCCGCACTGCCGGCACCGCGCCTACAGTGGAGGACCGCATCCGAAAGAGGGGCACGATGATTTCGACTCGAGTACTTTGGCCGCTGCTCTTCCTCGCGGTGCCTCTGCGGGCCGCTGAGCCCCAGCCGGCGCCCACAGCTTTCCCTCCGCCCCCTCCGGCCGAAGAAAGGCAGGCGAGGAATCCCGGCGAGCAGGAGGCCGGGGCGGTCCTTCTGGAGGCGGAGGTCCAGGTCTACGGGAAGGCGCACTCGGGGTTCTGGGTGGGGTCACTGGCGACCCGGAACGACCACACCGTCTACCGGTACCGTTACCGCTACCTCGCCCTGGATGAGAAGGGCGTGGACACGCTCTCCCATCACGCGTTCTTCGGCACGTCCAAGTCGAAGTTCACCGAATTGAAGGGCCGCACGCTCACGCCCGACGGCAGGGAGTTCAAGGTGGATCCGGAGAAGGACGTCCAGACCATGGATATCCGGGACCCGAAGCGGGGAAAGGAGACGCCCATACGCACGGTGGTCTTCCCCCACCTGGAACCAGGAGCCGTTCTGGACCTGTCCTACACGGAAGACGCCAAGGGCACGCCGGACTTCGAGGCCATCCCGCTCCAGCTGGGCCTCCCCATCCGCCAGATGAAAGTCGAGGCGATCTCCGACTTCTTCAAGCCCTGGGTATGGGTTCCGTTCTTCATCGGGCCTACCCCGCCGCGCGCCTCCGCACGCATCGATGCCGACTACCGGCTCAGCCTGGTGGTGACGGACGTTCCCGCGGCGAAGGACGAGCGGTGGCAGCCCAGCGTGGGCCGCGCCACCTATTATCTCGGCCTGATGCCCACCCAGGTCACCAACGGGCCCGGCTTCCCGGGTTCCGAAGGGGCCGCCCACCGCGTGCTTTTCGGGGTTCCTTCCGCGACCGCGGGCCTCGTCGGCGAAGGCCCCATCCAGGGCGTCATCGATCCCTCCAGAGGGCTCATCCAGCTCGACGATCTTGATCTGCAGGTGCTCTCTGAATGGACCCGTGACGCCGACCTCCTGTCCTGGTGGCAGAAGGGTCTGGAATCGACGAGCGAGTCGTTCGTCAAGTTCTTCAGGAAGGACAAGGGCGCGGAGACCGCCGAAGACCTTGCGAGAATCGCCCCGCCCGATCTGCCGGCCGAGGCCCGGGCGCAGAAGATCTTCACCTACGCGCGGGACAAGGTGAAGCCGGACTCGAAGGTGGACAACCAGAAGAACCTCAGGGAGCTCCTCCGGGTCGGGAAGGGCTCCTCCTGGGACCTGGCCCTCTACTACCGGTTTCTCCTCGAGCGGGCGGGCATCCCTGCCAAGATTCTCATCGCCTCCAACAGGTTCAAGATCCCCTACAATCCCGTCTTCCATTCGTGGCGGCTGTTCTCGTTCGAGATCCTCGTGAGGGTGGACGTGCCGGGGAAGGCGCTCTACGTCATTCCGGGAGATCCCTACGCCACCTTCAAGACGTTCCCCACCGCGCTCGTGGGGGCGCCGGCCTTCGAGGAGCCGGTGAGGGAGGGCGACCCTTGGACGGTGGTGAGGATACCCACCGACATCCTGCGCAACGAGGACTATCGGATCGACATGAGGGCGCCCGCCGTCGCCGGCGAGGGGACGGTGGAGCTAGAGATGGCCAGCACCTTCACGGATGCCGCCTCCTACTATTTCAGGTGGCAGATCCCGACCGAGCCCCCTGCCGTGGGGAAGGAGGAGGAAGCCGAAGAGCGGCGCACCAAGCCCTTCAAGGACTGGTTGGACCGTTTCACGGGTCTGGAGTTGAAGGGGCGCGCCCCGCAGTTTGACCCGAAGGCCGAACCGGACAGGCCGCTCTACTTCACCCTCAAGGCCGATTGGAAACCCGTTATCCAGGAGGCCGATGGAAGACTCCTCCTCCCGTGCCTCCCCACCGTGGACCTCCTCCGCAACCCCTTCACCGCCGCGACGAGGCAGAAGCCGATCTGGCTCGACGACGGACGGTACGCGCTCACCATGACCTGGGAGCTCCCGCCGGGCGCCACGCCCGGCAAGCTTCCGTCCGTCACCGAGATCCGCGGACCCGGCGGCCTCTTCTTCAGCATCTCCTTTGCGGGCGTGCCGCCCCAGGAGGCGGGGAAGCCTTACAAGATGACGACCACCGTGGAGATGACCGTTCCCTGCTTCATCCCGGCGGCCCAGTACGCCGAGACGAGGACCTTCTATGAGGCGGTGCAGCGGGCTTCGGAGACGAGGCTGGTTGCCATCCTCCCGGGGGCGGTGGCGCCATGAACCGCATCCCGCGCCCCCGCCTCCTGCTCCTCGCGGCGTCGTGCCTCGTGGCGTGGTCGGGGATAGCGACCTTCCCCCTGAGCCCTGAATGGTCCAGGCCCTACCTGAAGAGCCAACCGCCGTCCGGAGGCTTCATCGCCAAGGACGACGCATGGATCACGCTCTACCACGAGGTGATCCTGACGCCGCTTGCTTCCGGCGGGATCCGGAAGACCCATCGCGTGGTCATGGTTCCCTCCGCCGGGACGAAGGGGAAGCTCAGCCTGGCCATCGACTACGATCAGGAACGACAGACCCTAGTGCCCCCCGAGGTCTGGACGCCGGGGGGCTTCGGTTACACCTCCGTGAACACCGTGAAAGAGGCCCTCGATGCGCCCAATCTCGAACAGGGGACCACGTCGAGCGAGCGGGTGTTCTACGCTACGACCAAGGAGGTCGGCAGCGAGCAGCGAGTCATCGCGACGTGGCAGATCGAGGACAAGGACGATTACCCGGGGGTGGCCATCGTCCCCGCCTATGCCGAGTTTCCGTGCGCCGAGCTCAAGGTGGCGGTGGAGGCGGCAGCGCCCCTCGCCCCTCTGGATCTCTTCCTCGTTCGCCCTCTTGCGGATGGGACGTTCGAGTCCACCCCGGGCCCCGTGACCCTGCGGAACCTCCCCGCCTACGGAAGGATCTGCGACCTCGCGGATCCGTGGGAGCCCGGTTTGTTGTCGGGGCAGCCGTGGATCCTGGGCGGGGGCAGGAAGATCCTCGAGGCGGGATGGGCGGGGCTCGCGACACG
>JGI20214J51088_10000987_pt1 | contig 19318 bp, 16 predicted proteins | sample WetSurMetagenome_FD_51088 | JGI IMG/M metagenome (IMG submission 51088) | reverse complement strand
CAAAAATAGGAGCGATTGAGAGGGAAATGGACACTAAAAGTCTGGCAATAGGGCACTTTTCTAAAAGATGCACTCTCAAGGGCAGTAAATAGGAATCCTCCTAATTAATTTAAATAAAATTGCTAGCAATCAAGAGCAAGATAGGAGGGAATTGAATGTCAGCATGCAACGGCACTTTATAGAAGCGATACAGCAGAGAGATAATACAATCGATCAGAAAGATAAGATAATTAGGCAAAAAGATATAATAATAGACGATTTGCAGCGTGAAAATGAACATCTAACTAGAAGTATAATAGATATTGAAGAGCGTGACGAGAAATTAAAAAGTATATATGCAAAAGTGCCTGCGTTTATATTGCTTATTAGCCAATTAATAATTAACTTATCGTTAACCACAAATCGAACTATTTTTATCTTGGCATTAATTATATGGTTAGTAGCTGCAGCCCTTCTGCAAATTAAAAAATAAAAAATAGTTCTGCCAATGCAAAAAAATATACTTCAATCATCCAATAGCCATCAAATCCTTTCAGAGGAACTTTTGAATTTTTGCCGCCAGCGCGGGCTTGGGATAGGCTCCTACCAGCTTATCGATGAGTTTGCCATCCTTGAAGACCATCAGAGTGGGAATCGCTGAGATTCGGTATTTGTTGGCGGTTGCCATATTCTCATCGACGTTCAGCTTGCCGAAGACTACTTTTCCCTTCATTTCCTTCGCGAGCTGCTCGATAATCGGACCGATGGAGCGACAGGGCCCGCACCATTCCGCCCAGCAATCCAGAATGAAGATCGGATACTGGCTGGCTGCGGCGTCAATTGTGGCGTCGGTGATTTTTATGGGCACGTCCGGAAGCTCTATGGCCGGCTTTGCGGGTGCGGCCAAATCTTTTTTCATCTGCTCCATTTTCTTTTTCTTTATCTCTTCCAACTCGTCCAAGCTCAATCCTCCAGTCTTTCTTTTGCCCTGACTATCAGGGATTTAAAGTGGCCCAGATCCACGGGCATGATTTCGAAGGGCAGATTGGTGAAATCGAAGAACTCCAGCAACTCTTCCTCGCGGGCCTGCGCATCTTTCAGGGTGTCGAGGTAAACTGATCCCCGAAAAGAGCCCATATGCATCCTCGCCTCCTCCGGTCCCCAGTTCAGGCGGCGGAAGATATCCTTCCAGGCATCCAGCCAGCCCGGGGAGAGGTAGAAGAAGAGCCCATCCCTGGCTTTCGTCTCCATCCCTTTGCGGGTGATGAAGGCGTCCACACAGTTCTGGCATTCTATGAGCGACGCATGGTAAGGCTTCAGGATATCATCTATATGAGGATGGCACTGACCGTATGCTACTATCATGCCCTCGCTCCCACTCTTACGGCCTTCCTCCAGCTCCGCTCCAAGGGCTCCTTTGAGATCGTCATAGTCCACATGCAGGCCTGCTCCAAGATAGCTGGCCTCAAAATCAAATCCCAGCTCCGGGCGCAGCGCTTCAATCTCCTTTTCGAAGATGCCGCAGGCAATTACCGTAAACATAAGCGAAATGTCATTATGGCAGCTATAGGATATATCTGTGATCCTTCAGTGCTGATTCGGGGTGAGCCAGAAATCGCAAGAGAGCAATGGCGGATCAGCCGCGCATAAAAATTAATCAGATGCTTGCAAACCATTTGGTGATGTGGATAGATAACAGTCGATCGTTATGAAAAGTTCATAACTTTTCATAAAAAATCTTAAATAGAGACGGAGCAGAATACATATTAGAAATCGATTTCACTGACAACTATGCAGTGATGCAAATCAATTGAATCATCATATGTAAAGGTAAATTCAGGGGAGTAAACTTGTTTAATACAGAACGCAAGAATGATAAAGGGGAAATTGAGATAGCAATTTGCCCGCTATGCGGCCTGCGCGTAGAATTCATGGGCGCTCCGATGGTCAGATGCTATTCGACCGGAGAGACGTACGAAAGAAATGAAGTGAGATGGATAGAGAAATCAAAGGTTCCGGAAGGGATCGGATACGATGTGGAAAATATAAGAGGAAATGACATCGTTCACGATTACCTGCCCAATGCATACGAGCAGACCGATGAGATTGAAGCATAAAATTTTATTTAGTGGAAAACTATTTTTGCCAAACGATAAATTTGTAGTTTCCTGTTTCAAGATATCTAAAAAAAGATAAGCTTTTTGCACAAGGGACGACTATTCACATGTATCGAGAAGGCCCTTCTTCTTTCCGCCCCTCTTATCGCCAAGCTTGATCGGATCTACCTTCGCTTCAGGCTCTCCTTTCTTCTCTTTCTTTTCTTCGTGGTGTGTCAAATTACAGCCCCCATTTGTTATAACAGCTGATCGTAATTATAACTTGCGGTTAGAAATAAAAAGATATAAATACTGTAAATGATATTGCAGCAAAAAAAAAAACAGTGAGACCTAGCCGCTCTTCTGGCTCTTCTGCTCCAGAATGCAGGTGGGATCCTCCGCCAGCATGTCCCCATGATAGTAGTAGGCCTTCTGGCGGCATCCTCCACACAGGTCCAGGTAATCGCATGCTCCGCAGGCACCTTTCAGCCGGGACTTGATATCCCGCAGCGACTGCAACTCCGCGGTCGGATGATCAATCCAGATATCCCGGAAGCTCCTCTCCCGCACATTGCCCACCACCACCTGAGGCATGAAATGGCAGGGATGCACATCGCCCCGGTGATTGATGTTGGCAACCTTCACACCCATAGAGCAGCCGCCGGCGTTGAGCAGCAGCTTTCTCACGTTCTCGCTCCTGGGATCGCCCTTCAGGAGTTCCAGCAGATAGGCTCCGTCCATCGGCGAGTCGGTGGTCAGAATCTCGATGTCTTCGCCTTTCAGCTCCTCTGCCGCCTCGGCCAGCAAACGGATGACGCTGCGCCTCTGCTCAGGCGTCACATCCCTGGCGGTAATATCTGCGCCCCGGCCTGTGGGAACGAGGTGATAGAGGCAGAATCTGGGGATCCTCTCCTGCAATGCCAGATTGAGCAGAGCGGGAACATCCTGCCAGTTGTCAGCGGTAAGAGTGATTCTCAGGCCGGTCTTCAGGCCGGCATCGCGGGCATTCTTGAGGCCCTGCAGCGCCCGGGCATGCGCTCCGGCGACGCCGCGGAAGGCATCATGGGTGCTGGCAGAGGCCGCATCCAGGCTGACCCCCACGTATCTGATCTTGGCCTCCGCAAGAAGCCCTGCCACCTCCGGGGTAATGAGAGTACCATTGGTGGAGATGACTGTGCGCAGGCCCGCCTCGCGGGCATGAAATGCCAGGGCATAGAAATTGCGGCTGAGAAGGGGCTCTCCTCCGGTGAAGATGAGGATTGGAACCTTCATTTCCGCCAGCTCATCGACCAGACGCATGCCCGCTTCCAGAGAAAGCTCCTCACGGGCGTCGCGACCGGCATCCATGTAGCAGTGCTGGCAGGCCAGATTGCAGTGCGCAGTCAAATTCCACATGACCACCGGCTTTGACTGGGCCGAGAACCTGAGCAGATCCGGAGGCAGATTCTGGCACGATTGAGATGCGCGCAGCGCCTCCCAGACCGTGGCCTGATCTGCCAGGGCTTTAGAGAATATTATCATTTTATCGGGCCAACTCCCTCAAAACGGCAAGCGTAGCTTCAAATGTGAACACTTCCGGCATTACATCCACTTCCACTCCCAACCGGGTGAGCTCCTCCTTGGTGGGTTTGCCTATGGCGGCGACCGTGCCGGCAGCAAGCGATCTACGAAGCTCCTTTTCCAGGCCCATCGCCGCCGCCCTTTCGATCAGGAACCTGGCAGTCGACGAGCTGGTGAAGGCGAAGATATCCACGCTGCGAGCCATCGTTATGAGATCATCCAGCCTGGGATCGCCGGACGGCACAACCTCGTAAAGGGGGATATCGTCGACAAGAAGACCCGCCGCCCTCAGGCCATCGGACAGATATCGGCTGCCCTGAGAGCTGCGCAGGAAGAGAATGCTCCGGCACCTATCGCGGAGAAGCTTCTCCATTCCCTGCGAGCTGTACTCCTCGGGCATCGCTGCTGTCAGGCCATGAGCCGCCAGAGCCTGAGCCGTCTTGGGACCGATGGCCACAAGCATCTTCCTTTCCAGTGCCTCGCGAATGTCCGGGCTTTGCAGTGCCATACTAACCCCATTAGCGCTGGTAAAGGCCACGCATTCCGCCCTGCCCAGCCGCTGCAATAGATCAGAAGGCAGCATCTTTTTGGCAAGAGCAATTGCGGGAGCGGAGATCGGTGCAAAACCATAGCTTTCCGCAAGAGCAGCCGACTCCTTTTGCTGAGCAGAAGGCCTGAGAATAGCAATCTTCCTTCTGGCCAATTTGGAAGCAAGAGCGACCACCTCCCCCACCACCAGTATAGCCGGAGACTCTATCCCTTCCTCCTTGGCCTTCCTGGCGATATCGCCCAAGGTTGACGAAATCATCCTCTGCTCAGGCCAGCCGCCTTTCTCCACCATCGCTGCCGGAGTGCCGGGCGGCTTTCCGGCTGCAATCAGGGCGGCAGCGTTCTGCTCCAGGCGGGAGACGCCCATTAAAACGACCAGCGTTCCTCCCAGGGACGCTATGGCCGACCAGTCCAGTGGAGTCTCCTTTCCCGGCTCCTCGTGGCCGGTGACAATGGTAAGCGACGAGGCCACGCCCCGGTGGGTCACGGGGATACCGGCAAGACCTGGCGCGGCAATGGAAGAGGTCACGCCCGGCACAACCTCAAATGGAATTCCTTTCTCGATCAATGCCAGAGCTTCCTCTCCGCCTCTGCCAAAGAGGTAGGGGTCTCCCCCTTTCAAGCGAACCACGATGTTTCCCGCCTGAGCCTTTTCTATAAGAAGCCGGTTGATCCCATCCTGATTCAGCTTATGCCGGCCGGCATTCTTTCCCACATCGATCAATTCCGCCCGGACGCCATCCAGCATTCTCGGGTCAAGCAGCCGGTCAAACAGGACCACATCCGCTTCCCCAAGCAGTCTTTTCGCCTTCAGGGTCATGAGCTCCGGGTCGCCAGGGCCGGCTCCCACCAGATAAACCTTACCGCGCGCCAAATTCCTTCACCGCCTCGTCTACCAACTCTCTGCCACCCATGTTCATGAGCCTCTGCCCCATGTCCTCAGCTCTCCTCAGAGGGTCTTCCTGCAAAGAGATCTTTTCATCCAGCCGCACAAACCTCTTGCCATCCAGAGAGAGGACCTCTGCCAGGACGCGGGCCTGGCCGCCGGAGGCAGTCGCATGCACCGCCATGGGCACCACGCAGCCTCCGCCCACCGTCTCCAGGATTCTGCGCTCGATCATGGTCTCAGTCCGGGTGGCGGCATCGTCAAGCATTCGAGAATAGTATTCCGCCTGCGACCCTTTCCTGGCCACGACTATTATGGTCCCCTGGTTTGCCGAGGGAACGAACATCTCATCGTCCAGCCGCACATAATCCTCATCCAGCCCCATTCTCTCCAGACCTGCTTTGGCGAGGAGGATGGCATCATAGCTTCCTTCATGCAGCTTGCGCATTCTTGTCTGAAGGTTGCCCCGCAGATTGGTGACAATCAGATCGGGCCGGACCCGGCGAAGCTGCGCTGTGCGGCGCATGCTGGAGGTGCCAACGGTCGATCCTTCTTCGAGCTCCTCCAGCATTTTTATCGATCGGTCCCGGCAGAGCATGATATCACAGGGCGAGTCGCGCTTGAGGATGGCAGAGATGACCAGCTCCTCGGGCCTCTTTGTGGGCAGATCCTTCATGCTGTGCACTGCCAGGTCTATCTCGCCCTTCAGCATCCGCTCGTCTATCTCCGCCACGAAGACCCCAAAGCCGGTGAGCTGGTGCAGAGGTTTGTCCAGGAAGACGTCTCCGCTGGTCTTGACTAAAATCAATTCAGTCTCTATGCCCAGAGATGAGAGGCCTTTTTGAACTATTTCGGTCTGGCGCAATGCCAGAGGGCTGCCCCGGCTGCCCACGGTCAGCTTGAGAGACAGGTCCGAGCCGCCTCCAGGGTGGTTTCTATAACTTGCTGGCTGTGAGATGCGGATATGAAATCAGTTTCGTACTGGCTGGGTGTGAGGAAGATGCCTTCACTGAGCATGCGGCGGAAGAAGGCAAGGTAGCCGTTCCTGTCGCATTTCAGGGCCTGGGTATAATCGTGGGGCTCCTCACCGAAGAATATCTTGAACATGGAGGCTATGCCAACCACATGATAGCCCAGTCCCAGGTCGTCTATGATCTCCTGCAAGCCGCGCCTCATCTGCGTTCCTGTGGCATTTAGTTTGTCGAGGGTCTTTTCCTTCTCCAGGATATCAAGGGTGGCCATGCCGCAGGCGAGGGAGACTGGACTGCCGTTGAAGGTTCCTGCCTGGTAGATGCCTCCCCCCGGAGCGACCTGCTCCATCAGATCGCGCCTTCCTCCAAATACGCCCACCGGAAAGCCTCCACCGATGATCTTGCCCAGGGTGGTAAGGTCGGGCTTGACACCAAAAAGCTCCTGCGCCCCGCCCAGGGAGAGCCTGAATCCGGTTATTACCTCATCGAAGATCAGCAGGACATCGTGTTCCCTGGTGAGACGGCGAACCCCTTCAAGGTATCCTGGCCGCGGCAGAACCGGACCGATGTTGCCCAGGACCGGTTCCATTATCAGACAGGCTATCTGGCCGGGGTAGCTGGATAGAACCTTCTCCAGGGCGGCGAGGTCATTGTAGGGCACCTGCAGGGTGTTTTTGGCAGTGTCTGCGGGAACGCCCTTTGAATCGGGAATGCTCAGAGTGGTCGCTCCCGAGCCTGCCTTTACGAGAACGCTGTCATGAGCCCCATGAAAGCCCCCCTCGATCTTGATGATCTTATCGCGACCGGTAGCGCCACGGGCGACGCGAATTGCCGCCATTGTGGCCTCGGTCCCGGTGCTCACAAAGCGGAGCATCTCCATGCTCGGGTAGAGGCGGCTTATTCTCCTCGCCGCTGCGACCTCCAGCAAAGATGGAGTTCCATAGAGCCAGCCGCGGGACATCTGATCCGCAGCGGCGCTGGCGATGGCTGGATGGCTGTGCCCCAGGATCATGGGACCGTATGCCAGACAGTAATCGATATACCGGTTTCCGTCCGCGTCCCAGAGATAGGGGCCCTCTGCCCGGGCAGTATAGAAGGGGCAGGGGGAGATGGCGCGCACGGGGCTGGATACGCCGCCTGGCATCAGCTTTTTGGCGCAATCAAAGAGCCGGATGGATGAATCAATTTGCATGAGAAGAGATACCCTGCGGCCCAGATTAATCAAACTTGCGAGCCAGAGCATCAACTCTATTCTTTATAAATCGTCATATACAGAGGCCCATCCAGCAAACCGCAGGTTGCTACTATTATTATTTACGAAAAGTATATATAATATCAACTACATCCTTAACTATATTAGTATTATATGTTTGTAATGCAAATTAAAGCAAATGAAGAGGCAGGTTGGACGGGCGGCTAAGCAATAAAATAAGAAATATGTTAAAAGGGATGGCACGAGGGATGGCACGAATTATAAAGCTGCACCCTTCCACCCCTCCTCTTCGATTTTTTTAATGACCATGCGAAGCGGAAGGCCCGTTTCGCAGGCAATTCTCCGGCAGTCTTCATACTCGGGCTTGATTCCTAAAAGCTCGCCATCAAGGCGGCTCACCTTCACCTGAGCGCTGTAGACTCCGCCGCTGATATCGACCTGAACCTCTCTCTGCTCCCTAGCCACCACCAGCCGGTGAATGCTGGGAAAGATGCGAACACCAAGGGACCCCGTCTCCCTGATCATCACTCTGGAAAGATGCTGCATATCCTCCGACCGGGAGATCGCCCGGATCACCGATCCAGCCCGACCCTTCTTCATCAGGGCAGGCAGGACTGATACATCCAGGGCTCCGGCCTGCATGAGCTGCTCAATCAGATGGCCCAGAACCTCGCCGGTCACGTCGTCCACATTGGTCTCAAGCTGGACAATCTGGTCGCCATGCCCTCCGTGCATCATCCCTTCCTGAGGAGCAGGAACGGTCTCCGCGATCATGGACCGCAGGACATTGGGAAGGACCAGCTCTCTCCTGCCGGCTCCGTAGCCCACCTTCTCCACCCGGATCTGGGGAATGCTGCTGACAAACTCATCGACCAGAACAGCAAGCAACGCTGCGCCCGTCGGTGTGAGAAGCTCCTCCTCAACAGGGCCACCCTTCCAGGGCATATCGTGGCAGCGCAATATCTCCGTTGCCGCGGGACCGGGCACAGAGAGAAGGCCGTGTGCCGTTGAGACGTATCCTCCGCCCACCGATACCGGCCTGGATAAAACGCGCTCTACAGAGAGGCTGTGCCTCGCTGCGCAGGATCCGGCGATGTCCGCCAGTGCGTCCAGTGCTCCGATCTCATGAAAATGGGCCTGCCCCTTTTCCAGGCCATGCACCCGGCCCTCTGCCTCCGCCAGGATATCCAGAGCAGAGAGGGCGTATTCCAGAGCTTTTCCCTGCAAGCTGGAGCTCTTGAGGATGCTCATCGCTTCGCCGAGAGAATGAAAACTGCGGTCGGAGATGACGCGTGCCCGGCAGGCCATGATATGGCTCTTCTCCTCGCGGGTGACCTCCAGCCGGCAGCCGACGGATTCGACTGCTTTGCAGACCGCATCATGATCCGCCCCCAGGTCGAGAAGAGAAGCCATGATCATATCGCCGGAAGCGCCAGCCGCAGGATCGAAGAGAAGAACTTTCATGGCTGGATGGCTTGCCTGCGATCTTAAATAAGGATTGGCTTTTAGCAGAAGTTGCAGAGCATCTGCCCGATCCGCTATAGCGGCTATTTCTGCACCAGCTCCGCCAGCCTCTTTGCCACCGCATCCGCATGCCCTTTGACTGAGACCTTCTTCCAGATGTGGGCGACCTTTCCCTGGGGATCGATGAGAAAAGTTGACCGGACTGTGCCGTAGCTTTCTTTGCCGTACATCTTCTTGATAGCCCAGGCCCCGTAGGCTTCGGTCACCTTGTGGTCCTGATCGCTGGCCAGCGTAACCTTCAGGCCGTGCTTTTCTGCAAACTTCCTGTGACTGGCAGGAGAGTCGCGACTGACCCCCAGGACGACAGCGCCCAGATCATGCAGGAGAGGCAGAGCAGCGGTGAAGTCCACCGCTTCCCTGGTGCAGCCGCTGGTGTTGTCCCTGGGATAAAAGTAAATGACCAGCCACCTTCCCAGATAGTCCTTCAGGCAGATTTCCTTCTCGTCTGCGCCGGGCAGGCAGAATTGAGGAGCCACATCACCGATCTCGACCATAGTAAAACCTCACTCTGAGATAGGTTGCTGGCAAGGATAAAGGCCCTTCGCTTTCTGTCACCGGCACGCCTCCACCCCAGATTTCCCAGCGCCAGAGAAAATATCATCCACATAGCATACAGTCCGGTAAAGATTCCGAAGGCAACCTTGATGCTGACCATTAGCTCGTCAAGCTGCTCCGGCGCGATTTCCACGTACCCCATTATCAATCAAAGAGCTTCGCGGTGATAGCAGGAAAGAGGCTTTTGAATGAATAGCTATATAGATTTAAAAGAATTTAAAGAAGCTTATTTGGCGGCGATTCCCCGATTCGGGATTTAGTCATCCATTTCCCCTTCCCACCTCTGCATAATCTCCGCCGCTTTTTGATAGACAAAATCATGATGGTCTACATATAGAAATGTGATTGTATCGCCCTTGACGAAATAGACGATTACATAGGGGTCCACATGACTCGCGTCCGATTGTTGTGGTATCTCATCACTCTATAAGGGTTCTTATAAACTCTTCTTTATCATCGAAGGATTCCACTTCTCCCGCTTTATACTGCTTGATGCTCCGGACAAGGCCCTCTTCGAATCTCCGAAGGGCGATCTCATTGGCATCTTCTATGACGGCTTTATCTGTTGCTCTAGCCATGATAGATACTCCTCGCTGTTGGGCTATAAGGATTGTGTAGATACCCATCTCATTGTAGAGTCCTAAAGACTCAGGACTCTACAGATATTATTCCCTGAACTTCGGCTGATAATACCTGAGCATCAAGAAATAAGTATATTCTCGAATGCAGAAATGAAGAGGCACTCACCGGCACACCTCCCTTCCCAGATTTCCCCGCGCCAGGGAGAAGATCGTCCCCATAGCGCACAGGCCGGCAAAGATGCCAAAGGCAACCTTGATGCTTACCATCAGCTCGTCAAGCTGCTCCGGCGCGATCTCCACATGCCCCATGATCACCGAGAAGATGAGCATGGCAACCCCCAGGCTCATCATCTGGCCGATGAGCCGCATGGTGCTCACCATCCCGGAGGCCATGCCGTAATCGCTCTGCTCTACAGAGCTCATGATGGCATTGGTGTTGGGGGAAGAGAACAGCGCAAAACCAAGGCCGAGTAAGACAAGGCTTGCCAGGATGGTGTCTATCGCAGTCTCCGGCGTGAGAAAGCCGAGGCCTGTGAGGCCCACAACGCACAGGCCCATGCCGGCGGAAGCTACAATCCTGGGCTCGATCCGGTCCGAGAGGCGCCCGGCGATCGGAGAGAAAACCGCCTGGACGATCGGCTGGGCCATGAGAATCATTCCCGCTGTCTGGGGATCGTATCCTTTCACATATTGCAGGAAGAGGCTGAGCAGAAATCCCACTGCAAATGTGGCGCTGTAGTTGATGAGGGCAGCCAGATTCGAGAACAAAAAGACGGTGTTGTGTCTGAAGACGCTGATCTTTATCACCGGGTTTGGATTGCGCGCCTCCCAGCTCAGGAGCGCGGCCAACAGAACCGCGGCAATGATCAGCAAATAAGCTCCGGACATATCCGGAATCTGGGAAAGCCCGTACATCAGGCAGAACAGCATCCCGCCATAGAGCGCAGAGCCCAGATAGTCGAAGCTTCCCGATTCCCAGGGACGCCACTCTTCCCGGATGAACCTCTGAGCAAGGGCGGCAACCAGGGCGGCGAGGATTGCAACACCGGCATAGATAAACCTCCATCCGGCATGCTCAGTGATGATCCCGCCCAGAAATGGACCGGTGCTGGCCCCAAGATAAACGATGGCCACATTGATTCCCAGAACCCGACCTCTCTCACTGGCAGGAAATACCGCAGTTATGATGGCGATGCCCGTTCCAAAGATCATCGCGCTGCCCAGCCCCTCAACCACGCGAGAAGCAATGAGCATCTCTATCGAGGAGGATGCGCTGCATAAAATCGAGGATACGATGATGATAGACATGCCGGTAACGAATATCTTTTTTCTTCCGAACATATCGGCTATCCGGCCAAATGGCACGACAAAGATGGCTGCAGATAGCAAAAATCCGGTCACTACCCAGCTCAGAAGCGCCTGGTCAGGAACCGCAAAGTCGGAGTTGATGGTGGGAAGCGCGACATTTACGGACGACGCCAGGAACGGAGTGATGAAGGAAGCCAGGCAAATGGTGGCGAGCACAAGCCGATTATCATTCATTGCGATTTGAGGTTGTGGCCCCCAAGTTCATAAAGCCATTTGTAGAACGCATCCCGAATTCCAACCATACTCAAATTTTAACGCAGACTATCCGACCTCTTTTCTCTACAGCTATAAACACGCTGAATCGAAGTGGCCAAAATTATTTATAGAATACAATCATGTTAATTCACCCATAATTTCTCAGAGGTGCTGGTTTTCTATGTCCATCGATGAAAAGCATTCAGCTTCAGAGGCACTTAATGGCAGGAATCGAAGTGTTATGAGCGCAGCAGTATTTCTTGTTATAATGGCGCTACTGGCCATACTCCCACTGCCAGGCTCGGCACATCCGCCATCCAATGTGAGCATCTCCTACAACGGAGAAGAACAGACGCTACAGTTGACTATCACCCATACCGTCTCAACGCCTGCAAGCCATTATATCTACAAGATAGAAGTCGATAAGAATGGAAAAGAGATCCTGAAAGAGGAGTACACAAGCCAGCCTACCTCTTCAACATTCAGCTATAACTACCCAATCAACGTCAGTCCCGGAGATCTCATCAAGGCAACTGCCTATTGTGTACTAGCAGGAAGCAAGTCTACCGAGATCGTAATAGGTAATGCAAAGCTTCGGGTTCAGCAAGCTGGAGAGAAGAATGCTCCTCCTGAGGTGGCCGAATACGCAGCAGACTGGCCGCTTCCAAATAAGGATTATAAGAACACCAGAGCAACCTTTGATAGCGAAATTAATTCTGAGAATGCCGCAAATTTAATGGAGGCCTGGTCCTTTCCAATACCAGGCATCTCAGCCTTCGGCGCTGCTGCCAGCAATCCGATCATAGTCGGAGACCGAATTTTCCTGCAGGACCTGCAATGCAATGTCTTTGCCCTGGATCTTCAGACTGGAGTGCCCATCTGGTCCAGGTTCTATAATGCAACCAATGTTATCGGCCCCAATGGTCCGGCAGTTGGATGGGGCAAGGTCTTCATGGCCAGAGACCTTTACAATGTAACTGCGCTCGATGCAAACACCGGAAAGGAAATCTGGTCTACAAGGCTTTCTGATATAAACACAACTGGGATCGACATCCAGCCGCTTGTCTATGATGGATTGGTCTATGTCTCCACGGTTCCGGGCACGGGGGATGTCTTCTACGCGCCTGGAGGAATCGGGGAAATCTATGCCTTAGATGCAGAAACTGGCGATGTGGTCTGGAGCTTTTCAACAGTAGACTCTCCAGACCTGTGGGGGCACAAAGAGGTTAACAGCGGTGGAGGATCTTGGTATCCACCGGCCATTGATGTGAGCAGCGGACTTTCATTCTGGGGCATAGGAAATCCTGCCCCCTTCCCGGGAACTGAGGAGTGGCCAAGTGGCACTAGCAGGCCAGGTCCAAATCTCTATACTGACAGCATAGTGGCTCTGGATCACAAGACGGGCGAAATGGCATGGTTCCGGCAGGTTCTTCCTCATGACCTATTTGATCATGACTTCCAGATTTCTCCAATCCTGGCTGACTTGAAGATAGCCGGAGATGAAAAGCAAATCGTCTTCGGGGCTGGAAAGATGGGAATGGTTTATGCATTCGACCGGAACTCCGGAGAGATACTATGGTCGACTGTTGTAGGAAAGTATGACGAGACTTCTCAGCTCGATATACTTCCCAATGGAACAACAAGGATCTATCCAGGAGTTCTAGGAGGTGTTGAGACGCCTATGGCCTACAGCGATGGAAGAGTCTTCGTCCCAGTTGTGAATATGTTCGCTGATTGGACCCCAACTTCTACAAACCTGTCCGCATTGGACTTCTCCAACGCAACAGGGGAGCTGGTGGCCTTGGATGCTGCCACAGGCAAGATCCTCTGGATCAAGCTCTTGCACACCATGGCACTTGGCGGAGCTACTGTGATAAACGATCTGGTTTTCACAGCCGAGTACGATGGCACAATCCATGCCTTCAAGGTAAATTCGGGCGAAGAGGTCTTCGCCTATAAAGCTGCATCCGGCATCAACGGTTGGCCTGCCGTTGCTGGCAACTTTATTGCGTGGCCTGCAGGAGATGGAGACAAGCCATCTCTGGTCGCCCTTAAACTTGGTCCAGGAACAGATGCAAGCTTGAATGCGACAGGGCAGAAAGAAACACAAAAACAGGCCATCGGACAGACGAATCCAGCAGAGAATCCAGCCGAAGCAGCCGCTACAGTCCACGCAGGGGGACCTCTATCCAATGGGACCGGCAAGGTTGAATGGGTCCCGGACGGCGTCATTTCCGAAGGTGAGTACAAGAAAAATCTCAGTTTATCAAACGGACGGTATGTTGTGTATTGGAAGAACGATGCTGAGTACCTCTACATGGCACTTGCTGGGCTGACAAATGGTTTCGTAGCCATTGGCTTTGAACCCACTCAAGCGATGAAGGATGCAGATATGGTTATGGGTTGGGTTTCAAATGGCAATGCTACCGTCCTGGATTTGTACTCGACCGGGATATATGGACCTCATCCGCGAGACGAAGACCTGGGCGGGAGAGATGATATCCTGGAGTTCGGTGGTGCTGAGTCTAACAACAGGACCGTGATCGAGTTTAAGAGGAAGATGGATACTGGAGACCGGTTCGACAAAGCCTTCCAGCCGGGGCAGACAGTCAATATAATATGGTCCATGTCCGCAACAGATTCTCTTGAGGTAAGACATAACATAAGAGGGGTATCTATGATAGATCTGGACTGATAAATCACTTTTTTTAACTTAAGGTAAAATAGCGCCGAGAGTATGACATTGTAGTTGCTCTTGATTCAACCGGCATAAAGGTTACCAATAGAGGGGCATAGAAATTTCTAAATTAATATAACAATTGCCACAGTCTTTGGGTTCGCAGCCGTATAATGGTGCGGAATCCTATCGAGGGTCGGTCATGTTTAGCTGTATCCAATTCGCTGGTTGGCTCTATAGTGTTCATATATATCATATTGTCGAAATTACCTGACCAAATATTCACAATTCCCGTCACCTGCCGATTCAATTGTGCCACGTGGTATGAAAAAGTTTAACTAGTTTGAACTAATTGACTATTTATGATGAATGTTTTCGGTAATGCAATTGCTGGCAGGCAGGCTTTTCCGGATAAGTTTTTTTGGCAATGGGCACTGATTGCAATCATCTGCGTCTGCGGATCTGCTCAAGGTGCCACCATCACCCTGGGGTCGGGCGGCAGCATCCAGGGGTCCATCGATGCGGCCAGCCCCGGCGACGTTATCGAGGTTCAAAGTGGAACTTATCATGAGAACGTAAATGTGAGCAAGCCGATCATTCTACTGGGAGTTGATACCGGAAAAGGAAAGCCGGTGGTGGACGGCGGAGACAGGGGCAGCGCTATTTCATTAGGCGCCTCCGGATCCGTCCTGGAGGGGTTTGTGGTCACAAACTCCGGCAAAGACATTAGCGCGGGGATCCGGGTAAATTCAGACCGCAATGTTATCCGGAATAACCTCGTAAAAGACAATAATGGGTACGGAATTATTCTCGAAAACTCAAGCAACAACATAATCACACACATTGAATTTAGCGGCAATCTCCGTGGCGTCGGTCTCTTCAATTCCTCCAATAACGTCCTATTTCTCAATGTTTTCAAAGACAATGGAGAAAACGTAATTTCTTCGAACTCCACCAATCAGTGGAGCTCAACCGATCCCATAACCTACAGGTACAAAGGCAGAACCCTCACCGACCATCTGGGCAACTACTGGTCCGGCTACCATGATCCAGATCTCAATGACAATGGAATCGGGGATGTTCCTCACCTCTTCGAGAACGAACGGGACGATGCACCCCTGATCATGACCGGCCTTCGGCCCGAGATCATGGTGGATAAGGTCGCGAACGTCAGCTCAGGCGAGCCCGGAGCCGCCGTCAAGTTCACCATCAATGTCACAAACATCGGTGATATCGAGTTCGACCGCGTCGCAGTCCAGGATCTGCTCCCCGACGGTCTTGAGTATCTTGGAGATAACCGGAGCGGGACCGTCCAGGGAAGGAATGTCACCTGGGACATTGGATCGCTGACCGTCGGCGAGTCAAAACATGTGGAGCTGACCGCCAGGATAAGCGGCACCGCCCTCGGCAACATCACAAACCACGCCAAGGCCACCGGCGTCCTGTCGAGGGAGTACAGTCTGACAGATGAGGATGATGAGGCCCTGGACGTGCTGATACAGAGGGTGATGCTCACCAAAGAGGCGGAGTTCTCTCAGGATGTGATCTACGTGGTACCGCCACCCTCAGCAGTGTCTGGGGAGACGACCGGAAATCTTCTTTCCATCATTCCCCCCGGGTCTGGTGGGCCCGGAGATTTGACCGCCCAGCAGGCAATCGACAGGTCCAAACCTGGCGACGTAATTGAACTATATGGCTGGGACGGAGATAATAACAAAGCGAAATTTTATCAGGAAAATGTAATTGTCGATCGGCAGCTCACCTTGCGAGGTGTGGATATCGGCAATGGTTTGCCTATCCTATGCTCTCCCAGTTTCTTCGGACGCTACCACGACACTCCGATGACCCTGATCGCAGATGGATGCGTCATCGAGAGATTGATTTTAGAAAATTCCGGTGATAATCCAGATGATGCAGGAATCATAATAGCCTCGAATGGCAACGTCGTAAGGGATAATATTATCAGAAATAACAATGGGTCGGGGATCATTCTCGTATCCGCCAGCGGCAACACCATTACAGGCAATAGAGTTGAAAATAATTTAATAATAGGCATCAGCCTGGGGTCATCCAGCGGCAACGTCATCTATTTTAACAACTTCGAAAACTCAGGCAGTTCTGCCGGCACCAATCGCTGGAGTTCTCCTGCTCCAATAACTTACCGGTACAATGGTGCCACCTTTGCCAACTACATGGGCAACTACTGGTCAGACTACACCGGAAGAGACGACGATGTTGATGGGATTGATGAGCCATCCGATCACGATGGTATCGGAACTGAGCCTTACAGCATTCCTGGTGAGGGGTCTGAGCAGGACAGGTATCCTCTGATTGATCCCATAGAAAACTATGATTTAGGCTATAGCGATGGAGCCGTCTCCAAAGTTCCTGACCGCAAGACCGCCAAGCCCGGCGAGGAGATCACCTACACCATCAGAGTATGCAACAACTTCAGCCTCATCTCTACAGACGTGGTGATCGAGGACACCTTCGAGAGGCCGGTGGAGTTGGTGTCCGTCTCGCCTGCACCAAACAGCGACGGTCTGTGGCGTTTTGATGGCGTGGGCTTTGGCGAGTGCAGGGAGATCACCCTGGTAGTGAGGACGCCAAAGAGGCAGGATTTCAAGTTTCACATGGGCTCGAGGGTAGAGGGCGAGGGTTTCGTCAACGTTGCCGACGACTACTCCACCGCTCCTCCGTCATACCTGCTCATAAACTGCGTTAAGGCCGTCTTTTATCTTAACAACTTCACCATGGGCAGCTACAGCAACTGTGCCGCCGTTTCGATCAATGATCCCGGCACTAGTCTATCAAGCCGGGAGCACGGCAGCGGCTCTTACGAGAGCGACGAGACGGTCAAGATCCTGACAGAGAACAAGTCAATCGAGATGAAAAAGGATGTGTCGGCTGATCATGGATCTACCGCGCTGGCCCTTTACGGGAACAGAACTGTGATCTATTCGTCTCGCTGGACCGAGGAGGCGCGGGCGAAGAACCAGGCGACAGGTGCTTCGATGCGTGAATCCTACCGGTACGCCACCAGCATCGACCGGGAGAGCCGAATGAAGCTCGACCAGAACGAGTCGGTGATGGAGGTCGAGTCGGAGTTTACCGGCCTGGGCCATATCGGATTTCTCAAAAAGGTGACCCCCGGCGCAGGCTCCAAGGACTCGGCAATCTTCAATTCCCAGGAGGACTACGCCGGAAGCTTCCGGGTCCTGGGGAAGACCGACGAGTATGGTTTAGGCGTTTGCTCCGATCGGTCTGCTTCAGGGGCCGGCTTTGTGGCGGTGGACCGGCGGATCAAGGACAGCCAAAGGTCCCATGAGTCCGGCACCGGTTCTTATCAGTCGGATGAGATGATCCGAAGCTACACCAACTACATCGCCAGGAATCTGAGCCTCGTCTACAGACCGGAAAACCAGACCATCACAGACGACCTATCTTTGAGACGGTCGATAAAGTGGACGGCGGGAGTGCGGTCCAGGGTCAAAAACAGCAGTCTCATCAGCGAGGAGTACTCCAGCCTGACCCAGCTTAAAGGGGATACTATCGCCCGGGGCCTGAACGAGATGGACAGCTCTGCGCAGTTTTCGGGCCAGGCCAGGTACAGAACAGTCCTGAAAAACAAAGTCGACCTGGACCAGTTTTACGCTGGCAATTACTCGATACAGAGGAAGGTCCTCTTAGGAGGAGTATCAAAGTACGATTGGCCTCATCTTAACCTGACCAAGACCGGGGTGGTAACCCAGAAGACAGTGGTTAAGGACTTGGTGGAGAAGACCATCGATATTGCGGACTACACCATCGATCTGGAAAACGATGGAAACAGATCTCTTGGCCCGGTTTATGTGAAAGACCTGTTTCCGCCCGGAGCGGTCTACATCAACTCATCTCTGAGGCCGCAGTCGCAGACATCCGGGAGCGCCGAATGGGTCCTGACCCATCTGGCCATTGGAGACCGGGCTGAGATACTTCTGAAGCTGGACGTCACCGATCTAAGGGGCGGAGATATCATCAACCGGGTAGAGGCTTCAGGAGGCTACAACGACAAATGGGTCAACGCCAGCAACTTCTCTTCTATCGAAAGGGGATGGATCAGTTGCTGTCCTGCCGGTGGCGTCTCGGCGTCGAAGACCGCAGAGCTTGACGCAGAAAATCCCCGCCTGGTAACCTACAACCTGACCATCAGAAACGAGGCCAGCACGACGAGGGTGGTCGCGATAACCGATCACCTGCCGGGTGGCACGAAGCTGATCAGCTCGTCTGTACCATTCTCGTCCTACGATGGCAGCGTGGTCACCTGGAGGTTGACGGACCTGAAGCCGCTTGAGACGGAGACGATCTCCTACAGGGTCGAGGCCCTGAGGGGCGGGACTTTCGTGAACTGGGCGGAGATAGAGGTAGGGTCTGTGGACGGGACTTCTCTCGACCGATCCATCACGGTCGAGGCTTCTGTCGCCATCGCCGATTTCGAAGGCGAGGTCAAATCTTCGAACTGGCAGCCTCCGGACTGGGGGCTCGACTACAACACGCCTGGGACTGTCTGTAGAGATGAATGTGATCTAGCATAATTGTGAAGTCAATTATGAATTAGTGTATTCAGGAAAACAATTGCTGACAGGCGTGTTTTTATAGAGGGCCCAATGTTGTGAGAATGGTATGAAAACATTTAACTAGTTTAAACTTATTGAATAAATTTGCAGATATCTTGGGAAGAGTGATTTAAGATGGGATTTGATTGGAGAAATTATAACGGCCAAGACTGGACGACAATTGTTAAGACACAAACAGAACTGAATAAATGTATTGCTTACGGCACCATTGCCGCCCTGGAATCGATGTTGAGAATACATTTCTACTATAGAACGGATGTGGGGACTTTTCCCAGCCTAAGCGAAGATGATCTATGGAATATGATGATGTCCCGAAGTGAGACTAGTGTGCCCATAGCTGGTGAAGTACTCATGGCTAACGGCATCACCATACCTACTTATGGTAATTATCGGATAAGAGGTATGTATCAAATAGGATCATCCATCAGAAGGGATGATGCGTATTTTGAAAATTTGTATGTGTTTAGCTAGCTAGCCTTGCAGTTAACATTTGGAGGTTATCCAGTCCTCTTTGTCCCCATGTTGCGAGCGTCGTTGTAATGCGCTCA
>JGI20214J51088_10000986_pt1 | contig 19320 bp, 21 predicted proteins | sample WetSurMetagenome_FD_51088 | JGI IMG/M metagenome (IMG submission 51088) | reverse complement strand
GCGCTCGATAACCTTGGGAAGTATTCTGAAGCATTAACGTCATATGATAAAGCACTGGCCCTCGATCCGGATAATTCTGATGCATGGAACAACCGGGGAGTTGCGCTCGATAACCTTGGGAAGTATTCTGAAGCATTAACGTCATATGATAAAGCACTGGCCCTCGATCCGGATAATTCTGATGCATGGAACAACCGGGGAGTAGCCCTTGACAACCTTGGGAACTATGCCGAGGCGGTTGATTCGTTTGACAACGTGCTTGCCAATAACCCGGATAGTGCCGATATATGGAACAAACGAGGCAACTCCCTGACTAAACTCTGCCGGTACACCGATGCTGTTGCCTCGTATGATCATGCTCTTGCCCTGAATCCGGATGATGCCGGTACCTGGGGCAACCGTGGTAATGCTTTCAGCTGCCTTGAGCGTTTCTCTGAAGCAGTCGTTTCCTATACCAAGGCAATTTCGCTTGACCCCGATGATCCCGTAGTCTGGAATTCCTGTGGAACTGCATTTAACAAACTTGGGGCATATGCAGAAGCAGTGGACTCTTTTGATAAGGCGATAGCCCTTAGCCCGGATGACGCCGGTATCTGGAACAACCGCGGAGTTGCACTGGACAGACTCGGCAACTATTCAGGAGCGGTGGAATCCTTCGACAAAGCAGTTGCCCTTAACCCGGATGATGCTGGCATCTGGAACAACCGTGGACTGTCACTCGATAAATCCGGGAGGTATAAAGATGCCACCGCCTCGTTCTATACCGCGATAACCCTGGATCCGGATAACCCTGATGTCTGGATCAACCGTGGTAACACGCTGGATAAACTTGGACGGTATCTGGATGCTGTTTCTTCATACGACAGGGCGATCACCATAAACCCGGTCTCATCCGAGGCCTGGAACAAACGTGGCGTCGCACTCCATCATCTCGGGTGGTATTCGGAAGCGATTATTGCCTATGATAAGGCGATCGCTATCGAACCGGCTTCTGCCGATGCCTGGAGCAACCGCGGATACGCATCAGGGAACCTGGGCAAGTTTTCAGATGCCCTCGATTCGTTTGACAGGGTCCTGTCATTCCATCCGGATGATGCCAGGGCATGGTATGCCCGCGGATTCGTGTTGTATTCACTGGGGAAATATATTGAAGGTATTGATTCATTTGACAAGGCCATCAGTATAAATCCGGATGATGCCAATGCATGGTATGCCCGGGGTTTCGGACAATTTAAGACGGGCGAATATCCGGATGCCGTCATTTCCTATGACCGGGCTCTTTCGATCAACCCTGATTTTACCGAGGCCCGGGAAAATCGGGAGATCGCACTTCAACGAAAAAGATAAGATGTTTGTCCATTCCTTACCCGGTTCATCCGTTTTTTTTAACGCCCGTTTTTGAAAGGATAATTCTCCCGGCTTAACTCGTTAATTATAAAAAATCTGTCATGGAACCGGAATTTTTTTTGCCAACTATTGGGGTATTTCAGGTTCCCTGATGATCTCGCAGTTCAAAGCCCTCACGAACCGGAGGTCGGCAAGAGTTTTTCTGACAATCTCATCAACGTCCAGTTTCTGCTCGTTTTCTTGTATCGCCGGTAGCAGTGCGGCGGTTGCCGGCATGACGGGTACCGCCCGGCATGCAAGATCTCCCGGATGAGCATTAAAGGTCCCGATCATACGGGCAAGAGTGATAGTCTCTTCCTTGTCATAGGTTATGAGCGGCCGCAGTATAGGGACGCATACGGCTTCTGAAATGACCGAAAGGTTTGCCAGTGTCTGCGAGGCAACCTGCCCGAGATTCTCTCCTGTCACGACCGCGAGGGCACCTTCTTTTTCCATCAGACTCCCTGCGATCCGTTGCATGAAGCGCTTGCAGATAACGCAGCGATACCGCGGGGGAATGCGGAGCTGATCCATGCGATCGAATAAAAATTCATTGTTTGCGATCACCAGAGAAACGGGGTTTCCACTGCACCAGCCAGAAAGCCTGCGGAGATTCTCAATTGCGGTCGGAGTAACATCCTTTCCTGCCCATCTGCCTGCATCCAGGTGCAGGTACGCGATCTCACACCCCCGTTTCATCATCAGCCATGATGCTACCGGCGAATCGATACCCGAAGAAAGAAGTGCAAGGACTCTTCCCTGGGTACCCCATGGCAATCCACCGGGGGCCGGAATCCGGGTATCATACACAAGTCCGCCGAAATCACGCAGCTCGACAAAAAGTTCATAATCCGGGGTATCCAGGTCGACACGGAGTCCCGGAATGTGATCATAAACGGCGGAACCGATGAGAGTTCCCAGTTCCTGGCTGTTCAGGCCGGTTTTCTGCTGCCGTTTTGCCCGGACCGCAAAACTCATCCCCTCCTTAAGATTTGCTGACGCAAGGGCAATTGCTTGTGTGCAGATGTCTTCGAGATGAATGCTTGTCAGGCAGCAGATACTCACATCGACAATGCCGAAAATCCGGGATACGATATCAGCAATCGTTTCGAGCTGATCCCCGTAGATAAGGATGCGGCCCCGCGGGGTTTCGAAACGATACGTAAGAGCTGATGCAGAGAGTGCTTTTCCGATATTTTTCAGGAGCATTCCGATAAAATGGTGCTTTACCGACTCACTTTTTAAGAATAACTCCCCGTATCTCACCATTACAAGCCTTTTTGGACTCCCCACATTACCTCACCCTTGTGGTTCTAGTATTGAAGGTCAGGGGTGATAACCATTGGTGGTGATCGGTAAACCGCGTGAATATGCAATCCTGTAAGAATATTCTTTAAAAAATGATCCTTTGCCACGGGCCAAACAACGAAATCCTTTAATTTCGCAAGCGAATAGTGTACTGAAATGGTAAAAAAGGCAAGTAAAAAAATTGAGGCTGAACCGCTCAAGCTGTTTTATATCTTTTACAATCAGGAACGCTGGGACAACTGGTTGAAAACCCTCGGGGAATCGAGTTTTGAAGCGGATCCCAAGAGTGATGAGCTCCCCGAAGGATTCCGCGTGCTTGACAGTTTCTCTGTCGATATCACCGTTTCTGTGCTAAAGATCATCAAACTTTACCAGAACAAACGCTACACCTTTGAAGAGGCTGTTGACAAGCTCTCTCAGGTTGAAATGATTGTGATGTCGGCTGCTCCTGAAGGAGATCTTGGAGAGATCATTGAGATATTGCAGCTCCCGAAACTGGTCCTTTTTGCTTCATGCAGGTTATATCTTGCCGGTGGATTTGATAAAGACATCAAGACCCTTGTCAAGAAGGGCAGGACGGATATTGAGAAGGATATGGAGAAGGCTCTTGAAGCAGCGGCAAATATCGGAGCCAGTGTCATTGATGGGGCATCCTGCTGCAGCAAATACGTAAAAGACGATATTGAACAGACTACCCTCTTTGACGAGTGGCTTATCGAATGTGAGCGGATGGGCGAAGCGATGGTATCTCTGAAAAACTTTGATGAAGGCGTGGGAGACGAGGATTGATAGCTGATCGGGCACGGTTTCGTCATGCTAAAAAATTGGAACGGCTTGCAGGCTTTCGCCTTCCTGAACTTGCGTTTTCGGGAACCATGCTCAAAACCCTCTCTGAGCATATCAATTATGATGCGCTCGATTTTGCCGTGAGGGAACAGATCCTCGCTTTTTTTAATGATTTTCTCCGCTGTGATTGCAGGGATTCCCCATTGTGCGGCTGCCCGGAGAAAAAATTTGCAAAGAAAGTGATAGAACTGCGGGAAAATGGTCTTGACCACCGCCAGATAGTATCGTTCATGCTTGATGAATACGGGATTGAAATGTTTTCCACTGATGTTCTCTCGTTTCTCGAAGAATCGGTTCACGTTCTCGAAGCCATTGCCGATGTTGCCCTTTTACAGGGCCGGGCGGAGCTGGCAAAAAAGACTGTTGAGCATATTGGATTGATTGAGCGATAATTCTCTTTTGATTTCATCCGCACATCGCGATAATCTGGTTTTTTTTCTTGCCACCCTGATTTAAGGAAAATTAACAATGAATGCAAAGGATTAGAGAGCATTTCCTGGCACGTGAACAAACCACGGCGAGCATGATCCGAAACGGCGGGTTCCCTGGCAATTCTTTTGTTCCCGTTCAAAGAAAAACAGCGGATTCCTTACGGTGGCAGTACGAACCGTCACGATTCTGGAAAACGTATCTATCCGGTTGCTATGTAGACAAGGATCGCCCTTCCAGTGTCGTCATAAAGGTTAAGGTTCGACTCACTCACGCGGAACTCCACTGCTCTTACGATATCCTTGGTATATGCCGACTCCTGCTGCATGACGGATTGATTTTCACAGGTATTCCCGGTCATGACCGGGAGCGAGATGGAGATCGCAAGATTTCTTGTTGTGTAGTTGGCGACATAATCATTACACCCGGCAGACCCCCGTACTGATCCTTTGTTATTGAATCCGGCAGTTATGGGAGGTCCGGTAATTGTTGGAACAAGTTCCCCGTTAGCATCCATGTACGACTGCAGTGTCCAGGTATTCTTCACAAGGAGAACATTTGCAGATGCCCGGCTACCCTGAACATTCATGAACACGATTAAAACAACAAGGATGCCGATCAGTGCAAGAGCACCGTAGAAGGTAAGACCCATTTTCTGGGACTGGGTGGCAGGGGCATACGCCGGATCCAAATCCTTTTGTTCCGGATTCTCAGGTTCCAGAGGATCTTTTCCGGGATCATCGGCCATACCAGTATTCAGAGGGCACATGAAATAATCGTTGCTGAATAACCCTTCAGGTAACCAGTAAAAAAACCGACTGATATGTCAGAATACTTTTTTTGGAAAAAATCTTTAAAAGTGAGATTGGTATAGTCTTGGTTAATGTATTAGCAGCATAAATTGAAGTTCTTATAGTCTGAAAACAAACGATATCCATAAATTTTGCACCCGTCAAAAAATGGGCAATTTTTTTTATTGGTATCCTTTGTGCGATTGTGATCGCAGATTCATTCTCAAACGCGATAGTACTACTAACCGGGATGGCTGGCTGGCAAAAGTTCCTTTCGAGTTTTATCCTCTATGCGGTTTTTTTCTTTGCGGTTCTCTATACTATTGAAAAAATTTTCCATGTTGAATTTTTCGGCTTTTGGCACTCGTAAAAAAAAAGAACGTATCCAGCCCGTTTTCCCCTTCTCATTCTTTAAACGGGGCTTTACGTATCGAATGGATTTTTATAATTCCCGTGCATGATTTGCAGGAATAATACTGATCAGTCCAGCAGGTATTACAGGCCCATCGTCCGCATAAAACACATTGCCGGAGCTCTGAAATTGTATAGGGTGAGTTGCACAGATCGCACATATACTGTGCGAAACTGTGGGGGTTTTTTACCGGTGGCTCACCCTGTTTACGCATCACCGTTATCTCTTCTTTTAATTCAAGAAAGAGATCGTTGCCGGTTTTATTTTTTGGCGGTTCCTTTTTGAGCCAGTCCCTTTTCAATACCGTCAAGCCTTCCCTCCAGTTTTGTAAGTGAATTCTCCAGATCTAATTCGAATTTCTGTAAGTCTGCAAGACGGGTTTCATCCAGTTCAAGTTCCTTGGATTTCTGTTCCTTGAACTTCTGGAGTTTTGGCTGATTTACCAGTTCCCATTCATCGACAAGGCTCTCAAATCTGCGGTCAAGGTACTCGTCCACCCGGCTCTCAACGGGACGTGTCAGCGCAATATCGCCTTTAGCCCCCCGGAAATAATAATAAATCAGGAAAAATGCCGCCGCAATGAAGAGGACCAGAATAATGAATTCAAGCCAGTCCATATCAGATCCTCTCCTTCAGTTTTCGGGCACGGTTTTCCAGTTCGGCCAGTTTTTCCACGCTCGCCTTTTTTGCTTCTTTCAGGCGTGGGATCTCCTGTTCGATCTTATCGAGCCTTCCCGTGAAATCTGAAATATCGTCCTTCCGTGAGAGATCCCATTCCTCAATAACAGATTTCATCCTCCGGTCGACATAGGCATTCATGTAATTTTTCATGCCTATCATTTCGACCCCTCCATGGAAGAGATCAGGACGTCAAGGTTCCCGACCCGCTTCTCGATCACCATCTTTTCAGCGAACAAGGTACTGATCTCGGTCGTTATTTGTGAAAGCCGGTATTCAAGCTTATGGAGATCACTGTCTGTCAGGAGATCCCATTCCTCAATAATGGAAACAAAGTTCTGGTCAAAATATGCATCCAGGGATTTATCGAACGTAGGAACTTTTGACCCCACTGATGCAGAATAATTGGAGAACCTCTCCCAGTATCCCGGGGAAGTTTCTGTCTGGTTAACAACGGTGTTCATGGTTATTTCACCTTTTTCTCTTCAGTCTGAATCTTACCTATCATGTTGTCGAGTTTTCTGACTTTGACATAATTCTCCAGACGGTCCAACCGCTTCTCAATAAGTTTTTCCCGGGCGAAAATATTTGTCTCGAGTGTAATATTTTCGTCTTCCACATCCCTGATCGCGGTTGTCTGTTCCGGTGAGAGCCGCGTGAAGGGATACGCCTTTGTCGCCGCATCCATCTGGATGATCTTCAACTTGTCCTGTTCCAGCTGGACACTGTATTTCGATGCTTTCATGATGCGGAATTCACGGACAATAAGATAGATAATGATAATGAAAAACAATCCCAGAATTATGTAAACCGACGTTTCGTTGATTAATGGCGGGGATGTCGCAATAACTGTGGTTGTTTGTGATGTTGGAATAATAATGATCACCTCTCAAATTTAATAAATTAAAATCACCTTCCCAGGATTCCCCGGAAGGTTACAGGTCATCTTTTCCTTTCACTTTTTTCTTCACGGCACCGGCTGTGTCGTTTGCGGCTTTTCCAACTGCAGCCCCCGCTTTCTTGGCACCGGTCGCCACATCACCACCAACTTTCTTGGCACCGGTTGCAACATCACTACCGACTTTCTTGGCACCGGTTGCTACATCAGCAGGTGCTTTTGATAATTTCTCTTTCATCCCAAGGGACTTTTTGACCGATACGTTCTGACCTTCACTGAGACCAAGAGACTTTAAATCCTCTTCACTGACGCGAATTTCATCTGTTCCNACCATCGTGTCCGAAATTACGGTCACCGTAACGGTTTTTTTCGCAGCTTCATTCATGAGGTCTACGTGATCACCGTTGACAATCTTAAGATCTGAAAGTCTTGACTCGTGAAGTCGCACCCTCCCATGGCTTGGAAAAGCACGTTTCTTGATTTTCAATGTTAAGTTTTCCATACACCTACAATTCCTCTATATTTAATAAAGGTTTGTATAAGAAAGGTAGCAGTTAGTATGCTTTTTTACCGGGATAAAACGGAATGATAAACCAGTAATTGATGCCACGATGCGGGCTCAGGGAAAACATGGATACTTTGAATATTTTTCTTCGAAGTGTTCCCTCAATGGTTAATTTTCACACAATAACAACACCATACCTGTAAAAAATTTAACATTTATTTCTCCCCGGCTCCACTTCAGATCCTCACGACGATTTCGCGAGGAAACGAGCAGCATAAATAATCGGATGAATTTTGTAGTTGTAACACTAACGGTGAACAGAAATGCTGGTGCCGGTCGAATCCCGGCCGGTGATGCGATCATGGATACACGATTATCATGCTATGCCTGGGGCACTATTGGCGTTATTTTTGGGCTGATTGCATTATTTTTTCCCGATACCGGATTGATACTTACAACCTTTTATGTGATATTCCTGGTGCTGACCGGACTGGGTATTGCAGTTTTCCTCTTTCTTGCCATCACTTCCTCAGGTGATGAATCGATATTCTTGTTTGGTATTTCTGCAGTGTTACTTATCCTGGGGGTCTTTTCATTTCTGGCGCACGAGGTCTTTGCAATTATTTTTCTGCTTATTATTGCAGGGATTGCGTTTTATAATGGGTTTACCTCTATTACTCTGGCTCTCACACAACCCTGGACTAAATATATCCTTATCCCGGGTGTATTCATAGCTGGTATAGTCCTGCTCGCAGTTCTGCTTCTCTCCTTTCCGGTGTTGTCAGATAATCTTGCAGTTGTTATCATCGGAAATTTTGCCCTGGTTTTCGGACTTTTCTCCATAATAATGGGGTATTTTCAGAAAGAAGTGCCTGATGAGAGTATTGCAGCAAATAACATCCCTGCATCACACGTTCACGATGAACCGGAAAGGAAGAAATAGGCTCCTGTGCGAAAATTATTTAAAAATTGCGCTGATTTCCCATGTCCCCAGATGTTATCGTTATTGGAGCTGGTCCGGCCGGCTGTGCAGCAGCATCCGTATGTGCAGGGCAGGGGCTTTCAACTCTTTGCATTGAGGAACATGGGACAATAGGTTACCCGGTCCAGTGTGCCGGACTTCTGTCAAATACTGCTTTTACTGAATGCGGAGTATCGGAACGTCCCGTTCTCAACCGGGTCTCTGGTGCCCGTGTCGTATCCAGTCTGGGCAGCGAGATTCTTATCGATGCAAAAACGCAAAAAGCGGTAGTTGCTGACCGGGGCTTGCTGGACAGGGAGATGGCAGAATGTGCTGCCAATGCAGGTGCAGAGTTCCTCTTAAAAACATCCGCATATGGCGTTTTGGGAACACAGCTCCGCGTACGTGGTGCAAAAGGCCATTCAGAAATTCCGTTCAGAATTCTTATAGCAGCTGATGGTCCCCGAAGTACGATGGCCCGCATTTACAATATGGCTCGTGCCAGGACATATCTTGCCGGTATCCAGGTTGATATGCTCCATGAGTGCGATCCACGGTTCGTGGAACTATATCCCGATGCTTCTCCGGATTTCTTTGGATGGATAATTCCTTCAGGCAAGGGACGCGTGCGGATCGGATTGTGCAGTCAGTCGCAGGTTCCGGAACGGTTTGCGGCATTCGTAAAAAATTACGGTACCTGTGGTATGCACCATGTCACCGGAACGCTCCCTCTGGGTGTCATGCCCAGAACGTATGGTCACCGTACGTTATTTGTTGGTGATGCTGCAGGGTTCGCAAAACCCACGTCTGGCGGCGGTGTCTACACCGGCATCCGCTCTGCCCGGCATGCTGCTGCAATCGCGTGCACCTGTTGCGAGACAGACACGTTTACCGATGCAGCTCTTGCCGGTTATGAATGTCGATGGAGAGCAGACCTTGGACGAGAACTGGATCTCGGTTTCCGGATCTTCCAGATGCGCCGGAACCTGTCTGCCGGAGATATGGATACATTAATCAGGATCCTCAATGATCCGGAAATCAAACGCATCATTCTTGAGCATGGGGATATGGACCGCCCAGGTGTACTTGTCAGAAAACTTCTTCGTAAACCTGCCCTCCTGAAATGCGCAGCCCCCATCCTCCGATCGGGACTTCTGTCGTTATTCAGATAATTGTCAACGAAAAATGCTTGAATACCGTAATTCCACAAAATTGTGACGTTAAAAATAAACGAATATTTGCAAACTGCTGAAAATGCGTATTCTCATTCATGAGGAGTGAGAAAACCTGAGTTTCTCATTGTTGTTACCCTGATAATAATAAAAAAAGGGGAGAAAACGTTGGAGAAAAAAATGGTAACACTTATCGTTTCGATCCTGTCTTGGTAATTTTTTTTGAAGGCTTGATTGGTCCCGGGGGATTTGTATGAGAAGGTAATTCATCCCCGTGGGGGTGGGAATGGGGTGTATGTTTAGGAGGCAGGGCCGGTTTCTTTATGGTTTTATGCGGGGGATGAGGAAGGGGATGATCAGCAGGATGATGACGGGCGTCTTCCAGATGACGTTCCCGGTTCTTGCTGGGTCCGGTCTTGAGGGGAGGGGTGGCAACAGATCGTTCCGGCTTTTGTGCACGTCTCGGTGACATACTTTAGTAATCTCTTCGCGGGATATAAAAGGACCGGTTGTACCCGTGCGAGCTCTTAAAAAGACATTTTTCAAAAAATCAGGCCGTGGATTACTATTTTCCCGGATGCAGCTCCGTGTTCATCAGTTCCGTGATGTGATAATTATGATCGTATCGTTCCGGGGCCCCAATTGTCGGGGTATCGTTTTTAGCGGTAAACGGATTTTTTGATCCTGGTGTAATCTCACTCATAAAGGAAGAAACGCAGATGGAGAAGAAAGACTAATAATGAAAAACACCGATAGCGTGTATCGCCTTGTTTTTTAGGTGATTTTCCTGATTATTTATGGCCGGGTACGTAGCGGTACGCACCATTCGGCACGATGATCTCAAAACGGGCTCCCCTCCCGGGTTCACCATTCTCGTCAATGGATATGCCGGTGATGGAAAGGATCTCCCTTATAAGGAACAGCCCAAATCCTGTATTCTTTCCATACCCCCGTTTAAACAGGTGTTTTTTGGTTTCCCTGTCGATACCGCCACCATTATCTTCACATGCAATAGTCAGATTATCTCCGTTATCCTGGAATGAAAACTGAATTATACTGGTGTTCTGACCATGCCTGACTGCATTTTCCAGGAGATTATAAAAGACCTTACCGAGCAGGGGATCTGCATAAATTTCAATATTGGTGAAATGTATCCGGATATCAACCGTGGTCAGGTCAAGCAGTGTGGCCGCAGTGGTTATCGTATCATGCACATTCTGCCATTGAGGTGCCTGGACCCCGATGTCCTGGTAGTGTTTTGTAAACGTTATCTGCTGGTTGATTCGTTCTGTTGCGGTGGCTTCTTTTTTGATAAACCCAAGGAGTTTTTCATCCGAAACAAATTCTTCAGACAATGCCAGGAAACCGGAAAGAACTGTCAGCTGGTTGAGAATATCATGACGCGTGATGCTTGAGAGGAGACTCATCTTCTGACAGGCAAGGGCAAGCGCGTCTTCAGCCCGCTTCTGCTCCGTAATATCCTGTCCAACAGACTGATACTCAACAATGGTGCCATTCTTATCAAATAGTGCACGATCAGACCACCGCATCCAGCGGACGGAACCGTCAGGCATAATCACCCTGTGGGTATCGATAGCAGAAGGATTCTCTTTTTTCAGGGATGCGAAATGTTCCCTGACACGCAGATGATCTTCAGCAGGGATTCTCGGGAAAAATTTTTTCCCGATAATATCCTCACGTGATTTTTTGAAATACCGGCAGAATGCCTCGTTTACGAACAGTTGCGTACCATCAGGACGGAAACGCGAGATAAGTTCTGTCTGATCTTCAACAACAGCCCGGTAGATCCGCTCGCTCTTTCGCAATGCATCTTCAGATTTTTTGCGCTCACTTACGTCCCTCACGATTGCCTGAAGGAGTGTTTTCCCCCCGATGACCACCTGGCTGAGTGTAACTTCTGAATATACGGGCGTGCCATCAATACGTGAAAAAACCCAGTCGAAAATCTGGGTAGTATCACCCTGTGCTGCATCAATTTTTTCCTGACCCTTTTGATCAGAACTGATCCGATCGGGTTGCAAGACCGGAGAGAAATCTATGAGGGATTTCCCCACAATCTCTTTCTTTTTTGTGCACCCGAAGAAAGTAACTGCCTGGTTATTGCACTTCTTAAACCGCATATTCTCAAGCAGAAAAATTGCATCCTGTGAAGACTCGAACAGGGAACGGTATTGCTCTTCACTCTCTTTTAATGCCAGTTCTGCCTTTTTGGTTTCCGTTATATCCCTGATGACCTGAATTGCGCCGGTCCTGTTTCCGTTTGCATCAAAGAGCGGGGAGGCAATAAACCAGAGATATGCCCCTTTCCCCCCATACAGCAACGGGAATTCCTTTTCGGAGATAAGTTTGTTGCCCTGGAAAGCTACCGAAGGATATTTCTCCTGGATCTCTTTTTTCTCACGGAGGACAAGATCGATAAGCAAATCCTGCTTTTTTCCAAAAAATGGCAGGGCATATATATGGTCTCCCTCACCGATAATTGTGGTATTTTTTACGCCGGTCATCTCCTCCATTGCTTTATTCCAGGCAATAACTTTTCCTTCAGCATCAATGGCAAAGGTAGCATCAGGAAGGAAGTTTACCAGATCCGATAGTCGCTGTGCGGAGTTTTTGTAGCCTTCTCGTATCTGTCTTCGTTTGACTGCTTTCTTGATATTATTCGCGAGTTCATCAAACTGGAACCGTGGATCGCTTCCTTTCGTGATATAAAAGTCAGCCCCGTTATTAAGGGCTGCAATGACCACTTCTTCCTTTCCTTTCCCGGTAAAAATTATGAAGGGAATATCACCAAATTCCGTGTGGACGTATTTAAGAAATGAGATCCCGTCCATCCCCGGCATCTGGTAATCGGAAATGATCGCATCATATGACCTGAGTTTATCCGATTTCAACACTTCGTTCACCGATGTGGTGACGTCGATGGTGAATTCCTTGGTTTTTTCCAGAAATATCTTTACAATCTCAAGGAGAACCGGTTCATCATCAACATAAAGGACTTTATACATTCCATTCTCCTCAAAGATCCTCGCTGTTGACGACAACGTCAACAGGCACTCTGCTTCTCGTTTCAATATTAGTTTTCCATATCTCTATATATATTTATCCTAAAAACTTTCATTGTTTTTAATCGAGTTTTAGGTATATAAATCAAAATTTGAAGTAATTTTGATTAATCAGGGATATGATGGAGAAACAAAACCCTCGGGAAGTTTTTTTGACACTCTCTCACCGGTTCCCTTTTCAATTTATAACCTGTTCTGATGAATTAATAAAGACTGGCATGGCATCGGTGCAAGGCATATTTTCACGAGAGATAATCATAAGGAACAAATAGAAGAGAAAATTGTGATTCATATGAATTTGTAATCAATTTTCAAACTATTCCGGGCGATTTGAATTTTTTTATAATCTCTCCTCACGTTTCAACCTGGATAGTCGTTAGTTTCACTGACTCAACGCCTTTCTGGGACATCAGCCGTTCGGCAAATGTTTTGATCTCTGCTCCATCGCCATGTACGAGGATTATTTCAAGACAGCGGTTGTGGGTTACATGCGAGTGTAACGATGCCTTGATAATCGAATGAAACTCATGCTGAATATCGGTGAGGGTCACCAGCAGGCCCCGCTGGTCATGGTCATACACCATAGTGATAACCCCTTCGCGTTCGCCTTTGACATCGGACATCCACTTGTAATAGGTGATATAGGTGCGGATGGCATCACGGATCCCCTCCGATCGCGAGGAGTACCCGCGCTGGTTGATGATATCATCAAATTTGTCAAGCAGGTTACTGGGAAGTGATATTCCTATGCGGGACAGATCAGAATCGATTGTCATACGAGCCTCAGTGATGTGTATATCATTGCGGATTGTTTTTTAAGGTTTTGAAAAAAGTTCAGGAAAGTATGAAACAGTGAGATTATACGTATTAGAAATAATAAGTGACGAGTGGATCTATTCTTCTGCCATTGCAGTATCATAAAAAAAAATCTTTTTTATAAGCTACAAGAGTTGCTTAATCTTAATTATTATTTTCACATTATCAATAATAATTTTAAAAAATCATACTAAAAATAAAAAATTTATTACTAAATAATTTCCACGATGAGACGATGATGCCCTCTCAAGGAAGGGTCACTTAAATAAAATTAAAAAAATTATCGCCTCTCAAACGTGTTCCACATGTATGCCTTATTGTGATATTGATTTAAATGTTCAGATGAATGTTGCAGAAATTTCGACATAATATCAAATAGCAATACTTTTTAATTACTAGATGTTACGATAATGTATAATCGTAATAATTGCTTTGTGGTGAACCCATGCACATTCCTGACGCATTCATACCCATCTGGCAGGGCGCAATCTACTGGATTATCGCCCTGGTGTTTATAGCGCTTGCCCTCAAGTGGGCAAAAAACGAGTTAAATGAGGAAAAACTTCCGCTTGTTGCTGTGCTTGCAGCGGGCATTTTTGCCCTTCAGTCTTTTAACCTCCCCGTGTCGATGGGGACAAGCGGGCACCTCGTAGGTGGTGCATTAGCAGCTATCCTGCTCGGCTCTCCATTTGCCGCAGTCTTCATTCTTACCCTGGTTCTTATCGTTCAGGCAGTTATGTTTGGTGATGGAGGAATTATCACCATGGGGGCAAACATAATAAATATGGGGGTTATCGGCGGCTTTGTCGGCTTTTACACATTTAAGGGAATGATGGGGATGACGAAGAGCATGCCGGTATCCGCGTTCTGTGCAGCATGGCTGGCGTGCGTTATCCCGGCTCTTGCCTGTGCCGTTGAAATGTTCTTTGCGGGTACATTCCCCCTTCGGGAAGGTTTAATAGCGATGGGAATTTATCATGCAATTATTGGTGTCATTGAAGGGTTTGTAACGGTCGCAGCAATTTACCTGATCACCAGCGTCCGCCCGGATCTTGTGGATACCGGAGTTAAGACTGCAACGGAGGGACAGGCATCATGATGGATAATAAGACGTTCATTATTGCCGGAATTATTGTCGCAGTGTTTATCGGCGTGGTTGCTGTTTTCTTCGCATCTGCAGATCCGGATGGCTTGGAGAGCACTGCCCTGGTTGTGCAGGGACAGAAAGAACTGACCGGCGGGACTCCGGAAAATGCAGAGATAAAGGAAGATCTTACCGATAAGTTCTCCTATACTTCTCTCATGCCCGATTATGCTCTCGGTGAAGAGTTGGGTCCGCTGGGGGGGCTTATTGCAATAATTGTCGGCATCATTCTTGCATTCCTGGTTGTTCTCGGTCTAGCCTATGGCATCAAGGTTACCAATAAACCAGCAAAATAAAACCAAAGAACTTTACATTTTTTCAACCTACTTCCTATACTCATGCACCTGATCGAGACCCGCGAGCTCTGTTATATCTATCCCGGTAACGTCACCGCACTGGACCACATCAATTTTATCGCCCCGAGAAAAGCACGAATTGCGGTGATCGGATCGAATGGTGCAGGTAAAAGCACATTGTTCAAACACTTCAATGGCATCTTCAAAGCAACATCCGGCTCAGTCCTTATCCGTGGTGAACCCATCACAAAACAGAATCTTCGGGAGATAAGAAAATTTGTGGGTATCGTTTTTCAGAATCCTGATGACCAGATTTTTTCACCAACCGTTGAACAAGACGTTGCCTTTGGTCCAACAAATCTCGGTCTCGATGAGGAGACCATCCATCACCGGGTACACGAATCCCTCCGGGTAGTAGGAATCGAGCATCTTGCCGGGCGGGTTCCCCATCATCTCAGCGGTGGTGAAAAAAAGCGTGTTGCTATTGCCGGGGTGATTGCCATGGAACCGGAAGTGCTCGTGCTCGACGAACCGAATGCCGGTCTCGACCCAAGAGGTGTTGCCGACCTGAACAGGTTCATCAACTCACTTTCCGAAAAATACGGTATGACGGTCATCTTCTCCACACATGATGTGGCGCTTGTTCCTGAAGTAGCGGACTATATCTATGTGATGGACAAAGGGCGAATCGTGGCGAGCGGGACTGTCGATGAGATCTTTGTTCAGCCTGAGATGCTTCAGTCTGTACGACTCGATGTCCCCGTACTGCCTAAACTCTTAAAGACACTTAAAGAAAATGGCGTTGAGGTATCAATGGCTTATACCTACGCTGACGCTGAAAATTCCCTGCTTCGTGCATTTGGCAAACGATCATGATTGAAGAGCTCTTCGAGATAGAACGGGATGCCTATAAGACGAGTGTAATTCACCGTCTTGACGCGAGAGTTAAGATCGCGATTGCATTTGCTGCAATAATTGCTCTCGTTGCCGTGCCGTATTCAACCATGGTCTATACTGTTGGGGCTGTCTTCTTCGCTTTCTTTTTCCTTCTCTGGAGTTGTTCACGACTCCCCTTTGGGGTGTATGCGAAACGTCTGCTCTCAATTCTTCCTCTCTGGGGAATTATCATCTTTTTCCAGATATTTATCAAGAACAAGTATTACACTGATTACACGGTGGTTGTGAGTCTCCCGTGGGGCATAAATATCTATGCACAATCCATCGAATTCGCCTTCATTCTCCTGGTTAAGTTTATTGTCACTATCTCGTTTATTATTCTCCTTTCATCAACGACAAAGATGCCTGACCTGCTGGAAGGAGCCTCGCGGATGGGACTGCCCGCAGAATTTGCCCTGGCCCTCGGCATGATGATCCGCTATCTGTTTGTCTTCGGGTACATGTACCGTAAGATCAACGAAACGTTAAAAACCAAATGCTTTGATGCATTCGACCGCCATCTTCCCTACGACTACCGTCTCAGACAGCTGGGTTACACAATAGGCACCATGTTCATACGCTCGTACGAGCAGGGTGAACGAGTATACACGAGCATGCTGTGCCGGGGATACGGAAGGGAAAGCTATCTCTTCGTGACAAAAAAACCCCTGCGGAATTATGAATGGGCATTTCTCATGCTTTCCCTTCTTTTTATTGTGACAGTACCGATAATGATCTGGCTGACTGCTGTCAGCCTTTTTTAGACGTTACCTTTTTGTACACCCTTCACNATGGTGTNATCATGGAATATCCGTTTGGTCATGGNTTTATCACCAGCATTATGCTCATCATCCGGCACTTTGCGCTTCCCGCAGAACAAGCCTGGTTTGGAGCCGGCGATCACATTGAAGGGCTGATCCTGCCGGAGAAGTTCAAAGGGACTGAGGTTGAAGAGATCACAACACTGTTGAAAAAGAAAGTAATCTGGCACCAGCCGGGCACCATGGACAAGGAAGATGCCCGTGACGTGATTTTCACGTTAAACCGACTTGTCATTGCAATTGACCGCGAGCTCGGCATTGCCGATGCCGGGGTCGGAGAGTTCCGGTAACAGGAGAATTCTTTTTATACCAGTACCCTGTTTTTACGCCTATGCTTTAAGTCATCAAACAACCAATAATTATTGTGATTTCATTACCGTATTTTTTTATTTTACTAACGGAGGTTTCCCGTGACTGAAACGTACGATGCGTCCAATATTACCGTTCTCGAAGGACTCACNCCTGTCCGCGAACGCCCGGCCATGTATATCGGCAGTACGGACACCCGCGGTCTGCACCATCTCGTCTATGAAGTTGTGGACAATTCTATTGACGAAGCACTTGCCGGATTCTGCACTCTTATTTCTGTAACGATCAATAAAGACGGATCAATTCAGGTTGAAGACAACGGACGCGGGATCCCTGTCGATCGCATGGAGAAGAACGGCAAAAGCGCCCTTGAGGTGGTGCTGACTGTCCTCCATGCGGGAGGCAAGTTCGACAAGGAGAGTTACCAGGTTTCCGGAGGTCTTCATGGCGTTGGTGTTTCGGTTGTCAATGCTCTTTCAAACTGGCTCTCCGCCCATGTTTACCGCGACGGCAATATCTATGAAATGCGCTTTTCCAAAGGGTTAGTGACCTCTCCACTCTCCACGCGGGAAGAGTCGCTCAACGACCTGCTCGCCCGGTTCCAGCGATGGTATGGATCACCGGCCCCTTTCACCCGTATTGAAGTGCCGGTCAGCACTCCTGCACCAGGTCAGAAAGACCCCTCATCAGGACCTGTTATCGATCTCGTCAGGTCAGAACAAGAAAGCCGAAAAGCCTTTCTTACCCAATTCGGTTCGAAGATGACCGGAACCCGGATCCATTTTGTTCCCGACGCAACCATCTTTGAGACCACCACGTTCGATTATGATGTGCTTGCCCACCGGATGAGAGAGCTGGCATTCCTCAACGCGGGGCTTACGATCACCATTACTGATGAACGGTCCAGCGATACTGCTACGTATTGTTATGCCGGAGGACTCATTGAATTTGTCAAGTACCTGAACGAAGGGTTGGAATGCCTCCATCCGACTCCCATTGATATCTCAAAAAAAGATACAGAAAACAAGCTCGAGATCGAAGTGGCGATGCAGTACACCACGGCATATGACGAGAAGATCTACTCCTATGTCAACTCGGTCAATACCCGGGATGGCGGGACACACCTCGAAGGATTCCGTAGCGCGATCACCCGTACGATCAATACGGTGGCAAAAAGGAACGGCCTGATCAAGGAAAACTCAACCATCACCCTTCGGGGCGAAGATGTGCGGGAAGGTCTCACCTCAGTTGTTTCTATCAAGATGGCAAATCCCCAGTTCGAGGGTCAGACCAAGATGCGACTGGGAAACAGCAGTGTCAAGGGAACGGTCGATTCGCTGGTCTATTCGGCAATGAGTGAATATTTCGATGAAAATCCGAATGTCCTCAAGATCATCATTGAAAAAGCGCTTTCTGCTGCAAAGGCCAGGGAAGCAGCACGCAATGCGAGAGATCTTGCCCGGCGCAAGAGTTCTCTTGAGAGTTCCGGCCTCCCCGGCAAGCTTGCGGACTGCTCGGAACGCGACCCGGCAAAGAGTGAGATCTATATTGTGGAAGGTGACTCAGCCGGCGGTTCAGCCAAGCAGGGGCGGGACCGAAAGTTCCAGGCAATCCTTCCCCTGAGGGGAAAGATCCTCAATGTGGAAAAAGCCGGTGAACACCAGATCTTAAAGAATGCTGAAATTCAGACGCTCATCTCCGCAATCGGCACAGGTATCGGGGAGAAATTTGATCAGGAAAGGGCCCGTTACCACCACATCGTAATCATGACCGATGCAGATGTGGACGGAGCCCATATCCGCACGCTCCTGTTAACCTTCTTCTACCGGTATATGCTCAAACTGATTGAAGCCGGGTATGTCTATATTGCCCAACCCCCTTTGTTCCGCATCTCGAAAGGAAAGGAAGAGAAGTGGGTCCAGACCGAAGAGGAGATGCAGATCGTATCGGCCGCCATGGGTGAAAAAGGCGTCTCTGTCCAGCGCTACAAGGGTCTTGGTGAGATGAATGCCCAGCAGCTCTGGGATACCACCATGGACCCGGAATACCGGGTCTTCAGACAGATCACGATAGAAGATGCTTTAGAAGCAGACGAGATGTTCAGGACACTGATGGGAAAAGACGTGGAGATACGCAAAAACTTCATTGTCCGCCATGCCAAGGAGGTGACCAACCTTGACATCTGAAGTACCCGCAGGCCCAAAGGAAACCCACCGCACGGAACCTGTCAGTATCTCTCATGAGATGAAGACATCGTATATCAACTATGCAATGAGTGTCATTATCGGGCGTGCAATCCCCGATGTCCGCGACGGTCTCAAACCCGTTCACCGCCGATCGCTCTTTGCCATGTGGGAGATGGGTAACACCAGTGACAAGCCCACCAAAAAGAGTGCGAGAGTGGTCGGAGACGTTATGGGTAAGTACCATCCGCATGGCGATGCATCTATCTACGATACCATTGTCAAGATGGCGCAACCGTTCTCGTACCGCAACATGCTGGTCCAGGGGCAGGGAAACTTCGGATCG
>JGI20214J51088_10000984_pt1 | contig 19354 bp, 18 predicted proteins | sample WetSurMetagenome_FD_51088 | JGI IMG/M metagenome (IMG submission 51088) | reverse complement strand
ACATCAGCAATACCGATCAGACCGACAAGCCTCTGATCAAATGCAACAAACATGACTGACTTTCCCTTCGTTTCCAACCCGTCAAGCATCCCCTCAATCTTCGTTGGAACCACGATACCTTGTTCTTTGAAAAGCAACCGATTGCCAATCAATACAGCCGTCCCGTTCACGGTCGCCTGTACTCCTTTGCCAGCAAACGTGTCAAACCCGCTGGTGTTCTTCAATGAAAGATTGCGCTCTTTGGCCTTGTTCACGATCGCCTCCGCAAGCGGATGCAAGGAATTGTTTTCGACACTCGCCGCCATCTCCAGCAAAAGCGAATCCTCCACATCGATACCAACGATATCGGTGACCTCGGGCTTGCCCTTCGTAAGCGTCCCGGTTTTATCAAACACCACGGTCGTGATCTTCTCAGAGACCTCCAGTGCCTCCCCGTTCTTGATCAGAATCCCCAGTTCAGCGCCACGACCGATACCAACCGTGACAGCGGTCGGCGTCGCAAGACCCAGTGCACATGGACATGCGATCACCAGCACCGAGATCAGTGCAGTCAGACTAAAAAGCAGCGTACTCCCGAGAATTACATACCAGACAAGAAACGACGCCACAGCAATGATCAGCACAACCGGGATGAAATAACCAACAGCGGTATCCGCAATACGTTGAACAGGTGGCTTGGATCCCTGTGCCGCCTCCACTAGTTTAATGATCTGTGCAAGCATGGTGTCTTTACCGATCTTCGTTGCTTTTATCCGCAGCACGCTGTTCGTATTAAACGTCCCACCGATGACGGTGCTCCCCTGATTCTTCACCACCGCCATAGGCTCCCCGGTCACCATTGATTCATCGACGTAGCTTTCTCCGCTTATCACGACGCCATCGACTGGTATCTTTTCTCCGGGTTTTACAAAAACCACATCATCTACCAGAACATCTTCAATAGACACCTCGACTTCTTTTTCTTCCCGAATCACCAGTGCGGTTTTCACCTGAAGCCCGGCTAATTTCTTGATCGCATCAGAGGTCTTTCCTTTCGCTTTGGCTTCCAGATACCGCCCCAGTGTCAGAAAGGCCGCGAGAAGAACTGCGGTCTCATAGAATAAAAACTCACGAGTCAGCACCACTTCAAACGTCCCCAGAACGCTTGCGCCAAATGCAACCCCGATCCCCATGGAGTACATCACGTCCATCGTCAGTGATCTATTCCGAAGTGCATGATACCCAGCACGGAAAATAGGATAACTGATATAGATGAAAGCAGGTGTTGAGATAACAAGGGACAGATACGATAACATTTCCATCGAAATATTTTGATGGACATACATCAGGATCATCAGAGGAATCCCGACAAGAAACCCGATATAGATCCTGGTTCGTTTTGCCCGAAGGTCTCGTTCCAAGACCTCAGGACCGATATCCTCCCCACCCTCCACACCAAGATATTGATACCCTGCATCCTCCACCGCTTTTTTCATGTCAGCAAGGCTGACCATCCTCTGGTTATAGGTCACGGAGGCTTTTTCGGTCGCAAGATTCACAGACACGCTCACGACCCCATCAAGGTGTCGTAAGGCATCGGTGACGGTTTTCTCACAGGTCGCACACGTCATGCCACCGATTCCAAGGATTGCTTTTTCATTGACGGTACCGTACCCTGCAGAAGTGACTGCTTTTTCTAAATCACCGAGGTTCACCTGCGACGGGTCGTATTCTACAAAAGCCAGTTCATTGCCGAGATTTACTTGTACCTTTGATACTCCAGGAAGATTAGCAAGGGATTTTTCAATAGTCGATGAGCACATCGCACAGGTCATCCCAGAGATCTTCAATTCCGCTTTTTTTTGCTCGTTTGCCATGAATCAGCCCCTCGTACCGCCATGATAGAAAACACGAGTCGCTATATAAAAAATAGCTGTACGACGTTTCATGAGAAAAAAACTATTTGAACTGATTTAGATACCCTACCATAATGCATCAACCCATCCGCATCAGAACCGCATCCTTACATGATTTCGAAAGAATCGTTGCACTGGAGAACCTCTGTTTTCCTCAAAAACACGCCTACTCACGACGACAGCTCCGCTATCTCCTCACCAAAGCAAACAGCACCGTCCTGGTCGGGACCACCGATTCACTCGTACGAGGATTCATCATCATCCTTTACCGGAGAGGAACGACGGTTGCAGGCATCGAAACCGTCAACGTCGATCCAATACATCGGAAAAAAGGAGTCGGCCTGCGGTTGCTTTCTGCCGCCGAAGAGCATCTCAGAAAAAAAGGAATACGCAAAATCAGACTGGAGGTCTCAACAACCAATCATGCGGCACTCAAGCTCTATGAGCATGCAGGGTTTCAAAAAACAGCACTACTAAAAAAGTATTACTATTATGAGCATCAAGGCTCTCGTGATGCGATCCGGATGGTCAAGGAACTACGGTAGCGGAGCGTTCCTGCCATTTCTCCGATGGCACCCATTCCCCCTTTTTTAGTATACAATACCCGGTGGTATACTCCTCAAGGATCCTCAGCAAACCATTTCGGAATTGNTTGGGATACAAACTTGGATTACACGTTGATGTATGAATATGGATTTTTTCAACATGATCGACATACCCGACCTGAGGCACCGAGTCTTTTTGTTTCAGTAAGAAAAACGACTGATCCTTCTCATCTTTATCAAGCTTCAACGAAGAGACTCCAACATTTTTATAAAAATAATCAATGTCTTTTTGTTGATAGTTCATCAGCGTCGGATCGATGTCATTTGCTAGAAGATACAAAAGAATGCCTAAACATTTCGAGCAGGTGCCACACGGATACACCGCATCATTTTTGATGTGGCAGGAATGACAGGATCTCTGCTGCCTGGCAAGATCTGGATAACGACGGACTAGGATCTTTTGGTCAACAAGACCGGAGATGTTCCGGAGAGCAGACCATTGATACAGATCAGGGATCCGTGCCCCGTACCATTCATTCATCCTCAAATCATAATCCTGATGTTGATCATAGACCCCGAAGTAATGCTGGATTCCTTTGAATTGTATCTCATAGCGCAGATCATCAAATTCACTGCCCAACAGTAAATTCCCAATTCGTTCTTTCACAAAAATGGGAAGCAAGCTAAACACGTAGAAAGGAAAAATACACAACCGTATCGGGTAGGTATCATGCCAGATCTCCCGATGATCAGGTCGTATGAATCGCAGATGATCAAGCATGAAGCCATAGAACCGGTCAACGTTCGTCCACACCCGCTGTGTTTTCGGCTCTGTTTTTTTATGATACGTATAGGCGGTGAGTGCGGTTTTCCAATGACCGCCGCTTTCATTCATATACAAAGGATACACATCCGAGCCTAGTTCTTTCAGCAGGCCATANGTCAAGAGGCTATCTTTTCCTCCGCTTGAAAGAACCCCTGATTTCATGGGATCTGCACCGTCACCAATCGAGNTATCAGAAATGAGTTGTATCGGGTGAATCACTGCTTTTGGGTCACCATCGTGCGGTTTGATCTGTTCTTGGTTCGGATAGAACTCAGGGAGGATATACGGGTTGGTGCCGCGTGCTATTTTGTTGACGAAAATATCACGACTGAATATCAGATTGAGATCATTGAGCAAAGAAAAATCAGCTTTGCTTATCGGAAAACGCAACTGTATTTTTTCTGAGAAGAGGCCATAGTTGAGCAGCGGCATGCAGAATGCCATTCGCAGCAATGGCAGATGAGTCTGCTGCAGTTCTTGTTCATACTTGTTTATGATTTCGAAGCGATTTTCAGTGCCATCAGATTTGCTGACGATGATTTCAGCACACGCGGTATTCTTATCAATTATGGGATCTGAGAGGGAAATCGATGAAAGACACAGAAGATTATTTTTTTGAATGGTCCATCGCCTCCATGGCATCGATGAGGACACCGACGCCTTCTGTGAGCGGGTCTGAAACAGGGACCTTGAACATGTTCTGATAGGTTTTTTTTGATCGTTGGATATCGGACTGAGCCATACGCTCATGGTTTATGCCGACGCCGATGAGTTTTTTTCCGGTGAGCAGTTCAGCGATTTTCACGACCCGTTTTGGGTCAGGCATCGGGTACCCTGGGAAACCATCAAGATGCGGTCGTTTCGGTGCATCAACCAAGATGAATCCATGTACTTGACCAGCAGCCAAGATTTCAAAGCCGCCAGGGAAGAACGGATGCACCAAGCTTCCTTGTCCTTCGATGATCATGAACTCCGGATGGAGGTCTTCCCATGAGTCGATGATTGCACCTTCGATCCCCCCGGAGACGAAATCGTTGATCATCGCATCTAAGACCACGCCATGCGGCCAGCCTTGGAGCCAGCCGGTTTGACCGGTGAAAATCATGTCAGCGGTCCTGCGTCGTTTCTGCAGCTCTTCGACAAGTAGGACCGCCAGCGTTCGTTTTCCGATCGCGGAGTCCGTGCCGATGAGGGCGATCCGCATCGATGGCACCTTTGCGATGTCGCCGGTATAGAATCGTTTGTGATCACGGAAAATCTTTCGAACGTCTGTAATGGTGCATTGATGTTCTTTTGCGCGTTTGATAAACCGAGGATCGTCTGAGAGGAACTGATGAAGACCAGAAACGACATTTAGTCCCTTTGACAGTGCCCAGTCCACTGCCTTGTCGTACCCTTCAGGAAGCACACCGCCTTCTGATACCGCACCGATAATGAACGTATCTGGATTCGTTGTTGCAAACGCATCATCAAGATTGTTCAATAATGGTATCCCTTTCTTTGTCGGATCTAAAAACTCTGCGGCATCACCCGGGGGCAGTGTCGAGTCAACCACGCAGACGATGTTGAATTTTTTGCTATGGCGTACAAGCCCATGTGCTGTCTTCCCATCTGCACAACTGTACAATCGGTCTGCATAGACCATCGCGCGCATCTTTGCCATGAAGGAATCATTCCGTGGTGATGTCGTTATCTAAATTTTCGCCCCGTGAGAACAATAACATAATCGCTGTTTAGGACCCGATGTTCTTTGAATTTGATGAGTGCTTCAATGGGACTTGCTGACGCNGGAAGTACATTTAATCCTTCCAGGTCCCGCAGCAAGGNATGAAACTTAAGCATGCAGGAATCACTCGCATAATCAGCCCAGCCGTTTGTCTCGTATATCGCGTGCAGCGCGTCATCGCCGTCGTAGGAATGGTACGCGATGAGTGGTTCGTTGATGCTGCTTTCTTTGATCTCAGCAGGCTGCAGGTCCTCGGTTTTTGAAGCACCTACTTTGAAGCTTTTAATAATGGGATTTCCACCAGGTGTGGATGCACCAACAAGATAAGGCATGTGATCGATGATGTTTTTTTCAAGGAGTTTTTTGAATCCGTGATAAATCCCGACGAGTGTCGTTCCGTTGCCGACAGGCGCTGCAACAGCTGTCGGTGTCCTACCGAGCTGTCGATAAATTTCATACGCGATGGACATGTACCCGCGCCAGCCCTCGTTCCCGTTTCCTGGGTTTGCATCGTACACATGTTCCATTCGTGACAGTCTCCGACTCTGCTCCACAGCGTCTTCGTATTTCCCGTCTATGGTGATGATCTCCGCGTTCATGCCCTGCAGTTCTTCTTTTCGTTTCGGTGCAACGTAGTACTGTTCAGGAATNAGAATTTTTGCTTGTAGTCCAGCGAGCTTTGCGAAATACGCAAGTGACACGCCGTAGTTTCCGCAGGTCCCCACGGTAACCGTATCGTACCCTTCCATCAGTGCTTTCTTCACATGGTACTGAGAGATTCTATCTTTCTGTGTACCGGTCGGGTTCCCACCTTCGAATTTCAAGAAGATGTTTCCAAAACCTAGCACGCGCTCAAGATTTCTGGCTCGAGAAAAAAGAGTATCTCCGACACCGTTGAGAGGTGGGGGCTCATCTTCATTTTGAAGGCCCGTCAAATCCATTTGGTTCTCCCTTTCATTTAAAAGACTCACTATATACACCGTAATGAAAAACACGTATTAAAATATATTGTAACGTACAGTGGTTCAGCGTTTGACTTTTTTAAAAAAAAAAATAAAAAAAATAGTCGCACTAAAAAAAACGATTGAATTTTTTTTTCAAAATTTTTTTATGATTGTTGAAACAAGGATAACGTCTACGAAAAAAAATCATCAATATCACGTGACAGGAGATGAAGAAAAGACTTTATAAACAATAATCTCATTGCAACTTGGTACTCATCACTGACAGAGTGAGAGGGATGGCATACTATGTCAATGTATTGCTCTGTTTGCGGAGACGAACTCGAACCCGAGGAAGAAATGGAAGGCATCTGCGAAAGTTGCAAGCTTGCAGCGAGCGGGCAGATTAGCACTGACGAAGTCGAACCTTAGGTTCTGCGAAGAAAACCATTCCTAAAAAAAGAAAAATAACAATGAAGACAACATGAAGAAGAAAATAGGAGGAAAACAGATGGCCATAGGCTTTGTTTTAATAAACGTCGCCCCAGCGCATGAACATGAGGTCTACAACAAACTATCGAAAATACCACAGATCATCGAGCTGCACCCTTTGTTCGGGGAGTACGACCTGATCGCAAAAATCGATGCGAGCGATTTCGAAGAACTCGGAACCATCATCGTCAATAAAATACGATCGATCACTGGCGTGCTTGACACAAAGACATTAACCGGTCTGACCTTTTAACAAAAAGAACAGACGACTTGTCGATCTTCAATTCAAAAAAAATACGTTTGATGATGAGAGGTCGATTTCTTTTTTTTTTTTAAAATTGCTGTTATTTTCGTTTTCGGTACAGAACCTTTTTGTCAGGCTGCACTAGACCTTGGTGGTTTTTTCCTTTGTAGGTTGACAGCGTTTGTTGGGGATGGTCTACCGGCGTATCGAGCTTCAGGATGAGGAGCTGCCCGATGCGCATCTCTGACTTGAGGATAAACGGTCGGTCCGATGCATTAAAAATTTCAAGGGTGAGATTTCCCTCAGAGCCAGGAGAGATAAACATGCTTCCCATATGCGAGGTGATACCAACTCGTGCTAAGGTCGTGGAGCCGTCGTACAATCCGGCGTGATCGTTAGGCATTTTGATATGTTCCAGGGTCGAGCTCAGGATCAATTGTTTTGGCTTGAGAAGATATGTTGTTTTTTGCCCGATCTTTCCACCAGGTTTTGCAAATTGGTCTGATAAATGCAATCGAATGGATGCTGATTTCAAGGTGGGTTTTGGTTCGATAATCAAGCGTTTCTTTTTCAACAATTGTTGAATGGAACGATCAGAGAGGAGCATGAGATCACGTCGATGCTGAGAGAACTTCTTTATAATATATAATATAATATGTACAATATAGCGGAAAAAAGAGGACGACCATTATGCTTATAGAAACATTCTTAATAGACGCGTGATTTTTATTTCCCTGATGAAACGACAGATCCGTATCCTGGGGATAGATGATGCTCCATTCAATTTTGATGAAAAATATTCAGCGGCTATCGGTGTCGTGATGCGAGGCGGCGAATACCTCGAATGTGTTCTGCGAAGCTGCGTGACCATCGACGGGACTGATGCGACAGCGATCTGTACACAAATGATCAAAAATTCACGGCATCGACATCAACTCAAAGCAGTCATGCTGGATGGTGCTTGTCTTGGTGGTTTTAATGTCGTCGATATCGATGAGCTTTCTGAATCAACAAACCTTCCGGTGATTACCATCACCAGAGATAAGCCAGATATGCAGAAAATAAAACAAGCGCTTTCGAAAAACTTCAATGATTGGAAAGACCGATGGGCAGTCTTGCAGAAAGGAAAACTCCATAGGATTCCCACCCAGTATAATCCGATTTATATCAAATGCTCCGGTTTATCTTTAGAGGAGGCAAAAGAGATAATAAACATCTCTACCATACGTGGTGTTATACCTGAGCCAATCCGAGTCGCACATCTGATAGCGTCCGGTATCACCCGAGGTGAATCGTATGGCAAAGCCTAAGGCATTTGTGAAAAAAGAGAAATGTTTGGCATGTGGCGGCTGTATATCTGTCTGCCCGCAAGACGCCATCCTCATGATTTCCAGTAAAGCAGTCGTAGATCACGACCAATGTAACAGCTGCTCGATCTGTGTGAAAACCTGTCCTATAGGTGCAATAAGCTGGGAGGGAAAATAAGATGAAATATGATGCGGTCATCGTCGGAAGCGGTCCTGCGGGGAGTGTGACGGCACGGTTTGCTGCAGAAGCAGGCGCAAAGGTTCTTATTGTCGAGCGGCGCGCTGAGGTCGGCGTCCCCGTCCTCTGTGGTGAGGGGATCAGTCAGAAGGTTGACGATTTCAAGGTCCTTGAGGGAAAACGATGGATTGCGACAAAAATGGAGGGCGCTCGAATCTTCTCCCCGAATGGAACCAAGATAACGTTGTCCGCGGAATATGCAGGTAGCGAAACAGGGTACGTCATATACCGGGATATCTTTGATCAGGAATTAGCGAGAGGGGCAGCACAAAAAGGTGCGGAAATCATGCTTAATACCCGTGCTGTGAATCTTCTGAAAAAAGATGGGAAGATTACCGGGTTAACGGTGCAGCATTTTGACGAGACCCTTGATATAGAGGCTGATGTCGTGGTGGGTGCTGACGGGGTGGAGTCGCGCGTTGGAAAATGGGCTGGGATTCAGACCACTCTAAAGCCGTATGACCTTGAAACCTGTGTTCAGTACACACTGACGAATATTGATTGGGACAGCCCTTATTGTGATTTCTTCTTAGGAAAACATGTAGCACCAGGTGGGTATGTCTGGGTGTTTCCCAAAGGTAAAGACGTGGCAAATGTCGGCATCGGCATCCTGGCCAGTCTGAGCGTATCAGGGAAAGCAAAACAGCTCCTGGACAAGTTCATCGCTGCCCGGCCTGAGCTAAAAAAAGGTGCACCGCTTCGGGTCATCACCGGAGCAGACCCTGTGGCCGAACCCATACAATCAGTAACAGACAACCTCCTCTTAGTCGGGGACGCTGCCCGTCAGGTTGACCCAATCACCGGTGGTGGCCTGATGAGTTCGATTGAGGCAGGGCAATATGCTGGTCAGACCATCGGCAGAGCAGTTGAAAAACAACGATTCGATTCTCAAACGCTCCTGGAGTATGAAACTCTGTGGAAGAAAGCATTTGGAAAAAAACTGCATCGGAACTATGTTGCAAAAGAAATCATGCTAGATATGGAAGACAAAACGTTGGATAATCTTGCAGACTCACTGAAAGATTATAAATTTGAAGAGTTCAGCACGCTGAGCATCATTAAGGCATTGGTGACGAAACATCCGTCGTTGCTGGTGAAGTTGACACCGTTGATGAAACTTGCGAGGGCGTAAACGTGACCATGAAATGGGGCGTGGTGTGCAACCCGACTGTGAAACGATCAGTTTCACTAGCCAAGGATGTCGTTGAGTTTTTACAGGACCATGGAACCGTGCTGGTGGAGGAAGCAGTCGCATCTGAGATTCAGCAGAAGGGGTTATCGTTCAAGGAGATCAACAAGAGCGCTGATATCGTGGTGACCATCGGTGGTGATGGTACGATCCTGATGGCGATGAGTGAGATAGATAAACCTGTGTTTGCGATAAACTCAGGTGGCATCGGTTTTCTTTCCGAGGTTGAATCTAAGTATGCCTTGGAAGGATTAAAGCAAATCATCGACGGCAGGTATAATGTTGAGGAACGGGCGAAATTAAAAATCACGGTTGATGGGAAACGATTACCTGATGCGACCAACGAAGTGACGATCCAGACCGCTCGGATAGCAAAGATCCTTTATCTGAAGATTTTTGTTGATGATGAGCTGATAGAGTCGATGGGGGCAGATGGGGTGATCATCGCAACCCCGACTGGTTCGACCAGTTATTCGCTCTCCGTCGGTGGCCCTATCATGGATCCGACCGTGAACGCAATGATCATCGCACCGCTTGCCGCATTCAAACTGTCAGCGCGACCATGGATCATCCCGCTTGACCGGAAGGTCAGCGTGCATCTGCTACCGAAAAGCAAGGAAACAAACCTGGTGATCGATGGACGGTTCCTTGCACCGGTGACCCAGGAGACCTCGATCATGGTGACAGAATCAGAGAAGAAAGCACGGTTCATCCGGTTTGGTGAGAGCTTCTATCAGATGGTCCGATTAAAACTGATGAGATGAAGTATGGGACTTTTCCGACGAAAGACAACGGAGCATATACCGGTCCAATGGAAAATAACCAAGAAATGCCTTGAACTGATTTTTGAGAGTTCCAAATCAAATTACCCGCAGGAGTTCGGCGCGCTTCTCCGTGTTGACCGGGTGAACAAAAACACAATCATCGAAGTAGTGCTGCTCCCGGGGACTATTTCTGGTGATTCGCATGCGATTTTTCATCTGTATATGCTTCCGGTGGACTACAGTGTGGTTGGAACCGTGCATTCCCATCCTTCCGCAATTGCGCGGCCATCTGAAGCTGATCTGGATCTGTTCGGTCATTTTGGAAGGATCCACATCATTGTCGGTGTGACACATTTTGGTGATGTGTCATGGAGGACGTACGATTATAAAGGTAGTGAGGTTTTGGTGGAGGTTATTTAAAAAAGATTTTTATATACTCGGATGACTACCGTTAAGGAGAGAGATGGCGACCGTCCCGTTAGATATCGATGTTTTATTCGCGGCAGCGTTTGCACCAGTTATCGGTGTCGTTGCTTTTTGGTTCCTCCAGCTCGTCTTCATAGAACTCCAAAAAAGGATGCTGTTAAGATTACGTCATCGGCACGATGCGTTCTGCCGGTTCACCAACTTCATCGGGGTTTTGTTTCAAACGATTTGTCATGCTCTCGGCTATACAGTCACTAGAAGCGGGATTGCGTCGTTTCAGTTGACGGTGAACTACGGGAAGGTCGAGCCCAGGAAAGAAAAAACAGGGGTGCTTGAATGGATTGTCGATTCGTTTCTCCTGTTCGGTCCTTTCTTTATTCCTGCTGGCTTTGTCCTGCTCGCAAGTTACTTTGTGATTGGTAAAGGGTTTGCGTTTCCTACCCTGGTCCATTACACCTTCCTTGAATCCCTGACTGGTTTTGGCGTCAGCATGTCTGCCTTTGCTAGTACGTTTGCCAACTTCCTTATCACCATCGATCTGTTCAACCCGCTGCATGTCGGATTTCTATTTGTGCTGTTGTTCTTTGGACTAGGGATTCGACCAAGCTACATCGGTGAGGAGCGAAAAGAGAAAATCGACATGATCCATGATTTAATCCTCATCAAGAACCATCTGGTGAAAAAACCGCTGTACATCCTTGCATTCATTGTGATTTTTTATGTGTTCTATCTGCTGTCATTGTTTCTCAATCCGTTGGTGTATGTTGCGGTGTTTTCCATATTGGGGTGGATGTCATTGACCGCGATTTTCGCTTTACTGCTGACGTATCTTGTCATCGGACTGATCAAAGCAACCGATGGAATCCGGACCCGCTGGATGGCAGCTCCCTTCATCACCGTGATTGTTTCATACGTGCTTGCCAGGGTGTTTTTCATCTACTACCCCATGAAGCATGTCGAATCGGTCTCCCTTCTGGTGATGATCGTCTCGACGATCGTTATAACCATCCTGTTGATAAAATATAAGAAGACCAATAGATTTAAAACCGAGAAAAAGATGAAGCATGTGAGGGTTGCGGATGGAAAGAAAAGAACTTCTAAAAAACGAGCAGGTTGAACGGGTGCTCTCACCTCATCCTTTATCGTTTATGAAACTGCAGGCGCTCAGTATCTTTGTCATCGTCTGGGGGATCGTTGTGTGGTGGCTGACAAAATTCTCGGCGTATACAAGCCTGTTTACTGGCAATAACTGGTATCCTCTCATCCTTTGGGGGCTTGTCTTATTACTTATCGGCGTTGTCGCCTCCCTGGTCGCTATTCAATGGAGCATCTTTTTTCTGTATCTCGGGGTCTTTGCCGGTGGACTTGGTTTTATTTTCTGGCAGCATTGGGAAAAAGACATATCTCTTTTCATTTTGGTGTACTCTATTGCGGTGTCCATCGTTGGTTTTCTGATCGTCGAGCTTTATCGCCGGTCCCATCGATACATCATTACGAATCTTCGCATCATCTTCAAAGGCGGTGTGCTGACGAAACGGGAGCGGACGATCCGGTACGATAAGATTGCTGATATCGATGCTAAGCAAGGTATCCTTGGTCAGATCTTTGGTTTTGGGACGATCATCCCGGTCAGCCAGTCAGGTTTTGGGCTGGGGAGCGATAAAACCATGGCCGCTGGTGGTATTGCTCTCGGAACGAAAAAAGCGAAATTATTTGGTTTTGCTGGCGGGGGAAAAGAGGTGCAGACACCTATCGCACGCAGTTACTACGAGCTGCATGGCGTCTATCCTTATAAGGAAGTCAAGCAACTTGTCGAAGGAATAGTGCAAACCCACGTTCCAACGCAATACCAGCAGGAGCAGGTCGAGTTCCAGAAACAACAGGTGGATATTCAGACGCAGATGCGCGATCTTCTTCATAAGCAGGTCAGCGACAAACCCAGGAGAAAGACAGTGAGACAAACAGCTGAAGAAGAGGAGCCCGAGGAAGAGGAACCTGAAGAAGAAAAAGTCACGATGAAGAAAGCGGTTACACAGGAAGACACATTGCCTCCAGAGCAGGCTGATATCCAACAGCAGATGAAGGATCTGCTCAAAAAACAAAGGACCGTNCGGGTGGCAGAGCCAGAAGAAGAGGAATCTGAAGAAGAAGAGGAAGAGAGCAAAGAAGAGGGAAAAGAAGTCGCGTGACGCGGGGATATCTTTATAATATAAAATTTTATTTATGGAGAACCAATGGTACCGAAAAGAGTTTTTTTTACCAAGGGCGTCGGAAGACATAAACACGAGCTGCAATCATTTGAGCTTGCGTTGCGTGATGCTGATATCGAACAATGCAACCTGGTATATGTCTCAAGCATCATCCCGCCACACTGCACTATTATTTCAAAGGAAAAAGGAGTCAAAGAGTTGGATGCCGGTGAGATTACCTATGTCGTGATGTCTCGGAATACGACCGCTGAACCAAACCGGCTCATCGGTGCAGCAGTCGGTATCGCTGTCCCAAAGGACCGCTCAAACTACGGGTACATCTCGGAGCATCATGCTTTTGGTATAACGGGTAAGAAACTTGAGGATTACACCGAGGACCTTGCCGCAACCATGCTGGCGACCACCCTTGGTTTGGAGTTTGACCCCGATACAGCATGGGACAAACGGAAACAGGAATACAAGATGAGCGGTCAGATCGTCCGGACCCATAGCATCGCGCAGACCGCTGAGGGAGACAAAAACGGGTTGTGGACCACGGTCATTGCTGCTGCGGTGTTCATGGAAAAAGACGGATAACACATATCACATTCCTGCTTTTTTTCAATATTTTCCTCATCTATAAAAGCGATACGACCTTTTTTATCGATTATTTTCATCACCCATGAAATCATGTTGCTGATCGCAGGTAATAGTATGGTAAAAAGAATTTATATGTCAGTTCGTATTCTCCTTCCCTCATGAAAGGAGAGAGTACAATGATGCAGGATTTTGTTAAGTGGTTTGAAGATATCACCATCGGTGACGTGCCTTCAGTTGGTGGGAAAAACGCATCTCTCGGAGAAATGATTCGGAATCTGGGCCAGAAAGGAGTCCGAGTTCCCTCCGGGTTTGCAATCACAGCATATGCCTATAAATACATGATTGAAAAAGCAGGAATTGACGTTAAAATCAAAGAAATCCTCAAAGACCTTAACACCCATGATGTGACCGATCTTGCGACTCGAGGCCAGAAGATCCGCACCCTCATTACAAGCACTCCTATCCCGCCAGAACTTGATGAAGACATCAGACGGCATTACAGGGAGATGGAGTTCCGCTACGGAGAAGATGTTGATGTCGCGGTACGAAGCAGTGCTACAGCAGAGGACCTGCCAGACGCAAGCTTCGCTGGACAGCAGGAGACTTATCTTAACATCCGCGGAGAAGACGATCTCATTGCAAAAGTGAGGGAATGCTTTGCTTCATTGTTCACCAATCGTGCGATTTCCTATCGGGTCGACAAAGGCTTTGACCATCTCTCGGTCTATCTCTCGGTCGGTGTCCAAAAAATGGTCCGCTCTGACCTTGCGTGCTCTGGTGTCATGTTCTCCATTGATACTGAAAGCGGGTTTACCAATGCCGTGTACATCACGGGTGCATACGGCCTTGGAGAAAACGTTGTACAAGGCACTGTCAATCCTGATCAATTCTACGTGTTCAAACCAACGCTGATGAAAGGATTCAAACCAATTCTTGAAAAAAAACTCGGGTCAAAAGAAAAACGCCTGATCTACGGGACGACGGGAACCAAACAGACGAAGGTAAGTGCGGAAGACCAGACTAAATTTGTCATCAATGACGATGAGCTTTTGACACTCGCCAAATGGGCATGCATCATCGAAGATCATTACAAAAAACCCATGGATATCGAATGGGCAAAAGACGGGCAGACCAAGGAGCTGTTCATCGTTCAGGCACGCCCGGAGACGGTTCATTCACAAAAAGACATGGCGACCATGAAAACCTATGTGCTTGACGAGCAAGGTAAACTCCTGGCAGAAGGTGAGGCGGTCGGCAGCAAGATCGGACAGGGAGTCGTCAACGTCATCGAGGAGGCTAAAGACATCAGTCAGTTCAAGAAAGGACAGGTCTTGGTCACTGACATGACCGATCCTGACTGGGAGCCTATCATGAAAATCGCTGGTGCTATCGTCACCAACCGCGGCGGTCGGACCTGTCATGCGGCCATCATCTCAAGAGAGCTGGGGATCCCCTGTGTCATCGGCACAGGAAANGGAACCACCGTCATTAAGAAAGNCGCCAGCATCACGATTGACTGTTCGGAAGGGGTCGGCAGAATCTACGAGGGACTGTTGAAATTCCATGTTGACGAAGTAAAGCTTGATCAGCTCCCATCGACCAAGACACAGATCATGATGAACGTCGGCGTACCGGAACAGGCATTCCAGCAGGGGCAGATCCCCAACAACGGTGTCGGCCTTGCCAGAGAAGAATTTATCATCAACTCACATATCGGCATCCATCCTCTTGCATTACTTGATTANAAGACATTAAAAAAGAAAGCATCAACGGACAAAAAGATCGCAGAGGTCATCAAAAAGATCGATGAACGTAGCGTCGGCTATGAGGATAAAGTAGAGTTCTTCATCGATACGTTGGCGCGAGGAATTTCGAAGATAGCGGCAGGGTTCTACCCGTATGATGTCATCGTGCGGATGTCTGATTTCAAGACCAACGAGTATGCGAACCTCATCGGCGGGTATTTGTATGAGCCTGAGGAACACAACCCGATGATCGGCTGGCGAGGAGCCTCCCGCTACTATGATGAGAAATTCAAACCAGCATTCGGACTTGAATGTGCTGCACTAAAAAAAGCGCGAAACGAAATGGGACTGACCAACATCAAACCCATGATCCCGTTCTGCCGGACACCAGATGAAGGACGCAAGGTTATCTCGGTCATGAACGAATTCGGCCTGAAACAAGGGGAAAACGGCCTTGAAGTCTACGTGATGTGTGAAATCCCGTCCAACGTTATTGTTGCTGATCAGTTTTCAGAAATCTTCGACGGCTTCAGCATCGGATCAAACGACCTGACACAACTCACTCTTGGGCTGGACCGTGACTCTGATCTCGTGGCACATATCTTCGATGAGCGTAACGACGCGGTCAAACGACTCATCTCTCAGGTGATCACGACTGCACATTCCCATCAGCCACGACGGAAGGTCGGCATCTGTGGGCAAGCGCCCTCTGATTTCCCAGAGTTTGCTGAGTTCCTTGTTGAGTGCGGCATCGACAGTATCTCACTGAATCCAGATACCGTCATCAAAACACGATTGAAGATTGCTGAGACAGAGAAACGCCTAGGGAGATAGGTATATACTCCCCTTTTTTTCTTTTTATTTATCTATCAATAGACTCTGATTATTTATTACAATAGGACAGTGCATTTCAACGAATAGATTNTTATGGGGAAGGGCTGTTATAAAAGTGTAGATAGGGGNAAAATCAATGAAAAGGAAAACGTTGGNGATTGGAATCATTCTCTTGTTCGTTGGAGCCTGTATCATTCCAGCAATTGCACAAGATACTGAAAAACCACTACCAACATCAAGAGGCAACTGGTTATATGTTGGTGGGAATGGTCCTGGGAACTATACAAAGATTCAGGATGCGATTGACAACGCCTCAGATAGTGATAATATCTATGTCTATAGTGGATTGTACAACGAAAACATAGTAATTAATAAGTCAATTTCACTCATTGGTCAAAACAGAGATACAACAAGAATCCTGGGAGTTAATGGAACAGAGATCATACGATTACAAGATTGTAGCGTAGAACTTACTGGATTTAACATTCAGAAATATAATGAAACAAATAGTGCTGGTATCAGTATAACTAATTGTTGGGATTGCCACATTCACGATAACAATATAACATCATGTGAAATTGGAATACTGATGGGTTCTACTGATTCAACTATTATTTCTAATAATACCATTTTTAATTGTTCCAATGGAATATCCATCATTCTCATCGCAAATATCACCATAACCCACAATAGAATAGAAGGAAATGGGAAAAGTACTGGTATTGCTCTTTCTGGAGTAGCATTTGGGATTCAGTATAAAAATTATATCACAAGAAATAGTATCGTGAATAATTCATTAGGGCTTTTTCTCCAAGGAGCTTGGTCGGTTATCATACAAGAGAATAACTTTATTGGAAATCAAAAGGATGCTTTTTTTCTATTCTCCTTTTTTAACAAATGGAATCAGAATTATTGGAACCAACCCTCCATTTTACCAAAAATCATTCCTGGAAGACTTGGACTACGTGGTCTGATCCCACTCATTAATTTTGATTGGCACCCTGCACAGGAACCATTTATCATTCCATAGCTCAAGAAAATCATAGAAAGATGAAAAGAAAAAGTATGAACGTTCATATCAAATTTCTCTTCCGAATTTTGTATTTTCCCATTCTCCCAAGCTTCTGAAAAGTATTTATCTCTACGACTGATTGCCTTTTTGTATGAACATCATCCCTCTTATTTCTATAAAAAAAGGACAGCTTTACGACGGGAGGAACGGTGCTGCCCTTTCCATCGACGAGCTGTTTATCCGCATTGAGAAAGATACGATGCTGTATGTCCTTGACTATGACGGCATAGAGCACATCAACCCGAATCTCGAGCTGTACCAAAAACTCACGGAACACTGTATCCTCTGGATTGATGATGGACCGCGACGACTTGATGATGTCATGGACACCATCATGGCTGGTGCGACAAATCTTACGCTGCGGACAGCACTTTGGCCCGATGTGGACATCCCAGGGGTCCTTGAACTTACTGATGATGAGATTTATTTTGCACTCGATCAAGAGAAGAGCTACAATTTACCATACATGCAGGAGGGTATCGGTGCGGTGTTCTTTGAGGACGATCCACAGATCAGCGGAGATTTCACTACTGGAAGTATGATCAAGGACTTGGCAGCAAAATACAATATCTATCTCTATACCGGTGTTTCAACTACTCATCCTCGTCTAGAAGAGCTCGGTGTTGCAGGCGTTCTTGTCGATCTTGGTAAAAAGGAAGGGGAGCAGCACGGACTCTGAAGCAAAGATCATCATTGCGTTTCTTTTTAACCGGAGCGGAAAAACCCAGTTGAAGGAATCCGAACTCTATCTGCCACTCTCCATGGAGTTAGGGTGGTTATCCACCAAAGAATCACAAGAGTTCGTCAAATATGCACTCAAACAGGAGATGTTGGTAAAAAAAGAAGGATTTGTACACCCTAACTTCCCTGTCGAAAAAATAACCATCCCTGTTGGCTTTACTCCTTCGCAGCGCCTTTTTAGCGAAAAAATAAGTCAGAAAAAAACAGAAAACATTCTTGATAAAATCGTTTTGGCGATTGGAAAAAAAACCAATCGGGACCAAACTGAGATTCTTGATGAAATAAAACAAGAAGGACAAGAAAAAAAACTCATCACTGAGGTTGCTGCATTGTACGTCGCACGAAAATTCGACCTTGACGTCACAGAATGGANCGACTCGGTTGAAGTGATGCTTCTCAAAGGAAATACAGAATGATTGGGAGTAGTAACACTCCCATGCAGTGACTTCGTCGCACCCCCCAGCAGATCGGCAAAAACCCTATGCTGGTTGCTGTGAACAACACGACTAGCCCAAAAGGTCCGGTGAAGAGAATCACGAGTGCAAAGACGAAAAGAAGGGTGAACAACACAAGGGCCTGATAGGGGATTTTACTGAATTTTTTTGCAAAAAGCCTCCCAAGGTAAAGCGTTAGAAAATATGACAGAATGCCGCTTGTCACAAGGAACATCAGAAGATAGGTCAGTGCTGCTGGCATCATCAGGTTTGCCCAGGGTTCAACGGCGATAAGCTCATTGACCGCGATGGTGACGCCGCTGCGAGCCCGAAGGATGACGAACAACATGATGGTGACCGAAAAAGTNGCAGCGGTGTTGACTGCAGCGAGGGTGACGATGGTCTGCTCCTGGCTTGCTTTCTGACGCGCGTTCATCGCAAGGACCGTTCCGGTCGCGGTGGTTAGACCAGGGATGATGGAAACGAAGATGCCGGCAAGACTTCCGGTGAGCACTGACACAAAAGATGATTTTTTTTCAATGCGATTCTGGATGAGTGGAGCTACATTTTGCTCTGGTATCGCTGGTTTGGAAAACACGGAGTTAAGGAGCGTCGGTACCCCGAACAATCCGGCAAGCGCGGGAAACAGGACTGGGGCAGGCAACCCGATCGGGGAGCTCAGATGAAAATTGAGCACAAGCAGACCAAAGGCTCCGGAAAGAAAAAAAACGAACGCAGCAAACAACATCCCAAGGATCGATGGAAGTTTTCCCTGATTGCCAAGGTCGGTGATGCGTGTTTTTTCCGTTGCAATCATCAGAATGACGATCGCGACGAGAACCCAGACCATGATCTCACGCACCGCGGTGTACAGCGACAGCGGTGGACCAATGATGAACCGAAGAGGCAAGAGAAGTGCGAGGCACACAAGAATAGCACCAATGCTTCCCAGCGCTGCCAGGGCAACAGCCTTGTATCCTTCACCTTTAAGGAGCAGCCCGTGGGCAGGGAGAACGGACAGTGCGGTTTCTTCCTCAGGCGCCCCTATGAAAGTAGAGGGGATAGTGTCATGGAAGGAATGTGAGATTGACACGGAGATCATAAACCCTGCAATGAGGATCAGGATGAACTGCTCTGAGATGCCAT
>JGI20214J51088_10000982_pt1 | contig 19377 bp, 15 predicted proteins | sample WetSurMetagenome_FD_51088 | JGI IMG/M metagenome (IMG submission 51088) | reverse complement strand
AGCCCCGTACCAGACGGGGTTTTTCATTATGTACACTGTCTATATTATTTACTCTCAAAGAATTGACAAGTATTACATTGGTTACTCTTCCAATGTTCAAGAAAGACTTCGAAAGCACAACAGGCACTCTAAAGGGTTTTCTTCTACCGGAATTCCATGGATTTTGGTGTATGTAGAACCTTTCGACACAAAAACTGAGGCTATGGAAAGAGAGAGTCAACTTAAAAGATGGAAAAACAGAGAGCGTCTGGAAAGCTTAATCAAGTCGGGTTCAGTGCATCCCGACTAAAAGTCGGGAGGGTCGGTCCCGCTTGAGCGGGATCAACCCCTACAGTTTTTAAGCCCCGTACCAGACGGGGTTTTTCATTATGTACACTGTCTATATTATTTACTCTCAAAGAATTGACAAGTATTACATTGGTTACTCTTCCAATGTTTATAACAGTTTTTCTAAACATAATAGAAATTCTAAAGGATTTACATCCTCTGGGAAACCATGGATAATAGTCTACTAAAAGATCTTTTAGAATAAAAAAGAGGTCAGGAAAATTCCTGACCTCTCAACCTGACCCATTACCTTCTATGAACTTTTTATTCTAATAATACCTGAAAACTTAGTTTTTACTGAGTTACTTTTTTATACCAGAGATACCATGTCGGGCTATAATATCCCTCAGGAATTGCCTCAGTACTATTGGCATCTGTTTTTGGAGGGATTGGAATAAGAAGATCATTTCCTGCCTTCCAGTTAACCGGAGTCATAACTTTTCCGTCTGCAGCTGTCTTAAGCGCGGTAATCATTCTGACAAGCTCATCGGTGTTTCTGCCAACACTGCGTGGATAAAAATAAATAGCCTGAACAATATTGTCAGGATCAATAATAAATACTCCTCTCACAGCTTGTGTAGAATTTGTTGCAGAATGTATCATCCCATACTGTTTGGAAATAGCAAGATGCTCGTCATCTACAAGTGGAAATTTGATTTTTACCAGTCCCCTGTCATTGAGATTTAATGCTTCCATTGATTTTTTCCACTGAACATGTCTGTCAACAGGATCGGTAGAGACTACAACCAGCTTAACCCCAAGCTTGTCGAATTCATCCTGCAAATAGGCCAATTCAAGTATTTCAGTTGTACAGACAGGTGTAAAATCCTGAGGATGACTGAATAAAAGCTTCCATTTACGACCATAATCGCCAGGGAAGTTTATAACACCATTGGTCGATTGGGCAGTGAATGAAGGAGCACTCTCCCCTATTAAGGGAATACGGAAGTTCCTGTCTTCTTTTGAGGAAGATAAAGATGTTGAGACAGATGCATTCTGTGACCACAATTGTGTCACGGATAAAGCAACTACAATTAACAAAAAAACTTTTTTCATAGTGATCATAGTAAATTATTTATATTTATTTAGACTAATTAAACATTGCAAAATAAGTTTTGTTCATCAAATGATCTTTTAACGTATTTGCAATATGATTAGCTACCAAATGATATATGAGGGCTATGAATAGAGAGTTTTCAATCAGCAGATTCTTATGCAGGCAAGTAAGGAATTGTAAATCTGAAGAGAGTACCCTCACCTGGTTGCGAACTCACCCATATTTCGCCTCCCAATAGATTGACATAGGCTTTGCAGATAGATAACCCAAGACCCGTTCCTCCAAATTGCCTCGACATTGCTCCATGAACCTGATAAAACCTGTCAAATATTTTGCCAATATTATCGGATGAGATCCCAATTCCCGAATCTCTTACAAAAAATTCAAGGGAATCTTTCTTCCTGATATACCCAAAATCAATTTGTCCATCAACTGTAAATTTCAAAGAGTTACTGATCAGATTTGAAAGAATTTGAATTAGCTTTGTTCCGTCAGTAACTACCTTTGCTTCCTGATCTTCCAAACCAGTTGAAAGGGCCACTGGAATTTTGTCTTTTTTCTCTTTGTAGATAAATTGTTTATTAAGATTTCTCAAAGAGGAATTGAGGTCAATCTCTTTTAAATTCAGCTTCACCTGTCCACTTTCTATATTGGCGATATCAACAATATCGTTTATTATGGATAAAAGCTGATTACTACTCTGAAAAATGATATCTATATATTGACTATGCTCAGATTCTGATAGTTCAGGATCACTGAGAAGTGTTGAAAATCCAATAATGGCATTCATCGGCGTGCGGATCTCATGAGAAACATTATGCAAGAAGGCTGTTTTTAACCTGTCACTCTCCTCTGCTTTCTCTTTGGCAGCTAAAAGGTCTGCTTCCGCTTTTCTCCTTAATGTGATATCTTCAACCATGGCAATAAAGAACTGTGCTTCGCCCCTATTATTGCGGATAATGCTTACAGTCGTAGAACCCCAGATGATAGATCCGTCCTTGCGACAATATTTCTTTTCGGCACGGTATATCGGGATCTCCCCTGCTACCAGTCTTAAAAGAGATAATTCATCAGTGCTGATAAAGTCAGGATGAGTGAATTTCCTGAAGGTAAAAGTCATAAGCTCTTCTTCCTGATAACCAATCATTTGACAGAATGAAGAATTTGCTCTTATTATACCAAAATCTTTACCGGTCATAATCATTGGAAACGGGCTCTCTTCAAATATTTTTCTGAATCTTACTTCACTGTCCTTAAGAATATCTTCAATACTTTTTCGTTCAGTAATATCTCTCCCGATTGACTGATAAAATCTTGACCCATCCATGTTTACGATCCGGGTACTTATTTCTATCGGGAAAATAGTGTTGTCCCGGCGCTTATGAACTGTTTCAAAAGTTGCAGACTCGTTTTCATTAACTTTACTAAGTTGTTCGGGTAGTTGTGATAATGTCTCAGGTGCCCTGATTTTAGTCACATTCATACCTATGAACTCGTCCCGCGAGTACATATATGTTTCTAAAGCCCTATCATTAGCTTCAACAATTTTTAAATCTTTATCTAACAGTAAGATAATGTCGTTAGCAAATTTCAAAATATAGTCGAAATGTTTAACAAGGAGCTGATGATTCAGTTCTGCTTCATACTTTTCGCGATAAAATCTTACTCGCTGATTCCACCATAGAAACCCCAAAAACAAACCAAGTGATAAAATAAATAAAACTATTATAACAATAACCATTCTCGTCTGCTCATTCAGAACGTAAAGGACTTCGTCACGATCAATTTTCGCAACCATATACCATAGAGTTCCCGGAATTTTCCTCATAGCTGCAACAACATGAACACCCCGGTAGTCGATCCCATCTGTAGTTCCGGTTATACCTACAACAGCCATTGCTGCGGGCAATTTAGGTGTTGAAGTAGGCTTTTGCAGGGAGAAATCTCTATTATTAATGTGCCGGAGATCATTCAGATATACTATCTTATCACCATCCTTTCTCAAAAGTAGTGTTTCAGCACTTTTGCTGGGAGTTGGCCATGATTGAATCAGTGGATACAAAATTTTTTGAGGATCAATCCTCAGAGCGAGAATGCCCACAATCGATGTATCAATAATACCGTGATCAACAAGAGGAACAATAAGATCCATGTGAACAGATTCAACTTTACCGGTTCTTTGAAGATCTGTAAGAACTACTTTTCCATTTTTTAGTATTCCTGGAAATAACGGTTCCAGATACTCATCAGCAAAAGTATCCTGATCAGGGTAAACCAATCTTGCTTTACCGGCTGGATCTAAAAGCTGAACATTACAATAATCAAAATTATCTGTAAGTGACTTCAGGCTATGTAATATGTCATCCTTTAGTTGATTGTTAGCTGGTCTATTCAGAAACTCAGAGTATTTTCTTATCAGCAGAATATTTTCTCCAATAAATGTTCCGTGCCCTATTCGGTCAATCCTCCACTGAGTTATTTGTCTTATTTTCAAGTCATTTATTGCGGATAGTTCAAGTTGCTTCTCTGATAAAAGAGTTTTTTTCTGAAACCTATAATATAAAAAACCGGCTGCTAATACACTTATTGAGATGACAAAGAAAAGAATTATCAGACTCCATGGCGTAAGCGGTTTTTGTCGTTGTGAATTCATTATTGTTACATTACAGGTATTTAGGAGATCAGACAAATCCTTCCCAAACTATTTTAACAAAATTAACATTTTATAATGAATTGTATCGATTTCAGTAGTTTATAGCAAAACCCATGTTCTCATATTTACTTTACAAGGGAATCTAGAGACTTATAATCTCAATCATTTTTCAGAGTCGTCTGCTTTTATAAACAAAGATGCAAGTATCGAGAAAAGAAGAATTCCGACAATTATTAATAATGATATAACTATGGGGATTTCAAAATTTAAATATGAACCCAGCATTTTTAGTCCGACAAAAGTGAGAACAAAAGCCAATCCGATTTTAAGGAACCTGAATAATCCCATTATACCTGCTATAGCAAAATAAAGTGATCTTAACCCTAGTATAGCAAAGATGTTTGATGTGTAAACAATGAATCTGTCTTGGCTTATTGCCAGTATCGCAGGGATACTATCAACAGCAAAAATGAGGTCAGATGATTCAATGATGAGCAAAACCAGGAAAAGCGGTGTTGCATACAATCTCTTATTCTGAATTATAAATATCTTATCACCATGCAGAGTATGCGTAACCGGAAGAAATTTTTTAAAAAATCTCACAATAGCATTCTTTTCCGGATCTACTTCTGCCTCTTTTTGAAAGAGCATCCGTATACCTGTAAAGACCAGAAAACCTCCAAAAATAATAACTATCCAATGGAACCTGTTAATAAGAGCAACTCCGGCAAATATAAAAATGCCCCTCATTACCAATGCACCGATGATCCCCCAGAACAATATCTTGTGCTGATATTGATTTTTAACAGCAAAATAGGAAAAAATAAGAATGAAAATAAATATATTATCGACACTAAGAGAGTATTCAATTACATAGCCAGTAAGAAACTCGAGAGCTTTTGTCGGGCCAAAATCAGGATCTAAATAGATAAATAAGTTAAACAGTAAAGCAAGGGATATCCACACACAGCTCCATATTATTGCTTCTTTTACAGGCACTATATGCGTTTTTTTATGAAACACACCCAGATCGAGGGCTAGCATACTAAAGACAAAAACATGAAATCCTATCCAGAAATAAATACTTGTTCCCATCTATTGATTATTAGCATGCAAACTTATGAAAATATTTCTTTAAATCTTTATTAACTTTACCCCGATGCAATTCTTCAATTTAGATAAAATCCTGTTATGAAGCCGGTATGTATTACAGACAATGTGAACCGTACAGTTATTCACTAAACATGCAATATGTTCGTCGCACAAAAAATAGTTGCTATATTATGAAGATACTTCATTTTTGTCTGATCTTTATACTTTTAGTTACTGCAAATCCCGGTTCACTTTTCTCACAAAAGAGTCAGACAGCAACAGACAAAATAACTTCATCTGATCTTGAAAGCTACGTTTCATTCCTTGCCTCGCCCCTGCTAAAAGGCAGGATGAATGGAGAAGAGGGACTTGATATAGCTGCCCGGTATATAGTTTCACAGGCAAAATTATTAGGGTTGAAACCTGCCAACGGCAGGAGTTTTCTTCAGCCTTTCATTGTTAAAAAAAAACAGGGAGATCCAAATAGAAACAGTACCCGGATAATCTCCGGTAACAAAGATACCCTATCAATATATGAACCTGAATATAAACTGGTTCCCGTAAAACCATCAGGATTAATGCTTAACAGAGATAGTTATTCTGCCGGTGATGATACGATAGTCCTATATAATGTTGCGGGATATATAGAAGGTAGTGACTCTGTTCTGAAAAATGAAATAGTTATATTTTCAGCGCACTATGATCATATCGGAAGTTCTGGCAGTAAAGTCAATACTGGTGCCGATGATGACGCTTCAGGCTGTGCAGCACTGCTATCTGTTGCAGAAGCATTTCAGAGCCTCGAGAAGAAACCATTACGTTCAATATTATTTCTCTGGTTTTCAGGAGAAGAGATCGGTTTATTTGGTTCAAAATCGTATGTGAATTTTCCTTTGTTTCCACTGGATAAAACAATTACAGATCTGAATCTGGATATGATAGGAAGAGTAAGAGAACTTGCTGATTCCAGTGATGAAAATCCAATGACCGGTCCATATTCTGTGTTTGTTATTACTGACAATCAAAGTAAAGAACTGGTTGGTATCGCTGATGAAATCGACAGGAAAAACACGATCAATTTTGATTATAGTTTAAGTGGCAGGGATAACCCATTACAGCTTTTTTCCAGGAGTGATCATTATAATTTTGTCGGTAAAGATATTCCTGTCATTTGTTTCACAACAGGGATACACTCAGATTATCATACTCCGGGAGATGTGGTTGGAAAAATCGACTTCAAAAAAATGGAAATGATAACCAGAACTGTTTTCGAGATCGGATTAACTGTTGCCAACATTAAAACCAGATTAGTTGTAGATAATCCATTCAGCTCATGGGAAAAAAACAAATAAGTCGCAAAGAATTCTTTACCAAAGCATTAACCGGGATAGCAGGATTAAGACTGGTTTCCGGAAATTTACCGGTAATCCCTATATATGAAACTACATTGAGAAGTATAGGTAAGACAGGAATAATGGTCAGCCCTATCTGTTTCGGTGCTCCCCGAACCAATGAAGAATCATTAATAAAGTATGCTATTGAGAAGGGAATGAACTATATTGATACAGGGCGCGCATATGGAAATGGGAATAATGAACAACTGGTTGGCAGGGCAACAGCCGGAATCAGAGATAAAGTAGTAATACAGACTAAAATAAGACTGGAAGAGAACGAACTGCCATCTAAAGGGAAAGGCAAAAAAGGTGCAAAAGAAATAAGAGACGCATTATCAATAAAACTGGATGCAAGTTTGAGAGCATTGAATACCGGATACATTGATGTTTTGTTATATCATGATGCCCTTGATGAGAAGCTCCTCTTCCATCAGGAAACATTGAAGTTTTTTGATGAAATGAAAAAATCAGGTGTAATAAAAGCTCATGGCTTCTCAACCCACAACGATTTAATGAACCTCCCGGAAAGAAATAATTCAGAAGGTTTCTATGATATGATAATGGTGCCATTTAATCACAAAGGCTCATTTGTACACTCATTAACAGGAAGTTACTCAGAATGGGATCAGGATAAGCTTATCTCGATTCTTAGTGACGCAGGGAATAAAGGTATCGGGGTTATAGCCATGAAAACCTGCTCCGGCGGAAAATACTCTACATCATCTGATATTGAACCCAGCTTTAAGGAGGCAGTTCTTTGGGTACTTAAACATAAATTTATAAGCTCAGCTGCAATAGCCATGTCTAACTTTGAGCAGGTTGATGAACATACTTCATGGCTTAGGGATCAATGATTTCAGTATCTTCATAAATCATTGCTTATTCATCGGAATGAAACTTTTTACTGCAATTTTATATTTATTATCAATGTCAGGAATTCCATTTCCATTAGTATCTTTCATTCTACCAAGATATTCCAAAAGTGCCAGCCATTCTTTCCCCTCCTGAATTCCTTCCCTGTTCTCATCTATATCGATTATGGCTGTTTTCAAATCATTTACTTTATTCCCGTTCGCATCTTTTGGTACGACATTTATTAAACCCACGCTCATCTTTTTGATGATACCAATAAATTCAAGCATATACGAATTGGCTGTAACAGAATAAATTGACTTATTCTTCTTCGAAAAGTCAACATCGATAGTGCTTCCGTCCGAATGGATTATTTCAATTTTTTTAATTTTTCTGAGCAATAGCTTCCCTGGGTCATATACAACTCGTAATCCGCTATAATAGCAAAAATTATCAGGACTCGACTTATAGGCAATTTGTAAAATTTCAAGTATGCTCTTCAGTTCTCTCCCTGTGAAGAATAACCTTGAAAGCGGGTACCCGGGTATTTCATCCCTCCCCGATCCGAGCGGAACCACTCTGAAAATATCAGCAGCGGTCTGGACTCCCGGAAGTATTTTGTCAAATAACACACCTGCCGCAACCATGCTCACATCAGTTCCATTGCCAGTATGACTATTTACATAGTGATAGATAGCATCGGCAACCAGGGGTCCGAGATTACTTTCCATAAAGTCACCTAACTCATTGCCTTCAATTCTAAAATCTGTCTCAGCAACAGGTTTATCATAATCCACTCCCAGAGGCTTAAGGATTTCTGAAGATATTCTTCCCTTTTGTTCTTCAATTAAGCTATTTATTTTTTTATCTCCCATTAGACTGTCATCAACGGGAAGAAGCTTATAACTATCAAATCTCAGATTACCATCTGAATATGTCAGTGAAAGCTTTCCGACAAACTGACCGAATTCTCCGGTCTGAACAATGAGAGTACCATTAATGATTACAGGTTGTTCAAGTCTTGTATGAGAATGGCCGCCAATGATCAGATCTATTCCCTTTACTCCTTTGGCAAGATCAATATCTTCCCCACTCCAGGTCCCTTTCATTTGTTTTGAAACTCCGGAATGCGACAGACAAATTATTATCTTACAATTTTCTTTTTGAAGTTCCTTTACCATTTCCCTTGCGAAAGATATTTGTTTTGCAAAAATGACAGGAGATGCTTTAGGAGCAACAAGCCCGGCATCTTTACCAATGATAGAAAAAACGCCGATTTTAATATCATCATTAGTTAGTATTAGTTTTCTGCATATGGTTTTATCCGAATACAGTTTTTCAAGACTATCATCACAGGTATCCTTATTGTTAAACATTGCATTACCAATTAACAAAGAAGGAATCTCCCCATATCTTAACGAAGTGCCGATAATTGAAGCCAGCTTTTGGGGCCCGTAATCAAATTCATGGTTCCCAACAGCTATAGCATCATATCCCATCGATTTCATCAAACGAAGCTGAAATCCGGTTTTTATTTCCATACTTGGGAAAAGTGTTCCCATAAGAAAATCACCAGCATCGAACACCAGGGTTGCGCCTGTAGCATTTTCCTTCTCTTTCATTATTATACTCGCAATCCTTGCAAACCCGCCAACGGTCTTGTCATCATTCACAGTCATAGGAGAATATTCAGATTCGGGTCCATACCCGATAAGGCGTGAATGAAGATCATTTGTATGTAAAATGGTAATTCTCTTTTCAGTTTGTCCGGTCAATGGCGTCATAACAACCAGGTACAGGCAAAATACAAATGTTTTTTTCATAATTAGAAGGTCGAGGTGTACACAAATCTAACTAATATTCACCTAAAAATTATATTCGTCTGACAAGAACCTGAAGATATACTCAGGAAATTAAACTACCTCAGCAACAACAAAAGTGCTGCCACCAATAAAAATCATATCTGATTTTGCAGAGTTTTTTCTTGCGAAATAATAAGCAGTTCTGACATCAGGATAACTATTCCCCTTAAGTCCGTATTTTGCTGCTTCTGATTTTAGAATTTTTTCGTCCAGAGCTCGTGGAATTGTTGCTTTTGTAAAATAATAATATGCATTGACTGGAAACAGGGGTAAAACAGATTTCAGATCTTTATCGTTGACAAATCCAATGACCATATGTAATTCCGACTTTGGAGTCCTGTTTATCTGATCGATAACATATTTCAATCCTTCCATGTTATGCGCGGTATCACAAATTGTAATCGGATCATTACTTAATATTTGCCACCGACCTTTAATACCGGTGTTTAACACGACATTCCTGATCCCTTCTGTAATATTTATAGATGAAAATTTAAAAACACTTTTAAGGATATCAAAAACAGCGTAAACAGCTATAAGGTTTCTTGACTGGCAATCTCCTGCCAGAGGTGTTTCACCCTCAGTTCTATTATTGGTCACCAGGTCTGTTATTCTATAGCGTCTCACTCCTTTCAGACTTACAATTTCTTCAAGATTACATAAAAACCTGTCATCTGCAAATGTAATTGGAGAAGCTATCTCAGAAGCTTTTGTAATAAATACCTCTTTTGTTTCAGTGTCTGTTTCACTTATCAGAACCGGTACATTCTTTTTAATAATTCCAGCTTTTTCTGCTGCAACTTTTTTGAAAGTATCACCAAGAAGGTCCATATGATCATGACCAATATTTGTAATAACCGACAAAACAGGGTTAATAATATTTGTGGAATCCAGTCTTCCTCCAAGGCCAACTTCAATAACTGCCACATCGACATGGTTTTCAGCAAAGCAATTCAAAGCCATGGATACTGTCATCTCAAAAAAAGAAGGGTTCAGTGTTTCAATAATATTTTGATGCTTATTCACAAACTCAATGACTTCAGTTTCGGAAATCATTTCACCATTAATTCTTATCCTTTCCCTGAAATCCTTAAGATGAGGAGAAGTATATAAACCTGTCTTATACCCGGCTTCCTGAAGAATTGAAGCAATCATGTGTGAAACAGATCCTTTGCCATTTGTCCCTGCAACATGAATTGTCCGGTAGTTAAGATGCGGATTGCCAGAATAATTGTCGAGTGCAATGGTATTATTCAGGTCATTTTTATAAGCAGCTTTTCCAATCCTGTGATAGGCTGGTAGCTGGCTGAATAAAAATTCTAATGTTTGCTCGTAGGTCATATTCAAATTCTGCCTGTTTCAACTTATTTCTATTTTTCCTGCGAAATTAACAAACTTAATAAATACATAACAATTTGTGCCATAATTTAGTTATTTTTGCAAGTCATATCAGGTTTATGTTCATGGATGTAAAGTATTGATATTAAATTATTAACAATGAGCAGGAAACATAACAAGAAACTTTTTATCATAGATACTAACGTTTTACTGCACGATTATAAATGCATTTATAATTTTGAAGAAAATGATATTATTATTCCGATTGTTGTACTTGAAGAACTTGACAAATTCAAGAGAGGAAATGATCTGATCAATTTTCATGCAAGAGAATTTACCAGGGAACTTGACAAACTTTCAGGAGATATGCTTCTGACTGCGAATATCCCACTGGGTGAAAATCTTGGTAATATGCATATTGAGACAGGCAAGGATTTCTCGGAGAAGGTCAGCCAGTCGTTTCCTGAAAGAACTGCCGATCACAGGATACTTGCAATTGCTGAGTATGTTTGCAGTGCCAATAAGGATAAAACAGTTGTTCTTATCACCAAAGATATTAATCTCAGGATGAAAGCCAAATCCCTGGGAATTATTGCACAGGATTATGAAAACGATAAAGTAGCAAATATTGACGATCTCTATAAAGGCATAAGTATTCTTGAAGGTGTCAATCAGGAATCAATAAGTAAACTCTATGAGCTTCCTGAAGGGGTCAGTGCAAGTGAATTCAGCCTCGAAAATCTTACAGGACACCAGTTTTTCATAATGAAGAACAACGGATCGAGCGCCCTGGCACACTATAACCCTGTTAATAAAATGCTAAACAGGGTAATTAAACAAACAACATACGGCATTGATCCGCGGAATGCCGAGCAAACATTTGCAATAGAAGCACTTTCCAACCCCGATGTACAACTCGTTTCTTTAACAGGTAAAGCCGGTACAGGAAAAACTCTGCTCGCTCTGGCCGCTGCTCTGCAACAACATAAAAGATACAAACAGATATTTCTTGCACGGCCAATTGTCCCGCTTGCAAACCGTGATCTTGGATTTCTTCCGGGAGATGTAAAAGAAAAGATGGATCCTTATATGCAACCATTATATGATAATCTTACTGTAATAAAACATAAATTCAGTCACCAGAGTCCGGAATTTCTGAGGATCAACGATATGATGAAAGAAGATAAACTGGTAATAACACCTCTTGCCTATATCAGAGGACGCAGCCTTTCAAGTATCTTCTTCATTGTTGATGAAGCTCAGAATCTGACTCCACATGAAATTAAAACAATTATTACCAGGGCAGGAGAGGGAACCAAGATGGTATTTACGGGCGATATTGAACAGATAGATTCACCCTATCTTGACACAGCATCAAATGGATTAAGTTATCTTTCCGACAAAATGAAAGGTCAGGATATTTTTGCTCATGTAAACCTTGTGAAGGGAGAACGGAGTTTCCTGGCAGAGCTTGCAAGTAAATTACTGTAAGATTATGGATGAAGACAACTCCTTATCAATCCGTGAATTCCGTGTTTAAAAATACAAAAAAGATAATTATACAATGAAAACAAAGACAATCCAGCTGATTACACTCGTTATTATTTTTCTGTTAGCATTTCCAAATATTAATACCGCACAGGTTAATGGCAAAAAATCTAAAGAGGAAAAAATAAAACTATTTAACGGAAAGGATTTAAACAATTGGGTGTTTAAACTTAAAGACCCTGCAGTTGATCCGGCTACTGTTTTTACAGTACAAAAAAAGGTCATTCATATTTCAGGTAATCCGTTTGGTTACATGCGAACAAAGGAGGTTTTTTCGGATTATAAATTAAATGTAGAATGGAGATGGCCAAAGGAAGCGACAAACAGTGGTGTTTTTGTTCATGGTCAGGAACCTGATGCTATATGGTTAAAGTGTGTTGAATGTCAGTTAAAAGCTGGAAATGCAGGTGATTTTGTATGTATGAATGGTGCTGATATGAATGAACGGACTGACAAATCGAGTGTTGTTGTGAATAAAATTGCCGCTTCATCCGAGAAACCAGTTGGTGAATGGAATACCATGGAAGTAGTCTGCAGAGGAAATAGTATTGAAGTATTTGTTAATGGAGTTTTGCAGAACAAAGGGACAAATGTTAATGTTTCCAGTGGATTTATATGCCTGCAAAGTGAAGGCAAGGATCTTGAATTCAAAAATGTATTTCTTACTAAACTTAAAAAATAAACTGCCCAACTGGCATATATATTCCTGCCTTAGGTCGCCTGAAAATCAATTCAGTAACTTCTTTCTGACAGATGGTGGAAGTAAATTGATTTTGGCTGTGTAGGGATCTCCCGTCCGGGCGGGATCGGTTTTTTGCTCACATGCCGAAAGACAGACATTGGGATCGGGGTAAAAGAAGAATATCAATTTTAATGATTACAAATAAAAAGAAAGTAGCATTCCATACATTAGGTTGTAAACTTAACTTCGCAGAGACATCTACTATTTCAAGATCATTTCCTGAGGAGAATTTTGAGAGGGTTCCTGCCAACTCAAAAGCAGATATTTACATTATCAATACATGTTCAGTAACTGAAGCAGCTGATAAAAAGTGCAGGCAGGCAATTAAAAAATTTATCAACCTATCACCCGGAGCATTTATTGCTGTTGTTGGATGTTATGCGCAGCTGAAACCAGATGAAATCTCATCTATTCCCGGAGTGGATCTTGTTCTTGGAACAAATGAGAAATTTGATATAACTGATTATATAACTGATCTAAAAAAGAGACCAAGGGGAGAAATACACTCCTGCGACCTTTCCTTCTCTGATAATTTCAATCCATCATTCTCCCTGGGGGACAGAACACGATCCTTTCTTAAAGTTCAGGACGGATGTGATTATGGTTGTTCATATTGCACTATCCCAAAAGCCAGGGGAATTAGCAGGAATCCTGAAATAAGGTCAATAATAGATGAAGCAGAGAAAATTGCCGAACAAGGTGTTAAGGAGATAGTAATTACGGGTGTCAACATTGGTGATTTTGGAAAATCAACAGGAGAATCATTTGTTGCACTTATGAAAGAATTGGTTAAGATAGATGGTATTGAAAGATTCAGGATTTCATCTATCGAACCGAACCTGTTAACGGATGAATTGATTGACCTGACAGTGAAAAATGAAAAAATTCTTCCGCATTTTCATATTCCTCTTCAGAGTGGTTGTAATAAGATCCTTGGATTAATGAGAAGACGATATAACAGGGATGTCTTTGCTGACCGAGTAAAAAAGTTATCTCAAAGGGTGCCATTTGTCGGCATCGGGGCTGATGTAATTGTTGGTTTCCCGGGAGAATCTGCAGCCGATTTTGAAGATACATATTCATTTCTGGAAGAAATGCCACTTTCTTACCTTCATGTCTTCTCTTTCTCCGAAAGACCCGGTACAATAGCAGAAAAGCTGCCTGCTAAAGTTCCATACAAAGATAAAGAGCTACGGCATAATAAACTCACTGTTCTCTCTGGAACAAAAAATATAGGGTTTAATAAATTGAATATTGGTCAGATAACAAATGTTTTGTTTGAAAAAAACCGTACGGATGGATTAATAACAGGATTTACCTCTAATTATATAAGGGTTGAATATCCATGGCAATCAAAACTTGCAGGTCGGATAAAAAGGGTTAAATTAAATAGCATAACACCAACAGGAAGAATGAGTATTGAACTAATAAATTGAATCATGATTAATCTCCAGAATATTTGTAAAGAAATAGAAAAAGCCGCATATGAAGCCGGGACTTTCATAAAGAAAGAATCTGAAGTATTTGATAAAAACCGTACTGAAAGGAAAGGACTGAATGATTTTGTCAGTTATGTTGACAAAGGTGCTGAAAAACTTTTAGTTGAAAGATTAACAATAATCCTTCCTGAAGCCGGTTTTAATGCAGAAGAGGGAACTTCAACCAAAGTAGGCTTAAAGTATTGCTGGGTAATAGATCCGCTTGATGGAACAACAAATTTCCTCCATGGATTTCACCCTTATGCCGTCAGTATAGCTTTGATGGAATACGATGAAGTTATTGCAGGTGTAGTTTATGAAATAGGTGAAGATGAATTATTCAAAGCGTGGAAAGATGGAGGTGCATGGCTTAACGATCAGCCAATTCATGTTTCCAAAGCTGCAACACTTGCAGACTCCCTGATTGCCACCGGATTGCCATATAGCGATTTCAACCGTCTTGTCCCTTATATGAACAGTCTTACTCATTTCTGCGAACATTCCCAGGGAATAAGAAGGCTTGGGTCAGCTGCTACCGATCTTGCCTATGTTGCATGTGGCAGATTTGAAGCATTTTACGAATACGGTCTGCATCCATGGGATATAGCAGCTGGACTTCTTCTTGTTCGTGAAGCAGGCGGACATGTTAGCGATTTCTCCGGTAATGAAAACAATCTTAATGGGGATGAGATTGCAGCATCTACTGATAAGGTTTTTTCGGAGTTTCTGGAAAATATAAGTAAATTTATGAAGATTTAAAGCCTTCAGCCTGATGGAAGCTATCGGATACTACATCTTTTATGCCGCAAACTGGATAATAACTCTCCTGCCATTACGCATTCTGTATATCTTTTCCGACTTACTCTATCTTTTGTTTTATTACTTTCCAACATACCGCAGAAAAGTTGTAGAAACAAATCTTAAAAACTCTTTCCCTGAAAAAACCGCAAAAGAACTTAAGAGCATTGAAAAGAAGTTCTACAAACATCTTGCAGATCTTTTTGTTGAGACCTTCAAGCTCACTCACATGAGCAAGGCTGAAGTCATGAAGCGTATGAAGATTACGAATCAGGAACTTCTGGAAAGGCTCTTCAATGAGGGGCGCGATATCGTTGCTGTGATAGGCCACTACAATAACTGGGAATGGTTGAAAAGTCTTATCTTTTATACAAAGCACCAGACAGTTTCAATTTACAAGCCGCTGAGAAACAAATATTTCGACCAGTTTATGATTGACATGAGGTCGAAAGAGGGTATGATACTGACACCTATGTCTCATATAGTCAGGGAGGTATTGAATAACAGAAAGAATAATATTAAATCAATTTATTCATTCATTACCGATCAGACTCCTCCTAAACAGGATATTAAATACTGGACAATGTTTTTAAATCAGGAAACACCCGTTTACCTTGGACCTGAAAAAATTGCATCAAAATATGATATGGCAGTGGTCTTCTTCAATGTCCAAAAGATTAGAAGAGGATACTATAACTTTACTGTCGATCTCCTGTTTGAACATACTGCCGGATTAGCGGAACATATTATCACAGAAGAACATGTCAGGCGACTCGAGGAGATTATCAGAGAAAAACCTGAGTACTGGATATGGAGTCATCGTCGCTGGAAACATAAAAGGCCTGTTGACAATGAGTAGAACAGCCATTGTAATATTAAACTGGAATGGTATTGATTATCTGAAAATGTTCCTGGGGACAGTTGTAAAACATTCCCTGAATGAAGAAACAGTAGTTTATGTTGCAGATAATGGATCAACAGATGGTTCAATTGAATGGATTACCGATAATATTAAAGAGGTAAAGCTGATAATTCTTGATAAAAATTATGGATTTGCAGGTGGTTATAATAAGGCACTTACTGAACCCGATGCTGACTATTTTGTTTTAATGAATTCTGATATTGAAGTAACAGAAGGCTGGCTTAATCCTCTTGTCAGCTTTATGGACAATAATTCTGATGTAGCATCGTGCCAGCCCAAAATTAAGTCTTATTCCAACAGGGATCAATTTGAATATGCAGGCGCTGCCGGAAGCTTTATCGACAAGTACGGGTATCCATTCTGCAGAGGCCGGATTTTTGATAAAATCGAAAAAGACATAGGACAATATGACACTCAGATTGATGTTTTCTGGTCAAGTGGAGCTTGTATGATTGTCCGTGCCGATGCATGGAAGAAATGCGGTGGATTCGACGATGTGTTCTTTGCTCATATGGAAGAGATAGACCTCTGCTGGCGCTTCAATAAGGCAGGTTACCGTGTCAGTTACCTTCCGGTAGCAACTGTATATCATGTAGGAGGAGGAGCCCTTCCATATAACTCACCTTTTAAAACTTTCCTCAACTTCAGGAATAGTCTTTTCATGCTTTATAAGAATCTGCCTGACAACGGTTTACACATGATATTATTCGTAAGAAAACTTCTTGACGGGCTGGCTTGTATAATGTTTCTTCTAAAAGGTAATTTCAGATATGTAAGATCGGTATGGCAGGCACATATTGAATACTACAGGAACATATCAGCATTAAGGACGAAAAGAAGAAAAGTGAAAGAGATGGAAACAGGTCACTTACCGGCACCTATTTTGAACAAGAGTGTCGTTTTTGAGTTTTATATAAAAGGCAATAAAACGTTTGACAGGCTGAAAGCAGATAATTGATTTATAATGAGACGATACCAAATGATAGTTTTCTTTTCAATAGTTCTGATTGTTTACTCTCTGATTAATATCTATATATTTTTCAAAGTTTATAATGCTATACCTCTTCTAAAGAACAACAGGCTCACCTTCTCAATAACTTTCTTTTTACTTGCTGTGATTTTTATAGCAGCCAAAGTACTTGAATCAAGACATTCATCTGTTATATCCGACGCACTGAATATTATCGGCGGATTCTGGCTGGCATTCATGCTATATGGCTTTCTGTTTTTTCTTTTATCTGATATTGTTCTTGTTGTATTAAGAATCCCGGGTATAATAAATGCTGACAAAATCCCTGATTTCAGAAGGTGGTCTTTTTATGTTACAGTCAGCATTTCATCGTTGCTTATAATTGGGGGGTTTATTAATGCTATTATTCCTCATATTAAAGAATATAACATAACAATCAACAAATCTGCAGGTGAGATAGAATCATTACGGATTGCAGCAGTATCTGATATTCATCTTGGGAGTATAATAAGAAAACGAAGTATGAAAAAACTGTCGGGGATTCTTAAAGAATTGAAGCCTGATATTGTTCTGCTCCTGGGAGATATAGTTGATGGGGAGATAGGCCCTGTTCTGAGAGGTGATCTCCTTCAATATTTCACATCTCCGGAGTCAAATGATGGTCTCTTTGCTATCACCGGGAACCACGAATTCATAGGTGGTGGTAATCGTACAATTCCATATATAGAAAGCAAAGGAATACGAGTTTTAAAAGATGAAATGGTAGTTCTTAAGGGCGGAATTCAGCTTATCGGAAGAATTGATAAGGATTCATTTCGTTTTTACCATAAGGAAAGATTGTCGTTAGATGAATTAATAAGACAGGCAGATACATCAAAACCTGTTATTCTGCTTGATCATCAACCATTTCATCTTAATGAAACTGCAAAACAGGGTATTGATCTGCAGCTTTCAGGACATACTCATAACGGTCAGATGTGGCCGTTGAATTATGTTACATCCTGGATCTATGAATTAAGCTATGGATATCTGAAAAAAGAGAATACTCATTTTATTGTCTCCTCGGGTTATGGTCTGTGGGGTCCACGGGTGAGATCAGGCAGCAGATCTGAAGTCCTGTTGATAAATATTAAATTTACCGGGCACGAAAGTACCCTGAATTAATTTAAAGCAGGTTATAGATCTTCTCTAATCCTATTCCACGTGATCCTTTGATAAGAATGGTATTTCCCTTCAAAGGTTCCTTCATAAGATAATCTATAAGTTTATTTACATCCGGGAACGATTTGAAACAACATTTTAAGCAAACCTTCTGAAATACAGGCCCTACCAGAAACGCGTTTTCAATCTGAAGTGATGGAAGCGAAATTAAAAGTTTGGTATGCTCCTCTTTACTCTTTTCTCCAAGCTCCAGCATATCTCCCAGGATCACAATCTTACGTTCAGCCTGAATTTCTGAAAAGGCATTCAATGCGAAATTCATACTGGTGGGGTTTGCATTATATGAATCACATATAAGAGTATTATTCTCTGTAATTCTGATCTGTGATCTGTTATTTGCCGGCTGATAGTCTTCAATAGCATCAACAATATCCTTCATTTCAATGCCAAAGAATAATCCGGTAGCCATAGCGGCTTTTACATTTTCGAGATTATAGTTGCCAAATAGATTCGTACGTACCTTATATGTGTGGTGATAATATGTTGATGTTAAAATAAGATTCAGGGCAGATGGGGCAAGCTCAACCCTAAGTTCAATACCTGTTGGATCAGAAAAGGGGACAGCCCTGTTAATTATTCTAAAAATCTTTTCCGCAAGTAATGGATTCTTGTCATTATATAAGGCAACTCCATTCACCTTCCGGAGGTGCTCATAAAGTTCAGTTTTTGCTTTTATAACACCATCTATTGAGCCAAAGCCCTCTAAATGAGCAGTTCCTATATTTGTGATTATTCCATATTCAGGTCTTGCAATATTGCATAGCGTCCTTATTTCTCCTATATGACTTGCACCCATTTCGATGATCATCATTTCAGTTCCTGCAGGTGCTGAAAGTATTGTCAGAGGAACACCAATATGATTATTCAGGTTTCCTTTTGTATAATGAATCTTCAATTTTTTTGCCAGGATTGCGGCAAGAAGCTCCTTGGTTGTTGTCTTTCCGTTGGTGCCAGTAATCGCAAGAACAGGTACATTCATCTCTTTCCTGTGGTGCGATGCCAGAGCCTGAAGCTCAAAGAGGCAGTCGTCCACAAGAACTGTCTTGCCTGTTTCAAACAGAGGGTCATCAATAACTGCTGCGAGTGCTCCTTTTTCAATTGCTTCCGCAGCATATTTATTTCC
>JGI20214J51088_10000981_pt1 | contig 19382 bp, 7 predicted proteins | sample WetSurMetagenome_FD_51088 | JGI IMG/M metagenome (IMG submission 51088) | reverse complement strand
TGGCTTGAAAGCTCATCTACTGAAGCCACCGGGTAACTCACTCCGTTATTATATGAACAGATCACCTGATCAACTGTTCCGTTATTATCAAAATCATTCAGATACATTTCCACCGGTTCTTTTGTTGATGCCTTCAGCATAGAATTAAGTCCAATATTTCCCGCTATAAGATCCATATTTCCGTCGTTGTTGATATCGGCAACATTTATACAATTCCACCATCCTGAAGTTTCTTCGAGACCAACAGCAGAGGTTACATCAGTAAAGTGTCCTTTATCATTTCTGTATACAGATACATTCATCCATTCCCCGGTAATCACAAGATCCTGATCTCCATCCTTGTCCCAATCCATCCACACTGCATCAGTGACCATACCAATATTCCTGAATGCTCTTATTCTATCATCAGTAACAATCCTGAAATGAGCATGTCCGTCGTTTTCAAGCAGAAACTGATCAGGTGATAATCCATAAGCTCCAGGTACCGATCTTGAACCCACAAACAAATCCATATCACCATCAGCATCACAGTCACAAGGTCTTATACAAGAACCATTATGGGACATGAAAGGCAATTGACCCTTACTAAAACCACCCTTCCCATTATTTATAAGCAGCAAGTCGGTCAGCAAAGGATCCCCGATGGATAATTCATTGCCGCCCCGCACAATATACAGATCTTTATCTCCGTCCCCGTCAGCATCAAAAAAAGCGGCATCTACATCATCTGCAAAACGCTCCCTTGCCAGCAACGGTACATCCAGAGTCTTGAAGGATCCGTTTTTTTGCTGAACAAATATCTTAGCAGGTTGCCCTTTAGCTCCACCAATGAACAGATCGTCCAATCCGTCCCCATTTACATCATCAACGGCAAGAGCCGGTCCTTCTGCCGACAGGCTATGTGGAATCAATTGTTCGCGGTAGAAATCAACCCATTCATCTTCTTTGTGTCTGAACTCAAGCCCCACGATAATGGCAGGGGAGAAGAACCTTGATTCTTTGTTGTCAGGGTTATTTATATGTAAGGGTATGCTTGCATCTGTAATTTCAAATGTGATAGTTGTGTCGACAGGAACATTTTTAATTATCTGTTCAGAAAGATCAGGCCAGCGCACAAAAACAGAATCAATTACAGTGGTTTTTCCCAGACCAAAATGCAGCACGTCGGATGTGGCAGATAAAAAACCCCTGGTTGGAAATTGCTCTGCTACCTGTTCCTTCCCTTTACAATACACAGTAACGCGGGCTCCTATTCCGCGAGCATTCAGACCTTTTCCTTTCAATACTACAGACAAAAAGTGATTACCTGTCAGAGTACCGGCATTATTCCTGTAGATATATGCAGAAGCATTGATATTATTGACAATCAGATCAAGATCGCCATCATTGTCGAGATCCGCGTAAGTGGATCCGTTGGAATATGAACGGGTATTGAATCCCCATTCTTTAGCCATATTCGAAAATGTGAGATCACCATTATTCTTATAGATATAATTTACATTTGGATACAGGGGCATTTTCTCATACAAATTCTTGTTGGAAACATTACTATTATCCTTAGTAGGAAACATTCTGTTACCACCGGTAAGAAATTTTACATAATCCAGATCATTTGCCCTGCGGTAGATTCCGTTAGTAATAAACAGGTCTTTCCATCCGTCATTGTCTACATCACAAAATAGCGGCGACCAGCTCCAGTCAGTTGAATATACCCCGGCCAGCCGTCCAATTTCACTGAACATTCCTCCACCAAGATTGAGTTGAAGAGTATTTCGGACAAACTGGTGATTATAGCCTAATTCCAATTTTATTTCAGATAGCTCATAATCGTCCTCGCCGCCGGATTGTTTCCTTATTTTTTCATCATCCGGCAGCATATCCAGTACCATTATGTCGAGAAGGCCATCGTTATTAATATCTCCTACATCATTACCCATCGACGATCTGCTGGTATGTGCAATGAAGTCTGTCAGCCGTTCTGAAAAAGTACCGTCACCATTGTTGATATATAAATAATCGTTTTCGTGGAAATCGTTTGACACATAAATATCAGGAAGACCATCATTATTTATGTCACAGATATTTACTGCCAAACCATATCCGATCTGACTGCTGTAGATACCGGCCTCCTGAGTAACATCATGAAAAATATGTTTGCCGTCTGCCATATCATTTCTGAATAGCCTGCCACCTGAAAGTGAATCGCGGTCCAGGCGCAAAGAAGCGTTGCCATAACTACGGGATGTATGTACGGAATGGTTTTGAAGGTACATATCAAGATCTCCATCCATATCATAGTCAAAAAATGCTGCCTGAGTGGAAAAGCCCTGAAAATCAAGCCCATATTCATAAGCTTCATCTTTAAATGTCAGGTTACCCTGGTTAATGAATAATTGATTTCTCCCGTTGAGAATCTTGTACTTCCCAACCTGGCAGACATATATATCCAATAAGTCATCACCATTCACATCAGCCATTGTAACGCCAGTCTTCCAATCACCGCTTCCTGCCACTCCGGCTGCATCTGTGATATCCTCAAATTCCAGGTTTCCCTTGTTAAGGAATAATTTATTAGGATTTTGATTTGATATGAAGTATAGGTCCACAAGTCCATCGTTATTTAAATCTCCTGCAGCAACTCCACCACCGTTATTGAAATAGAGATATTCAATTATGTTAAACTGTTCTGTTTCTGTTAGTTTATTAATAAAATCTATTTTAGTAGCAGCAGGAGGCAGAAGTGAAAAGAGAGAATCTCCATTTTTCTGCTCATGTTTACAGGAATAAATAGCCAAAAGAATGAGAACAACAAAAGCAGAATTTTTCATACAGGTACTTCAACGGCTTAATTCTTTAAAAACCTGCACTGGATCATTGCTGCGTGCAACAACCAGTATTTTATCCTTCGGTGTTTTCACTTCCATAATGTTCCTGACCTCACCATTAAGATGAAATCCCGACAATTTTNCCGGTACATAACTGAATCCGCCCTTCCCATCACCTATGAGGAATGAACCATAACTGGAGTCATAGCGGCCAACTTCCGGTTTTACATTGAAAAGGTTGCCTCCAAGCAAGATATCGGCATTTCCATCGTTATTATAATCGCCAACAGCTGCAGCATAGACAGGTGAAAACTGAACTTCAATAGGCAGGGTTTTCCTGTTGAAGTGCCCTGTTCCATCATTTATAAAAAGTGAGGTTTCCAGAAGATTTACATCCAGATGGATAGAATTCTTCAACTGCTCGGGAGTAAATATATCTGTGATCTGCTGATCTTTATACATCTCATATAACGGGTATTTTTTCTCTAACTCCGGTATTTGTCTGGTCAGATCGTGTTTTAATGGCAGCGGATATGATTTGTCGCCATCATAGGTACAAATTATTTGTTCTATTGTGCCATTCAGGTCAAAATCGTTAACGTACATACTTACCGGTTTATCCGGTGTTACTTTAAACATGGAGTTCAATCCGTGATTCCCGGCTATAAAATCCACATCGCCATCGCCATCAAAATCGCCGGTAGCAAGGCAATTCCACCAGCCTTGAGTCTGTACTGTGCCAAAAGCATCCTTTTTTTCTTTAAACTTGCCGTTTTCATTAATGAGCACTTTCAAAGCCATCCAGTCTCCTGCAATGATCATGTCGGGATCTCCGTCCCCATCCACGTCCGCCCATATCATATCGCGGATCATGCCTGTATTGATCAATTCCGGTGCAACCCTGGCCGTAACATCAGTGAAATTTCCCATGCCATCATTCTCGAGTAGATAACTGCTGCATGGTACACCATATTCAAACGGTTTAAGACGGATACCGACAAACAATTCCATCACTCCGTCTTTGTCATAGTCAGCAGGTCTGACAGAGGAGGTACTTTCATATTTTCCTGCAGGCAGGATCTGGTCGGATTTGACAAAATGGCCTTTGCCATTATTAATATACAAACGATCTGTCAACGCTGATGAACTCTCAGGAAATTCATTTCCTCCGCTTGCCACATAAAGATCCAGATCTCCGTCACCATCTGCATCGAACAGAGCGCAATCCATGTCTTCAGATATTTTATCTGCTTCAAACAACTCCCTGTCAATTGATTCAAATGTCCCGTTTTTATTCTGTATCATCAGTGCTCCGGCCTGCCCCTTGGCACCACCTATGTAAAAATCATCCAGCCCATCTCCGTTTACATCACCTTTACACATGCGCGGACCTTCTGTAGACATCATCTGATAGAGCAATGGTTCACGTTCAAAATCATTAAAATCACTCTCTTTATGAACGAAATATATCCGGTTTTCCTTACTGATATCCTCAAAGTATTCGTGTTGTGAACTTACAGGATCAACAACGTGAACTGCTTTCGAATCAGCGTCCTTCTGATATAAAGTTAAGGTCTGATCAGCTGACACNTTAGTCATGAGTGTGGTCCGGCCATCAGGCCATTCAACAACAAGGGAATCAANCATTGTTAATGTTCCCAGGCCCAGATTTGGGCGGGGGTCAACTGTTGATAAATATCCGCGCATGGGCATCTGTTCCAGATAAATAAACTTCCCTTTATTTTTGACAGTCACTTTTGCGCCAATCGCCTGAGTATTTCCCGCCTCGCCCTTTAATACTACTTTCAGGTAATGGTTGCCAGGAAACTGATGATTGGTTTCATTCCTGTAAATTGACATTGGTAAGTTAACGTTGTTTATCACAAGGTCGAGATCACCATCATTATCAAGGTCACCGTAAGCAGCACCATTCGAAAATCCCGGTTCCCCGAGACCCCACTCTTCTGCCATATTCTGAAACCTGTAGTTTCCCATATTTTTAAAGGCATAGTTTGAGATTTTAACTGAGGGAATAGCATCAATAAGTTTCTTATAATTAACATTATTCCCGGAAACGATTTGCATGACCATATCACGGTTTGAGAAATACTTGATATAATCCTGATCTGTAAGATCCTTGTAAATACCGTTTGCAACAAATATATCTTTCAAACCGTCGTTGTCAAGGTCGAACATTAATGCACCCCACGACCAGTCTGTTGCTTCGACTCCTGCCATGCGCCCGATTTCACTGAATGTGCCATCGCTGTTATTTAACTGCAACATGTTTCGTGTAAACTGCTGATGGTAACCATTATCAACATTGAATTTATAATTATTCCAGTCGTCAAATGTGGTTTTTGTTTTCATACGATCGTTGTGCTCCGGAAGCATATCTGTTGCAAATATTTCAGGATAGTGATCATTGTTTATGTCAGCCATATCACCTCCCATAGATGCCGCAGAAATCGATCTCATCATATTCACCAGAGATTCCTTAAATGTTCCGTCGTGATTATTAATATACAAGTAATCACGTTCAAAAAAATCATTTGATACATAAATATCTATCCATCCATCCTGGTTTATGTCGCCGATGGCCACTCCCAGACCGAAAGCAATAGTGCTGCCATAGATTCCGGCTTTCTCGCTGACATCAGTAAATTTATTGCCATCGTTTCGGAACAGCATATGCCCACCAAGTGTGTCCCTTACAAAACGTTGATTATCCTTAAGATTGAAGCTTCCAATTGCTTTTGGGAAATTCTTAAGAAGATACATGTCAAGATCACCGTCCTTGTCATAATCAAAAAATACTCCCTGGGTCGAGTTACCCTGTTCATCTATACCATATTCTTTTGCTCTTTCAGTAAATGTCGTATCACCATTGTTGATATATAATTCATCCCGGCTTTGGATACCATAAATATTTCCCGACTTGCACACATATATATCCAATAATCCATCTCCATTTACATCGGCAAAGCTGACCCCTGTGGACCATCCTTCTCCTGTAATACCCGCTTTTAGCGATATATCTTCAAACTCAAAATTTCCCTTGTTCAGATAAAGCTTATTGGCTCCCATGTTGGATGCCATAAAGATGTCGAGAAGACCATCATTATTTATATCTCCCAAACCTGTTCCTGCTCCATTGTAAAAATTACGGAAGGTGTATACGTTGAACTTCTTCTTGAGTTGGGTATCGTAATCCAGTTTATTGATAAAATCAGCATGTGTAACAGAAGCAGGCACAAGTGTATACAAATGATTTCCTGATTGTTTGCCACAGGAGGTAATGAACAGTTGCAACAGAAACCATACTACTGACCCCAAAAAAATAGTGGTCTTTTTATGTTTGAAAATTTCCTCTCTGAGCGAAGTCGAAGAGGGGGATTTAGGGGGTAAATTATATTGATCTTTTCCTGCCATCCTTTTACTTTAAGTTTTTTGTAGTGTCACTCTGACTATTCTCAGGTTGGGAAACGGTATCGATCCATCCTTTTTTTACGGACAAATCAGTGAATATAGCCCAAACATGCAATACGTCTTCTTTAAATATTGTTATGCGCCGGTTCCCGTCTATTTTTACATAAGCTGTACCATGTACGGGATGCTTCACTTTTAGAAAACCCTTTCCATAGATTTTCTCGTACCATTTTTGCACGTCGATCAAAAGATTATCAGAAGATAGTGCTTTATTCCAGGGGGCCCATCCTTTATATTTGAACGAGACAGGCATCTCAGAAATATTACCCTGATTAAATCTTGGATAAAAATCCATTAAAGCCTCATGTTTCAATTCGCTTTTAAGCTCTAATTCTGCAGTAGTATTGCTTTCGCCCTGCTTTATCATTCCTTTCTGATTAAGATTCCAGCAATGTAAATAGAATGCCTTTTCAGGCATCCCAAAGTATAAGCCAAGAAATAATGAATCATATCTTATCCCACTTGCCAGTTCATGCTTTAACCTGCGTTCATATTTTGCTCTTGGTGTACATCCTGAAATAATAAATCCGGAAATGAGGATCATCAAAATAAAGTTAATTTTTGTCTTCATAGATTTCTGTCAATATTTATAAAACTGTAAATTATCATTATTTCTTGCAACTGCAATGAAGTGCTTTCCGTTTATATTAATATTCTTCAGACTACGTATTTCTCCTTTTGTAAATATACCCGATTTCAAAGAAGAAACAGACTTCCATGTTCCATCTTTATCTCCTTTCAGAAAAAGTCCATAGCTGGCATCATTAATACCTGTTTCAGGTTTTGCCCTGTATTGGTTTCCACCCAGGATTAAGTCACATATTCCATCATGATCAAAATCATCAGCATATATCGAGTAAACCGGAGAGAACTGAGCTTCGGCTGGTAGTGGAGTAATCTGAAACGATCCCTTACCTGAATTTATCATCACACAACTCTCCATATACCTGGCATTCAGTTTAACGGACCTGTTCATTACCTCAGGAGGAAAAATATCCTCGATAGTTGCATTCTTGTAATCATCATACTTTTCAAATTTCACGGCAAGAGAAGGGATCTGTTTTACAAGATCATCTTTCATTGCCATGGGAAATGATCTATCTCCATTGTAGCTGCAGATTATCTGCTCGACACTGCCATTGAGATCAAAGTCATTCACATACATTGTTAAGGGTTTGGCAGGTGATGTCTTAAAACGTGAGTTTAAACCATGATTGCCCAGTACAAAATCAATTTTTCCGTCTCCATTCAGATCTTTAGCAATAATTGTATGCCACCAGCCATCAGTATTTGATAAACCAAAACGTTCAGACTGGTCGGTGAAAATCCCCTTTTCGTTAATAAGTATCTTTACAGGCATCCAGTCGCCAACTATAACCATATCAGTATCTCCGTCATTGTCTGCATCAGCCCATACCATGTCTGTTATCATTCCAATCGATGACAGTCCGGGAGCAATTTTTTTTGTAACATTTGTAAAATTGCCGTGCCCGTCGTTTTCAAGCAGGTACCCATTTGCCGGTAACCCATATTCGAATGGACGCAAACGGATACCAACAAACAGGTCAATATCGCCATCCTTGTCAAAATCTGCGGGTTGAACACATGATGTGCTTTCGTATTTTCCTGCCGGTAAAATTTGTTCCGATTTAGTAAATTTCCCTTTACCATCATTTATATATAACCGATCGGAAAGCGCTGACGAGCTGGAGGGAAATTCATTACCTCCGCTTGCTACGTAGAGATCGAGGTCGTTATCACCATCAGCATCAAAAAAAGCACAATCTGTATCTTCCGATATTTTGTCCGCTTCAAACAGTGGTTCATTTGTCTTTTTGAAATGACCATATCTGTCCTGTATGTATAATGCTCCGGGAGAATCCTTTGCATTGCAAATATAGATGTCATCGAGATCATCGCCATTAACATCTCCGACGGCCATATGAGGACCTTCATTGGATAACATCTGAAAAAGTAATTTATCGCGTTCAAAATCATTGAAATCGTTCTCTTTGTGCTTAAAATCCAGACCGGCGATCTCATCTGTTTTTTGGAAAACAGGAGCCTTGCTTTTTTCCGGGACGGTCCATCTTTTATCAGGAGCATCTTTCTGATCCAGTTTTAAAAACTGATTTGCAGCTATATTATTAAGAACAGTACACTTTCCATCAGGCCAGTTAACAACAACTGAATCGACAGTGGGAGTGGACCCCAGTCCAAAATCAAGCCGGTTATCGACTGTGGATTGAAAACCACGCATTGGCATGAGTTCCTGATAATAAATTTTCCCTTTGTTGTAAAGTGTAACCTCTGCTCCAATTGCTCCGGTATTTTTTCCTGATCCTTTTAAAGCTATCATCAGAAAACCAGATTCCGGTTTTTTATTTGTTTCATTCCTGTAGATAAACGGAGGCATATTCACATTATTGACTATCAGGTCCAGGTCTCCATCATTATCAAGGTCACCGTAGGCGGCTCCATTTGAAAATGAAGGAGTATTTAAACCCCATACCGATGATAAATTCGTAAATGTCAGATCCCCGTTATTATGAAATGCATAATTCGGAACCTTCACAGAAGGGATCATATCGATCAGTTTTAATATTGCTTTTTCTTCCGTTTTTATCATATATCTCATTGCAGAAGGATCAGAATAAATGTCCAGGTAATCCCGGTCAAGAAGATCTTTATAAATACCATTCGCAACAAAAATGTCTTTCCATCCGTCATTGTCAAGGTCCATAATTAAGGCTCCCCAGCTCCAGTCCGTGTTACTGACACCACTTATCCTGCCAATTTCGCTGAAAGAACTGTTCTGATTATTAAGCTGGAGGGTATTACGGGCAAACTGACGATAATAGCCATTTGTTAGTTTATTTTGATATCTCTCCCAGCTTTCAAAAAGCGCTTTCGTTTTAAGCCGTTCATTCCCTTCAGGTGTCATTTCCGTTACAAATATCTCGGGGTAGGCATCATTGTTTATATCTGCCATATCGGAACCCATTGCACCAAGACTGATCTCACGCATCTGATCTTCAAGACANTCGGTGAAAGTACCGTTTTTATTGTTGATATAGAGATAATCATGTTCGAAGAAGTCATTTGATATATATATATCCGGCCATCCATCGCGATTTAAATCTCCTACACTAACACCAAGGCCAAAACCAATCTTGCTTCCATATATCCCTGCTTCCTTACTGACGTCCACAAAATGGCCATTATCATTCCGGCATAATTTATTGCTTCCCAGTGTGTCGCGCTCCAGACGTTGTCCCGGTTTTATGTCGTATTCAGTGACAGACTGAAATGAATTATTCAGAAGATAGCAATCGAGATCGCCATCCTTGTCATAATCAAAAAATGCAGCATGGTTAGATAAGCCCATGTCATTAAGGCCATATTCAGGTGCTCTCTCAGTGAAAGTAAGATCACCGTTATTAATAAACAGTTCATTGCGACGATTCGGACCGTCAGGTTTACCTGACTTACAGACATAGATATCCAGCCAGCCATCACCATTAATATCTGCTATACTCACGCCAGTTGACCACGAACCTTTGGAGGCCACTCCGGCCTTTTCAGTTACATCCTCAAAAACAAAGTTTCCTTTGTTGATATACAGTTTATTTCCGACCATATTACCGCAAAAATATATATCGGTCAATCCGTCATTATTAAAGTCTCCCAAACCAACGCCAGCGCCATTATAAAAATTCCTGTAGGTATATGTATTAAATTCCTCGGTATATTCAAGCTGGTTAATAAAATCAATGTGAGTTTGCTTTTTGTCTAGAAGGGAAAACAATGCAGGCTTGTCAGGATGAGTCTGTCCATTACGGCATGACCACATCAGAACGGATATCATTACAGGAACAAGAATTTTCCATACGCTGATATTCAGATAACCTATATTATATTGTAGTTTTTTAGTCAATTTTATAGTATTCTTTTCTTCGGTATTCAATCCACTTGACTTTTTATCTTATTTGCCTCATTTCCCCTTACAACATTTTTATTTGATTTGCCTCACCCACCCCTAGACTTCGCTCGGGGTTGTCCCTCTCCGAGTGGAGAGGGACTTAAGAACATTTTCTTTTCTTCTTTTACCCCTTCTCCCTGAAGAGAATGAGGTACCAAATTTACACATGTTATATCAAAGCCCCTCCCTCTTTGGGGAGGGATTGGAGAGAGGTGTATTAAAGAAAGAGAGCAGGCAAATATAATAATTGCCTGCTCTCTTAAAGAATTTATTTCAATATTATTGCGTATAACCCGGGTTCTGAACAAGATTGGGGTTAGCAGATAATTTTGATTTAGGAATCGGATACAGAATAAGATAAGGGCCCGTTTTTGCATTTACAACATCGGTAGTATTGTGATGTGGAAGAACCCATTTATTAACCTGGTCCCATAATCCAAACCGGATAAGATCCTGACGCCTGTTATGTTCAAACGCCATCTCACGTCCCATTTCATTGAATAATTCTCCACCAGGAACAGCTGCAGCTGCCAAATCAAAGCTCAGCTTGCCATCCAATGAAGTCAGACCCGTCAAACCGGCACGTGTCCTGATCTGGTTGACAAGAGTCAAAGCAGCTGCATCGGTAGCGCTATTGCTTATACGCCACAGGGCTTCTGCTTTCATCAGGAGTACGTCAGCATAACGGAACACTGCAAAATCGTTGCTCATATCTTGTGTGCCACCTATCTCATATTCCCATTTACCAATTCTCACACCTGACTGGCGCCATGCCTGAGGACCCAGCTCATTGATCTGAGGAGCTGGTTGTCCATCAATAAGGTCACCTATATTTCCAAAATTAAGAGGTTTCCCATCGGGATCTGCACCATCAGCGCCATCATCTATAGATAATCCTGCTCCTAACTTATATTGATAACCTGCAACGAAATTGCCACGTTTTGTAGCAGGACCGGCAAGTGTACCAGCATCTCCTCTTCTTATATCCGTAGCTTCATATGAGTTATAGAATTTCTCCAGTGAACAGTAACCATTCCATGGCTGGAAGGTAAGATTATATGTATACTGACTGGCATAGTGCAAAGATGAAGCATTCAGATTGAATCCAGTGAAGAATATCTTGTCATAGGGTATGGCAAAAATAAATTCTTTGGACCCTGAATTGTTCACATTGAAATTGGCAAAATAATTTGATTCAAGAGAATATTTCCCAGAGTTAATAATCTCATCACAAGCGGCAACTACTTTGCTCCATTGTGCAGTACCTGAATAAACCTTGGCATTCAGGTATAACTTGGCCAGTAAGAATTTTCCCGCCCATTTATTCATACGACCATAGGTTGTTCCGTCTACATTCTCTGTCATCAGTGGAACNGCAGCTTCCAGATCGGTAANAATATTTGANTAGACNGTTGNTCTCTGAACCTGAGGTGGAGCAGCAAGTGCATTTGCAAAGTCATTNTCATAAGGTATGTTTCCGTACAAATCAATCAGCTGCCAGTAAAAGAAACTTCGCAGTGAAGTCAGTTCTGAAATATATGAAGCGGCAACTGTTGCATCAACCTGTCCGCCATCAGATAAAGTCTTGAACTGGAAAATCAGCCTGTTGGCAGTACTTACGCCTGAATAGCAAAAATCCCATGGACCATTCATAAATCCNTCATCATAACCCCAACTATGCAAATGAAGTCTTCTCTGTGTACCACCGTCGTCCCAGTCCGAACCCCTGGTAGGCACAACTATCTCATCTGTTGTCATCTCCTGAACTTCGTTAAGGTCACTCGTAGCATAGCCACCCAATTTGGTGTATGCGGAACCAAGAGCAGCCACAAACTGTGCATCATTTTTAAAGAAATTGGCAGGTGTGATCTCACTGTAAAGTTCTTCATCGAGTTTGGTACATGCCTGGCTGAAAACAGCCACTCCTAACAGGATCAAAACTGTCCTGATCAGATATCGTGATTTTTTCATTTTATTTTTTTCTTTGGTTTTCATATCTTATTCATTTTCAGGGTTAAAAAACAAAGTTTGCACCAAAAGTTACTGATCTTGTCCTGAACCATGTATCTCTTCGGTCCATACCTGTTACGAGTGGACTATTAAAAGTTCCCAGTGAAGTCTCACTATCTGTATATCTGGGGTTTGGATCCACCCCTGTATATTTGGTAATATAGAACAGGTTATTGCCTGCAACATACAGTCTGATCTTGCTGAATGCTGAACTCTTAGGCAAAGTGAAGTTATAACCTAAAGCCATGTTATCAAGAGAAACAAAATCTGCCTTCTCAACATACTTGCTGGATAAAGTACCTGAAGTAACGGTTAGTAGTGTTCCGTCAGCACTCCTCATATCTGCAGCTGTTTTGGGCAGGTTGTATGATGTGATATAAGCCGGCACCTCATAAAAAGCACGGAATGAATTGACAAGGTCATGTCCGAATACACCGCGGAAGAAGACGGTCAGGTCAAAGTTTTTATAAGTAACCGTATTGCCAAATCCAATCTGGAACTTGGGTAAACCGTTTCCGGTTACAATCCGGTCAGCTCCGGTTATTGAGCCATCACCATCTACGTCTTTAAAGATAAATTTACCGGATGCATCAATTCCCTCATATACATATGTCAGAATTTCTCCGATCGGCTTGCCTTCCTCAACCACAGCTACTGGAGTTCCGTTCTGTCCCGGTGAACCCATATCACCCAGTTCCGTTCTTCCATAATTCAGCAATGAGCCATTATAGGTTCCGGATAATTTAACAAGAGTGTTCTCAAGAATGTAGGAGGGTGTAAGTGATACGCTGTAACTGAAGTCAGCTTTCTTGATGACATTATAATTAAGCGATAACTCGAGACCGCTACTTTTCATTTTGCCCAGATTCAGCCATGCCTGACTATAAAGGTTTGGAGGAACCGGTACATTGTAGTAAAACAGCACGTCATTTGTTGTTCTTGTATAAAAGTCAAATGACCCTGTCAGTTTTGAATTAAAGATAGAAAAATCGAATCCTGCATCAAATTCACCTTTCTTTTCCCATTTGAGATCAGGATTTGCATTACTGACAGGAGAGTAACCGGGAACAAAAGCTCCATTGTAGAAGAAGTTACCCTGCGGACCCAGACGCAACAGTGACAGATAATTTTCAGTTGGCCTGTTTCCTGTTACACCATAGTTGACACGTAATTTTAGGTTGTCAACAAAACTTACATTTATAAATTTGGAAATATCTGCTCCTCCACCAACGGCCGGAAACAAACCCCATTTGTTGTTTGCACCAAACCTTGATGAACCTTCATACCTGGCACTGGCAGTTACAAAAAAGGTACTATTAATGTTAACGTTTACCCTTCCAAAAAATGCAATCAGTTTTTCAGAGTTTTTATAACTGGTTATTGTGCCTTTCCCATTTTTAAAATCAAGTGCAGCACTAAGGTTATTGTATGTGAAATCATCAGTCAGAAAATCTCCTCCCTGTGCGTGAAAACCCTCATTTGTAAAATCCTGGTAAGAATAGCCACCAACAGCGCTGACATTCAGTGCGGAAGTTACATCACCATTATAATGTACAGTCGATTCAAAAAGCCGGCTGGCATAACTATTCGCATCTCTTGAAGCTAAACCATTTCTGTTCATACCTCCCCAGTAATCATGTTTATTAAGATACTGACCCGTAAGATTGCCACTATTTTGTACTGAATAAAAAGCGTCAATACTCAGTCCTTTAAGGATTTCATAGGAACCCTTTAATGAAAGATTTAATATTCTGTCTTTCCCTTCATTGGTGTTTTGCTTTAGTATTGAAACCGGATTATAATAGTCGAACAATACCTGTTGAAAATAGCCATTATGCTTTACAAAATCCGGATTAACCAGGGGGTCACTGCTCATTACAGGAGCTGTCGGATTATAAACAGATGCATAACGAAATGCATTATCAAAGCCATACTTTGAATCTTTCTCTGTAGCACCAAGGTTTACATCCAGGGTAAGCTTGTCATTTAATGCTTTTTGGGTGATATTGATCCTCCCGTTGAGCTGGGTGTTTCCGGTAGTTATCTCAATACCCTGAATATCACGATAGTTAATAGAAGCACGGTAACTGGTTTTATCAGAACCGCCTGACATTGAAAGATTGTGTACCTGTGTTATGCCTGTCTGTTCAATCTCCTTAAACCAGTCGGTATCACCTCCAAAGTCTTTTCCCAATCCTACCTCAGCTGACAGTTTTCTCCATTCTGTAGCAGTCATAACATTAGTATTCTTGGCAACCATTTCTGCAGTCACATAAACATTATAATCAACTACAGCTGTGCCTTTTTTACCCTTCTTTGTTGTAACAAGGATAACACCGCTGGAACCCCTTGTTCCATAAATGGCAGCTGCAGAACCATCCTTTAATATGTTTATTGATTCAATATCATTCGGATCAACGTTATTGAGGTCCCCGCCAATCACACCGTCAATAATCACAAGTGGCCCCAGGTTTGCACCAATGGTACTCAAACCTCTCAGTCGCATTTCATATGATCCGTTGGGGTTACTTCCGGCTTTACTGATAGATAATCCAGCTACTTTTCCCTGAATCAATGCAACCGGATTGTTAACACTACCTTTGTTGAATTCATCCGATTTAACACTGGTAATAGAACTCGTAACCTCTCTTTTCTTCTGTGTACCATAACCGGTAACGACAACCTCATTAAGAGCACTTATTGAAGGTACCAGTACAACATCGATTGTTGTCTGACTGCCAACTGTTATGGTTTGAGTTGTGAAACCGATAGAGGAAAATACCAGGACTGCATCTGGCCCGGGAACTACAATTCTGTAGGCACCCGAAACATCAGTCATGAATCCTGTTACCGTCCCCTGAAGCACAACGTTAACACCGGGGAGTGGTCCCTCTGCTTCGGAAGTTACTTTACCCGTAACTGTTCTTTCCTGAGCATAGGTTAAGCTGAGCGCAAAGCAAAAAAGGAAAAGAGATAATATACTCCTCCTCAGTAGAAATACATAATTTCGCAAGGTTCCCATAGTTAATTCTTTTAGGTTAGTTAATTTTTAGGTGTAATAAATATTAATGTTAAATTAGATAAGAGTGTTAGAGGCATATAATAATATAGTATAAACATATTAATTAGGTCAGCAGGTTTAAGAAATTTCTATATTCAGATTCGTAGGTTAGAGATCAATTGACAACCATAAATCATTATTGATTGCCGTTAAACAAATGTAAATATTAAAATCGTATTAAAAAAATATTAAAATAAAATTAATTGCACATATGGAGAAAAAATTATTAACATAACACGGTGATATTGAACAATAAAGCAAAATAACCTGAAGATATAAAACGGTCGGTTGACATTGTTTCAATCGTTTTCTGAAAGAATATTTTTTTTATCCGGAAGTTGAGAAAAATTCTTTTTGAAAAAGCTGAAAAAAATTGACTTAATTAAATTTTTTTTATAGAAATGAGATAATAACAGAGAATAACCGGGTTTTTCCTATTAGAAGAGGAAGTAAAATTAAATATCCAGGATGAATCGAGGGAGTTTATTTATTATATAGAGAAGCAATGTCAAAACTAATTTCTCATTGTTGAACCCTTAACTACAAGTTTGGTCTTAATGATTTTTGTTTGTGATGGCAGGTCGTGCTTCTTTTCGATGCGGTCAATTAATAATCTGACTGCTTCTTTACCTATTGAATATCCATGCTGATCAACAGATGTAAGGGTCGGATTTGTAATATCCGAAAACAAATCACTTGTAAATCCAACAACAGCAATGTCATCGGGAACATGATATCCCAGATTTGTAACAACCTGCATAGCTGTTGCAGCAGTAAGATCATTCACGGCAAAGATCCCGTCAGGCCTGCAAGGTCTTTTTAGAAGCTCTGGCACAACAACTATTGCTTCTTCCCTTGTGTCACACCTTATAATATTGTTTTCATCAACAGTCATTTTATTTTCTTTCAGCGCCCTGAGGTAACCATCTTTACGGTTTTTCCCAATTAACAGATTCGGAGGACCAGACAGATGGACAATATTCTTGCAGCCTATTGCTATCAGGTGGTTAACTGCTTCGTAGGCCCCTGTTTCATCATCAACAATAACCCTGTCTGTATCAATATCCTCACAGACTCTGTCGAAAAAAACAAGCGGAATGTTGTTATCCTGTATTTTCCTGAAATGGTCGAAGTTGTCAGTTGCCTTGGAAACTGATACCAGAATTCCGTCAACGCGACTTGAGAGGAGCGTCTCAACAGCCTTTACTTCTCTGGCATATAACTCACTTGACTGACAGAACATTACATGATATCCAGAATCATATGCCACATCTTCAATACCACTTATTACTGTTGAGAAAAAATAGTGAACTATCTCTGGAACAATAACTCCGATAGTTTTACTCAGGCCACTTTTCAGACTTAAGGCAATCTGGTCGGGTTTATAGTTCCAGCTGTCTGCAAGTTTCTTTACCAGCTCTTTTGTTGAACTACTGATATCATGATGACCCTTCAGAGCTTTCGAAACAGTTGATGGAGAAATCCCGAGCTCTTTGGCTATATCCTTAATAGTTATCTGTCCTTTATGCATTTTCTTTTTCGCTGTTATTATCCATCTCCGCTAAAGTAGTTTAAAAATAATGATTTTTAATGAAAGAAAATAAAAAACCTGTCCGCTGAGCTTCCTGCTCATTAGCTATAATACATCAAATCTTCCTCAAATGAGTGAATATCATAATACCGTTTATTAAGGAAGACGCTGTCATTAGGTTTTTAAAAAAGCCTTAATTATATTTGCGTCTTACACGCGCACATTAATAAAATGTGCATTTATTTACCATTAAATTATNAAAAACTGAGAATATGAAAAAACTATTGATCATTAGCTTTATGCTTTTTACCTATGCGTACAGTTCAGGCCAGGAACAGCAAAAAACACCACCACCACCACCTCCTCCTATACCCGCCTTTCCGGATAAGATGATTCCAGGTATGACAGAGATATGGAATCCGGAAGTTAAGGTCATTCAGCCGGGTGCAACGAACAGTGATGCACCCTCTGATGCAATAGTTCTTTTTGATGGTTCTGATATAAACAAAGAATGGATTGGAATGGATGGAAAACCATCAATATGGACCGTAAAAGATGGCACTCTTGTTTCTACAAAAGGTTCGGGATATATCAAGTCAAAACGTGTTTTCGGCGATTTTCAATTGCATATCGAATGGAAGACACCATCAGAAGTTTCCGGTACAAGTCAGGGCAGGGGCAATAGCGGTGTATTCCTTCAGGAACTATATGAAGTACAGGTACTTGATAGTTATGACAACCGTACATACCGCAATGGACAGGCAGGTGCTATCTATAAACAATATGCTCCTCTTGTAAATGCCTGCAAAAAGCCTGGTGAATGGCAATCATACGACATTATCTATACTGCTCCACGCTTTGCTGAAGATAGCCTGACATATTTTACACCTCCAANGGTTACCGTAATTCAGAATGGTGTTTTAATCCAGAATAATGTTATCCTGAGAGGACCAACACAATATATCGGCATTCCTGAATATACAATAAAGAAACACGGACCACTGAGCATTCTTCTTCAGGACCATGGCAATCCTGTGGCATACAGGAATATCTGGGTGAGGGAATTGTAGATATTCAATATGTTTTTAAATATGTCATATCATATGTCTGCNTTAATATAAAAATTACTAATTTTATCGATCAATATTAAATTTTAATCTACCTGACAATGAAAGAAAATTCAAAAAACATTACACGCCGGAACTTTATTGGTACTACCGGTGCTGTTGCTGCAGGTCTGACTATACTCCCCAGCTCAGTTGTTAGCGGCTTTGGCCACAAAGCTCCCAGTGACAAACTGAATATCGCTGTAGTTGGTATTGGTGGTATGGGAAACTCAAACCTGAAAAATGTTAAGGCTTCAGAGAACATTGTTGCCTTATGCGATGTTGACTGGGGTTATTCAAAAGGAGTATTTGCTGCAAATCCGGATGCAAAGGCATATTGGGATTGGCGGAAGATGTATGATGAAATGGGCAAATCAATTGATGCTGTTATTGTTGCTACAGCCGACCATTCACACGCCGTAGTCTCAGCTAATGCCATCCAGCTTGGCAAACATGTATATTGCCAGAAACCTTTAACACACTCTGTTTATGAATCCAGGTTATTAACCAAGCTTGCAGCACAGTACAAAGTAGCTACACAGATGGGTAACCAGGGTTCCTCAGATGAAGGTGTAAACCAGACAATTGAATGGATACAGAATGGTGAGATCGGGGATGTTAAAAAAGTTGAAGCATTTACTGACCGTCCAATATGGCCACAGGGACTGAATGTTCCAAAAGGTGAATGGGTTCCTGATACACTTAACTGGGATCTTTTCATTGGCCCGACAAAGATGCGTCCGTATAATAGTGTTTATACTCCATGGAACTGGAGAGGCTGGTGGGATTTTGGTACCGGAGCTCTCGGTGATATGGCATGCCATATTATGCATCCTGTTTTCAAAGCCCTTAAACTGCAGTATCCTATCAAAGCACAGGGTAGTTCAACTCTTCTTCTGACCGATTGTGCTCCTAACGCACAGATGGTGACACTTATCTATCCTGAAAGAGTTGCTCCTAAAGGTGCAAAAATTAAATATCCTCAGGTTACAGTTACCTGGTATGATGGTGGCCTGGAGCCTGCAAAACCAGCTGGATGGCCGGCAGGTAAGAATATGAATGACGGTGGCGGTGGTGTTATATTCTATGGTTCAAAAGATGTTCTGATATGTGGTTGCTATGGAAAAGATCCATGGCTGTTATCAGGACGTAAGCCGGTTGTTCCGAAAACTGAAAGAAGAATTGAAAAAGCAATGAACGGTGGTCATGAAATGGACTGGGTACGTGCTTGTAAGGAAAGCCCGGAATCAAGAGTTAAGACTAAGTCAGATTTCTCTGAATCAGGTCCATTTAACGAAATGGTTGTTATGGGTGTTCTTGCTGTAAGACTTCAGGGACTTAATAAGGAACTTGAATGGAATGGCGAGAAAATGGAATT
>JGI20214J51088_10000980_pt1 | contig 19387 bp, 12 predicted proteins | sample WetSurMetagenome_FD_51088 | JGI IMG/M metagenome (IMG submission 51088) | reverse complement strand
TCCCTGCCGTATTTACGTAATATTGGTAGTTTCATTGATTCCAGAAACGCGATAAAACGTTTGAGTAGGTTATAATACAATGTAACAAAAAGAGAAAAGATCATAATCCAGATAACAATCAGATTAAATACAAGAGTTCCTATCTTAAGATTACCTATCTGTTTGTAGGGAGCAAAAAAATGAGCTCTCCCGGTCTTCGATCCCGGAGGCATAAAAATGGGGTCAGCTTTTTGAATAAATTTGTCGCCGGCATCATATATTTTACTTGTTGTCAGCCTGTTAAGCACAAAGTCAGCAAGATTTATATTATAATCTTTTTCCTTCATCATAATAAATTCAGCTTCTCCCATTTTGCCTGCAATTGTTTTTGATAATGAGTCCTGCCTGTACGATATCTCCCGGCTTTTTAATCTGAATGATGTCTTTAAGCTGTCGAAGTATTGTTTTGCACCATTGGCAACTGATTCATTGAATCCTTTGTAATTCAGATTCTTTACCCAGGTACCGGGCTTAATATTGGAAATTGATGAGAGATCTTTAATATGATAGTTTAATTTTTCAAAATTTTCTTCGGTTGACTCCTTATATACAGGGTCTTTTCCTGCAGCAATGCACTCATCTACAGTAATTTTCAGCGCAGGAAGGAGGAATGATGCATTCCAGTCATTCTGGCTTTTTTCCATTTCATAATTGAAAAATGGTTTTTCAAATCTGTTGCTTTTAAATTGTTCAACGCTCATTGCCTCGTAAGCCCAGCGTGTTACCATAATATCTCCCACCACCGGGACAAATATTTTCCTGCTTATTGATTTGTGCAATTCATCAAATTTTATCATTGCTCCACCAAGTAAAAGCTGGGGCACAAGTATCAGGGGAATAAGAATATAAATACTTACAGCTGTTCTCATTCCGGCGGAGATATTCAATCCGAGAAGGTTCCCGAAACAGGCAGTTGAGAAAAGAATGATCCATTGCTGAAAGAGCATACCTCTTACTTCAAGTATGCTGTTTGCTACAAGAACAAATGAAAGTGACTGAATTGCAGACAGTGTAAACAGGAAGTTGATTTTTGAAATAAGATAACTCAAGCGGCTCAGATCAAGGAATTTCTCCCTTTCAAGTATTTTTCTGTCCCTGAATATCTCTTCTGCACTCACTGTCAATCCAATAAACAGTGCAACAATAACAGCCATGAAGAGGAACACCGGATAGTTCTTGTTATCCGCAAAACTGTATACACCGTTGTCGCTGTATTTTGAGATATACCCCAATATGAATGCCAGAAGTGGTGCCTCAATAAGATTTATTGTCATATACTGACGGTCAGCCAGTTTCCGTGTAATGTTCCGTTTTATAAATGTCCTTATCTGATCGGCTTTCTTCGGTACTCTGAAATTACTTGGAGGGATTACTGTCTTGTCGGGTTTGTCGCCAAGAACAGGCATCATCTTCTTCCTGTATTTTTCATACCATTCCTTGGGGCTGATCTGTCTTTCTTTTCCGGGGTAACCATCACCATCAATTACCTTAACCTCAATTATATGAAGAATATTATCTGTCTCAACATTCCCACAGTTGGGGCATTCACTCTCTGCGGCATTTGCCTGTGACGTTTCCGTTTTGAAATAGACGAGGGCTTCAACCGGGTCGCCGTCATAGATCATGTATCCGCCTTTGTCAAGCAACCATAATCTGTCGAACATCTTTATGATATCTGAAGATGGTTGATGTATTATAGCAAATACAAGTTTTCCGCTTAATGCCTGGCTCCTCAACAGACTCATAACCTTTTCCGAGTCGAAAGAAGATAATCCGGAGGTTGGTTCATCGATGAACAGAACCACCGGTTCACGCATAAGCTCCAACCCTATGTTGAGACGTTTACGTTGTCCTCCGCTCACCTTTTTATTCATCATATCTCCTACCTGGAGATCTTTAATTTCATAAAGGTCAAGATCACGGAGTACTTTCTCAACAGTGTTTACCAACTGTTCTTCATTATAATCGCCAAAACATAAACGGGCGTTGAAATATAGATTCTGATATACTGAAAGTTCTTCAATAAGCATATCATCCTGAGGAACGAAACCAATGAGCCCCTTCAATTCTTCAGCATCAGAATTTATGTCAAAACCGTTAATAAAGATATTCCCGGATGTCGGCTGAATCTTTCCATGGAGTAAATTAAGCATGGTAGTCTTGCCCACACCGCTACCTCCCATTATACCTATAAGGTTACCCGATTCAACCCTGAAATTCATTTTCTGAAGGCCGTTGTCGGAATTCTTGAACATGAATTCAATATCATGACCTTCAAAGAATATTTTCTCGGGGAATTTTCTTGATACGAATTTTTTATAGATTTTCGAGTAATAAATCGGATCGATTCCCTGCCCCTTTATGTTGACTCCACGGTCAAGAAGATAAGGGCGGCATGCAATAATGTCTCTTCCCTTAAAATAAAGAACCTGTGGCCCGTCATAAGTAAATAAAAGAGTTCCGGTACTTTCAATATGCAATACAACAAGGTGCCCTTTAAAACCTTTTATCCTTATATGTCTCCACTGATCATAGTTTTTGTATACACTGGCTCCTGAATAATTAGGGTTATCGCTCTCAATGATCAGAATACATTCAGGGGAGACCTTATCATACGATCTGCCTATCATAAAGGCAGTTGTATTGTCATACTCCTTTTTTGATATATGGAATGTTCTTGAAACAATGTCAATAATTGTTTTTTCCTGCTCTGATATCATTCCATCTTCAAATGCAAATTCAATAAGCTGAAGAAAAACAATCATTCTCTCTTCCAGGAAAAGCCCTTTTTTGATTTGCCGGCAGATATTAGTTATCTGAAATGAAATCAGGGAATCGTCATCCGAAAGTTCTGCCTTATCAACACTTTTAAGCTCATTTGAATAAAACTCAAGATTATTCTCGAAAAGAGAATAGTATTCTTCCTCAAGTTCACGGTTAAGATACCTTCTGAGATAACTGCGCAGAATCTTTTTCCCCCGCGATGAAATTCCTGAAGGATTAATGGTTGAAACAATTGCAAAAATATGAATTAATGCAAGTAATACAGATTCCCTCATAAAGAAATCAAATAAAAAAAAGACCGCAAAGTAATCCTCTTTGCGGCCAAATATTTATGAACCAATTATTCTACAATTTTGGCTCTTACATCCATGATTACTTTGGTTATATCCTTAATATTCTGATCTGTAAGACTTGTTCCGAGACCCTCATATACTTTTTTTACAGGATCGAGGCCCTTTACAAAATCACTAACACTGGGATCACTTAAATAAGGCTGTGTAATTTCAAGGAAAAGCTCAAACGATTTTTTCTGCTCAAGAAGAACTCTTGAAATACCGGCAACCTGGTAAGCAGCTTCCGAAACATGTGTTGTCAGATACATACCTTCAACCCATGCACCACCAACAACAAGCAAAGCAAGAGGTTGCTGATCGTTATCACTCAGATATGAATAAGTATCATTGAACGCATTTGTAAGAATTTTAACAAGTTCGTCCCTGTTGTCATAATTCTGCTTGATTTTATCATACAGCTCCTCATTATATATTTTCGACATATTTAATTCGTTGGCAAGCGACCTTATGCTATTCATATAATTAATGATTTCCTGATTCATGTTGTAAAGAGTGGCATAACTCAGGTCGGCCCCAAATACTCCCAGGTTAATGGCCCGCGTACTGCTGCTGAAATATTTCTTTGTATTCTCAACAGGATTGGAAATACCAATAATATAACCTACTTCAAGTTCTGTAAGCATTTTAATTACAGCTGCTGATGTCGGCAGAGGATAAACATTTGTTTCGATCTGATTTTCAATTGTTTTAACCTGTTCTGCTTCAACCTTTTTCTGCTGTTTTGCAGCAGCCCTGTCTTTGCAGGAAGATAAACCGGTGAAACTCACTATCAGGATTGGAAGTATTAAACCTGCAATAATCTTTTTCATTTTAAATCAATTTAAATTTTAAAACATGTTTTAAAAACTGCCATAAAAGTAATAAATAATATTGAAACATATAAGTGTCTCAAGTTCGAAGTGATTAAAATGGCCAAAGTTTTTTTATTTCAACATTTTGCTTAATCAATTTATGAATTTTAGCTATAGACAAATCACACTCCATCTAACTTTAAGTACTAAACAGTAGTTAAAGTCTAATAGTTTAAACAACTGTTTTTTTATATATCTTTAAGCCCCGGAATTTATAACATTTTTTGATGATCTGGAACTTCGACGAACCCATCGGCAGAGAGGGTACAAACTGCATAAAGTATGATCTCAGGGGAGAGACATTCGGTGAAAAGGATGTCATTCCGATGTGGGTTGCAGATATGGATTTTAAAACACCTGATTTCATTATAAAATCTCTTCAGAACCGACTGAACCATGAGATCTACGGCTACTCTTTCCGGCCTCCCGAATACTATTCATCAATAATTGAATGGCTTTCTTCGCGGCATAACTGGAAAATTGAAAAAGAGGCCATATGCTTTTGCCCCGGAATTGTTCCGGCGCTCAATTTCTGTACCCTTGCATTCACCCAGCCCGGGGAAAAAATAATTGTCCAGCCTCCTGTCTACTTTCCTTTCTTTTCTGCAGTTGAATCTCATGGCCGTAAACTTATTTACAACAGATTGACTAACTCTGAGGGTAAATGGGTAATGGATTATGAATCATTAATATCCGGAATTGATAAGGATACCAGGATGATTATTATTTCAAACCCTCATAATCCGGTTGGACGAGTCTGGAGTCGCGAAGAACTTCAAAAGCTTGCCGATATCTGTCTTGAAAGAAATATACTGATCCTGTCTGATGAAATTCATTGTGATCTCGTTCTTCCCGGATTCACTCATACTCCAGTGGCCTCTCTCTCAGAAAAAATTGCTGATAATACAATAACATGCATAGCTCCAAGCAAAACATTCAACCTTGCAGGTCTGTCAACATCCTCAGTAATTATTTCTAATCCGGATTTACGGAAATCTTTTAACCGGGTAGTTGAAAACCTTCATGTAGGAGGTGGCAATATTTTCGGGATAATTGCTTCTATAGCAGCATATTCACAAGGTAATGAATGGCTGAATGCACTACTCGACTACATAGATCACAATGTCGATTTTGTTGAAAATTATTGCATGAAAATGATACCGGAAATCATACCTTTTCAACCTGAAGCAACATATATGATATGGCTCGACTGCCGTAAATTCGGAATGACGGGGAAAGAGCTTCAGAGTTTTTTTATAAAAAGAGCCGGGGTAGGAATGAATGAAGGATCTACCTTCGGACCCGGAGGAGAAGGTTTTATGAGAATGAATCTGGGAACCACACACCAGACAGTTATAAAAGCGATGGAACAGATTGAAAAAGCAGTGACCTCTTTAAGATAATATTGAAATATCAAAACTGATGAAGAACAGCATAACTGTAAAGTTAACTCTGGAGGATGGTACTATCTATCATGGCCGCTCTTTCGGCTCGGCAATACCAGCTGCCGGTGAAGTGGTTTTCAATACTGCAATGACCGGATATCCAGAGAGTTTAACAGATCCATCCTACCGCGGACAGATACTTTGTCTTACATACCCGCTGGTTGGAAACTATGGTGCTCCCGGAAAAACTGAAGAGAATGATCTTTACCGGTTCTATGAGTCATCATCTATTCATATCTCAGGGCTGATTGTCTCAGATTATTCTTTCGAATACAGCCACTGGAATGCAACCGAAAGTCTTGATGAATGGTTGAAAAGAAATAAGGTGCCGGGTATTTACGGAATTGATACCAGGGCCCTGACTAAAAGAATAAGAGAGAAAGGAGCAATGCTTGGAAAGGTTGAGCCGGAAGGTTCGGAAACCTCTTTTTATGATCCCAATAAAGTAAATCTTGTGGCTGAGGTAAGCACCCGCGAAAGAAAAGTCTATGGGACAGGAAAATATAAGATAGTTCTTGTCGATTGCGGCGTCAAGTATAATATTATAAGAAATCTTCTGAAACGCGACACTACAATTATAAGGGTTCCATGGGACTATGATTTTCATAAAGAGGAATTTGACGGGCTGTTTCTGTCGAATGGTCCGGGTGATCCGAAAATGTGCGGTATCACAATTGAAAATATCAAAAAATCATTTAACGGAAACAGGCCTGTGTTCGGGATCTGCCTTGGTAACCAGCTGATGGCCCTTGCTTCCGGAGCGGATACTTATAAGCTTAAATATGGCCATAGGAGCCATAACCAGCCGGTCCTTCAGGTGGGTACCGATAAAGCATATATTACTTCACAGAATCACGGATTTGCAGTTGACAATAAAACATTAGGAAAAGAATGGGAANCCCTTTTCATTAATATTAATGACAAAACCAACGAGGGGATGAAACATAAAACCCTTCCTTTCTTCTCAACTCAGTTTCACCCCGAAGCATCGGGTGGTCCTACTGATACTGATTATCTTTTTGATGTTTTTATAGAGAATATTGAAAAGTCAAAATAGATCACATTTTACCCACTATGCCCCCCAATTGAGGGGTTGGGGGGTTTAAGTAACATGCTGCATCAACTTATCTGCCAGCTCTGTTGCGGTGATATTTTTAAAACTTTCCATTCGTTTCTCAAAAAGGTCAGCGATCTCTTTATTGCAAAGGTTCCCGATACTTCCCTCATGTACATAATCGGATAATATTGTTTTCGAAAAAGATGAGTTCCTGACCATCTCAGACACAGCTTTGTAGGCATCTCTGAATGGGATACCCTGTTTAACCAGCCTGTTTACCTCCTCAGTACTGAATATACTATTATATAAAGAGTTCTCTGTAATGTTCTTTCTGACCTTAATATTATTGAGCATCAGAAGCATAATTTCAATACACTCTCGCAACTCTCTGAATGCATCGAATACAAGCTGTTTAAGCAGTTGGAGGTCTCTGTTGTAGCCCGACTGCAGGTTGCTTGTAAGGATCGCTATCTGATTCGGCAAAGTCTGAATAATATTTGTCCGTGCTCTTATAAGTTCAAAAACATCAGGATTCCTTTTCTGTGGCATAATGCTTGAACCTGTTACATACTCATCGGGAAAATCAATAAATCTGTATTCAGAACTCATATAGATGCAAACATCCATTGAAAACCGTGAAAGGGTCTGGGCAATTGAGGCCAATGCGGAAGCTACTGCCATCTCGATTTTGCCTCTGCTGAGGCTGGCGTATGCTGAATTAAAAAGAAGATCGTCAAATTCAAGAAGTTCTGATGTAAGTTTCCTGTTAATCGGGAGTGTTGTTCCATATCCGGCAGCAGTTCCCAGCGGGTTCTGATTATTGAGTGCTCTCGCTCCTGCAAGAAGGAGTACATCATCGGCCAGACTTTCGGCATATGCGCCAAACCATAAACCAAATGAAGAAACCATTGCAGGTTGCATATGAGTATATCCCGGTAAAAGCACCTCTTTATGCTGTTCACTTAACGACTGCAACTTCTCAAAAAGCCTCCGGACAAGAATAGAAAGAGTGTCGATTTCTTCCCTTGTGTAAAGTCGGATATCTACCAGAACCTGGTCATTTCTTGAACGACCGGTGTGTATCTTTTTCCCGGTCGTTCCAAGAATGGAAGACATTTCTTTTTCTATCTGTGAATGGATATCCTCCACATCTTTCTCAATAACCAGGCTCCCCTCTTCATCCCAAACAAAAAGAGAATGCAGAGCTTTCAGAAGATTGTTTTTTTCTTCTTCCGAGATTAGTGCTACATTTTCGAGCATTATTACATGAGCCATTGAACCGATTATATCCCACTTGGTGAGTGCCAGATCGGTTTTTCTGTCTTTTCCTGCTGTGAATTCAATTATCGCAGGTTCAGGATTAATCCCTTTTTCCCAGAGCTTCATAAATATTTTAATTAGAAAATTTTGTAATTAGTAATAGTAGAGTGCCTAAAGTGACTAGAGTGCCTAAAGTGACTAGAGTGCCTAAAGTTGTTCTTCAAAATTTAATAATTCATATTCTATAACTCTAAGTACTCCAAACTCTAGCTCACTCCAAACTTTTCTTCTGGCTTGCCTCAACAATTGCTCTGTGAGCCATAAGCCTGATTGCGTTAATCCTGATAAAGCCCTTACTGTCAGTCTGATCAAAGCCTCCTTCAATATCCATACTTGATAGTTTTTTATTGTAAAGTGAAGAAGGTGATTCCCGACCTTCGATCAATACATTTCCTTTGTAAAGACAGATATGAACGCTCCCATCAATAAGTTCCTGGCTTTTCTCAATAGCGGCCATAAGAAAATCCATTTCAGGACTGAACCAGAAACCATTATAAATTATCTCCGCAAATTTTGGCGTCAACATATTTACAAGCCTCATCACCTCCCTGTCCATGGCAATTCCTTCAATATCCTTATGTGCAATATGGAGTACTGTAGCAGCCGGTGTCTCATACACGCCTCTCGATTTTATTCCTACAAACCTGTTCTCAACCATATCGAGCAGACCAATTCCATTCTTGCCTGCAAGCTCATTCAGATATACATACATATCATAAGAATCTTCCTTTACAGTGCCATCTTCCTTGTTGATGAGCTTTATCGGGATGCCATTTTTAAAGTGAATAACGATCCTGGTTTCCTTGTCGGGGGCATCCTGAGGCATAACCATTTTCTCAAGCATGCTCTTATTTAAAGTATACATCGGGTCTTCAAGAATTCCAGCCTCATGACTGATATGCATAAGGTTATCATCCTCACTGTAAGGCTTATCGATACTTGCTTTTACCGGTATCTTTTTTTCAGAAGCATATTTAAGTAGATCTGTCCTTCCTTTGAACTGAGCCAGAAACTCCTTGTCCTTCCAGGGGGAAATTACTTTTACTCCTGGCATCAGGGCATAATAACAGAGTTCAAACCTCACCTGATCATTACCTTTTCCTGTTGCCCCATGAGCAACTGCGTTTGCGCCTTCTGCTTTTGCAACTTCAATCTGCTTTTTCGCGATGAGAGGTCTGGCAAGTGCGGTTCCAAGAAGGTACCTGTCTTCATATATTGCGTTTGCCATAATTGCTTTAAGCACGTAGCCATCAATAAATTCCCTCTTAAGGTCGGCAATAATCACTTTTGAAGCACCAAGAAGCAGGGCTTTCTCTTTACAGGCTTCAAAATCCTCAGCCTGCCCGACATCGGCCACGAAAGCAATAACATCAAAGTTTTTTTCAATTAACCACTTCAGAATTACTGAAGTATCCAGACCACCGCTATATGCGAGAACAACTTTTTCTTTCATTATTGTTACTATTTGTATTAATGTTTATATTAATATTTGAAAAATCCAAAATTCTGTTTTTCTAAGTCTCTTTACAGGCTTCAAAATCCTCAGCCTGCCCGACATCGGCCACGAAAGCAATAACATCAAAGTTTTTTTCAATTAACCACTTCAGAATTACCGAAGTATCCAGACCACCGCTATATGCGAGAACAACTTTTTCTTTCATTTGATTTCAACTTATTTCAATTTAATTCTACTTATTTCAATTTATTTCTGATTATCTCATGTATCTATTTCTTTCTTACCTTATCATGCAATCCGGGAAGAATAATTTCCAGACAGGTATGAACCTGCTGGATAGTAACCCCATCCCTGGGTATAACAAGGATTGTATCATCTCCGGCTATTGTTCCGGCTATCTCATATCTGCCGGTACCATCTATAAAAAATGCCGTATTACTTGCATTTCCGGGAAGTGTTTTAATGACCATAAGTCCTTTTGCTTCAACAATTTCCTGAATCACCGGAACAATATTCAGTTTCAGGGGCGAAACAGCACTGCTTCTGACACTCTCCGAAAGAGAATACCTGTATCCACCTTTACCATCAGGAATCCGCCCAACTCCCAGCTGCCTTAAATTGCGGGATAACGTAGCCTGCGTACAGCTTATCCCTTTCCCTTTCAGTTTCTTTAATAATTCATCCTGGGTTGAGATGTTTTCATCTGAAATTATTCTCTCAATCGCCAGGAGTCTTTTTGTTTTTTGCATATTTATTCATTTATTTTGCAAATATATACATTTTTTCACAATTTCAAATCCGAATTAAAAAATTGTGCTATTTTTGAACCTCAAACTGAGACAATGAAAGATGTTGTAAAAAAGGTTATTATCCTTGGATCGGGAGCATTGAAAATAGGGGAAGCCGGAGAATTTGACTATTCGGGGTCCCAGGCACTGAAAGCTCTGAAAGAAGAGGATGTTAAAACCNTATTGATAAATCCTAACATAGCAACAGTCCAGACATCAGAAGATCTTGCCGATAAAATATATTTTCTTCCTGTTACTCCATATTTCGTTGAAAAGGTGATTGCCAGGGAGAAACCCGATGGAATTCTTTTGTCGTTTGGNGGGCAAACAGCTCTTAACTGTGGAACCGAGCTGTATAAAGCAGGTATATTTGAGAAGTACAATGTAAGAGTTCTTGGTACTCCTGTCTCTGCTATAATGGACACCGAGGATCGGGAATTATTCGTGAAAAAGCTTGACCAGATCGATGTTAATACACCAAGCAGTATTGCTGTGCTTGGTGTTGAAGAAGCAATTGAAGCCGCCGGGAAACTCGGATTTCCCGTTATAATAAGAGCGGCATATACGCTTGGAGGACAGGGAAGTGGTTTTGCGTCAAACGTTGAAGAATTGAGGATCTTGGCTTCAAAAGCATTTTCATACACATCCCAGATCCTTGTTGAAGAATCACTTAAAGGATGGAAAGAGGTTGAATACGAGGTTGTAAGGGATAAATATGATAATTGCATCACTGTTTGTAACATGGAGAATTTCGATCCGCTTGGCATCCACACAGGAGAAAGCATTGTCGTTGCTCCGTCGCAGACACTTACAAACAGCGAGTATCATAAACTCAGAGAGCTCTCTATTAGAATTATAAGGCACATAGGAATAGTCGGTGAGTGTAATGTGCAATATGCTCTTGCTCCCGATTCAGAAGATTACCGGGTAATTGAAGTAAATGCACGTCTCTCACGTTCAAGTGCACTTGCCTCAAAAGCAACAGGATATCCACTGGCATTTATCGCTGCGAAACTTGGGATGGGGTATGGTCTTCATGAACTGAAAAACTCAGTCACAAAAAACACAACAGCCTGTTTTGAACCTGCTCTTGATTATATTGTCTGCAAGATTCCCCGCTGGGACCTGAATAAATTCGAAGGAGTATCGCATCTCATCGGAAGCAGCATGAAAAGTGTCGGTGAGGTTATGGCTATCGGACGGACATTCGAGGAGGTGATACAGAAAGGATTGAGAATGATCGGTCAGGGTATGCACGGATTTACAGGTAACCGTAACCTGGGATTTGAAGATATCGAAAAGGAGCTTGCAGAACCAACCGACATGAGGATTTTTTCAATTGCAGAAGCACTTGAAGCAGGCATGTCAGTTGAAAGAATCTATGAGCTTACAAAGATTGATAAATGGTTTCTTTACAAGCTTAAGAATATCATCAGCATAAAAGATGAGCTTTGTATGTACAACACTCTTGAATCGATCCCGGCTGACCTGCTTTCTCATTCCAAGATTAACGGATTCAGCGATTTCCAGATAGCCAGGCATGTTTTCAAATCGGGACCCTCGGAAATCAACGATGATCTGATGAAAGTAAGAAGTTACAGGAAATCGTTGGGTATCATACCTTATATAAAACAAATAGATACTCTTGCAGCTGAATATCCTGCAGTGACAAATTACCTGTACCTGACATACAGTGGTTCGGAACATGATATAGTCTGTGAGAATGATAAAAAATCGATGATAGTTCTCGGATCAGGAGCCTACAGGATAGGTTCGAGTGTTGAATTCGACTGGTGTTCTGTAAACGCTATTGAAGCTATTAAGAAAGAGGGATTCAGGTCAATAATGATAAATTATAATCCCGAAACTGTAAGTACTGACTATGACATCTGTGACAGGCTATACTTCGATGAACTGACGTTTGAAAGGGTTCTTGATATTATTGACCTGGAACACCCTGGTGGAGTAATTGTTTCTGTCGGAGGCCAGATACCCAATAACCTGGCAATGAGACTCTTTAATGAAAATGTTCCTGTTCTTGGCACATCTCCTGTTTCAATTGACAGGGCGGAAAACAGGCATAAGTTTTCTGAAATGTGCGATAACCTTTTAATTGATCAGCCACGATGGAAGGAACTCTCTTCAATTGATGATATTTTTGAATTTGTCGACCGTATTGGTTTCCCTGTTCTTATCAGACCATCTTATGTTTTATCAGGAGCCGCAATGAACGTTGTCTCAAACAGGAATGAGCTTACACATTATCTTAAACTTGCCTCCCAGGTTTCCAAACAATACCCTGTAGTTGTTTCCGAGTTTATTGAGAATGCAAAGGAAATTGAAATTGATGCAGTAGCCCGTGACGGCGAGATGATAGCCTATGCTATAAGTGAGCATGTGGAGTTTGCAGGCGTACATTCAGGCGATGCAACTATGGTCTTTCCTGCACAGAAAATATATTTTGAAACAGCAAGAAGAATTAAACGGATCTCAAGGCATATTGCTAAGGAGCTGAACATTTCCGGACCTTTTAATATTCAATTTCTGGCAAAAGACAATGATATTAAGGTTATTGAATGTAACCTTCGTGCCAGCCGGAGCATGCCCTTCGTTTCAAAAGTACTTAAAGTGAACCTTATTGAGCTTGCAACAAAAGTGATGCTCGGAGTTCCAACTGACATACCAAATAAAACAGTGTTCGAACTTGATTACGTGGGAGTCAAAGCCCCGCAGTTCAGTTTTTCACGGCTCGCTAAAGCCGACCCTGTACTCGGAGTTGATATGTCATCGACCGGGGAAGTCGGATGCATTGGAGAAGGTTTTTATGAAGCTATACTAAAAGCCATGTTTTCTGTCGGTTACAGGGTGCCAAAAAAGAGCATCCTGCTTTCAACCGGTCCGGCCAGGTCAAAAGTTGAGCTCCTCAACAGTGCAAAAGCCCTGCGCGAGAAAGGACATAAGCTTTATGCAACAAGAGGTACGCAGCAATTCCTCGAAAACGCAGGTGTTGAGGCCCATGTGGCATACTGGCCCGATGAAAAGAAATCTCCTAATACAATAGAGCTTATTAAATCACGCGAGGTGGATCTTGTTGTGAACATCCCAAAAGATCTTAGCGATAAGGAACTGAATAATGATTATACGATCAGAAGAAGTGCCGTTGATTTTAATGTACCGTTGATTACAAATGCAAGACTTGCCAGTGCATTTATACTTGCCTTCTGCAAACTGAGCATAGACGACCTGGCAATCAAGAGCTGGGATGAGTATAAGTAAAGAGGGTGAGACCGGGTGAAGGGGAGAAAGGGAGATAATAAAACAACTAAAGAACCGCAGGACTGCAAGACCGCATGACTGCAAGACAATCAGACAAAATAACATGATATCCATCCGTAAAGCAAACCTGGCAGATGCAGCACCGATCATTGATTTCCAGCAGAAAATGGCATTGGAAACAGAACATCTGACTCTCATTCCTGAAATAATAACCAAAGGGGTAAATGCTGTTTTCGAAAATTCTACCCGTGGACAATATTGGGTTGCTGATGATAATGGACTTGTTGTTGCATCACTGCTTATTACATATGAATGGAGCGACTGGAGAAATTGTAATGTATGGTGGTTCCAGTCGGTTTATGTACTGCCTGATTACAGGAGAACAGGTATTTTCAGATCAATGTATTCCCATATAAAAAATGACGCTGAAAAGCAGGGTGCAGCCGGACTTCGGCTCTATGTTGAAACTAACAATTTAAAAGCACAGAAAACATATGAAGCCCTCGGAATGCAGAGCGAACACTATACGATGTATGAATGGCTGAAGGAATAACAGATGCAATGGCTACCTGCTATACTGATCCTTCCCTACCTCTTCATTCTTCTTAAGATATACAGAAGCCTGCTGAAAATCAGACCATTCGTTACCACCGATTCACCATCATCTTTCGTTTCGGTTATCGTAGCCTGTCATAATGAGCATGAAAACCTGCCGGCGCTTCTGAAAAACTTAAATGAACAGGACTATCCGACCAATCTGTTTGAGGTGATCATAGTTGATGACAATTCAACTGACGGAACACTGGAAATTGCACTGGGATTTAAAGGGCAAATGGATCTGATCCCTTTATCCAATAATGGTACAGGAAAGAAACAGGCTATCAGAACAGGTATTGAAGCTTCATCAGGAGTACTAATAATTACAACCGATGCCGATTGCCGGATGGGCAGAAGCTGGATCAGATCAATCGCCGGATTTTATGAATCATTCAGACCTCATATGATTATCTGCCCGGTCCGGATTGAACAGGGAAGCGGATTTTTCAGGAGTTTTCAGGAGCTTGAGTTTCTTAGTCTTCAGGGAATTACCGCCGGTACTGCGGCTTCAGGTAAAGGAACTATGTGCAACGGGGCGAATCTCGCGGTGACCAGAGAGGCATATATAAATAATGAAGACTCTTTACATTTCGAAATACCATCAGGAGATGATATCTTTCTTTTGCATAGTCTGAAAAAACAAAAAGAGTCAAAAATATTATGGCTTGAATCACGGGATGCACTTGTTACAACAGGCTCTGCCGGTAATATTATATCTTATCTGAAGCAGAGGAGAAGATGGATTTCCAAAGCTCAAAGCTACAGGGATGCCGATACCATTCTTCTTGGAATTGTAACATTTGTTACAATATTACTTCAGATATGCCTTGTTGCCCTGGCATTGATTAGCAAAGTATACCTGCCGGTTTTCTTAACTGTTTTACTCCTGAAGTCAGCAATCGATTTTCTTATTCTGCGGAATACCTGCCACAGGTATGGAAAACAAAAACTAATGAACTGGTTTTTAGCAGCTCAGTTGTTTTATCCGCTGTATGTTCTTGGGGTGGTGTGTTATTCTGTGTTTTCAACCAGAAGCAAGACGGATGTTTATATTTCTGATTGAGGATTGAATTATTGAATTTGAGGATTACCAAGATCCTAAATTCTGATAGCCTAGTTCCCCATTTCGGAAAGGAACTTGATCCTCATCAATCTGATCTCCTCCTCTTCGAACTCATTTCCAAGTTCCTTAATAGCGTCTTCAAGAGAGTCGGATTCAGCTTCTTCCCTGAAATATGCATAAATATCATGCTGACGCTCATCATCAATTGTGTTGTTAATGTAATAGTCGAGGTTTATTCTTGTTCCTGAATTTACAATTGCTTCGATCTCTGATACCAGTTCTCCCATCTCAAGCCCTTTTGCTTCTGCTATATCTTCGAGAGGCCTTTTCATATCGATGCTCTGGATGATATATACTTTGATCCCGGATTTATTGACTACCGATTTGACGACCATATCGAGAGGTCTGATTATCTCTTTCTCCTCAACATACTTTTCAATCAATTCAACAAATTCGGCTCCATATCGTTGTGCCTTACCGGCTCCCACACCTGATATATTCTGAAGTTCATCAAGGCTTATCGGGTATTGAATAGCCATATCCTCAAGCGAAGGATCCTGGAATATTACGAAAGGAGGTACATCTTTCTGTTTCGCGATTTTTTTACGCAGATCCTTAAGTATACTGAACAGTTCCTCATCCACGGCTGCCGTCCTTGCACCAAAAGCATTTTCCTCATCAGTTGTATCAGCATAGTCGTGATCTTCAGCAAGCATGAATGACACCGGCTTTTCCAGAAACTCCATTCCCTTTTGAGTCAGTTTCANAAGGCCATAGTTTTCAATGTCTTTAGTGAGAAACTTGGCGATGAGGGCCTGCCGGATAACCATTCCCCAGAATTTCTCATCCTGATCCTCTCCTATTCCGAAAAATTCAAGCTTATGATGTTTATATGATTTGATTGCAGCAGTAATTTTCCCTGAGAGTATATTTGAAATATGATCTGCCTTGAACTTCTCCTTAACGGCAAGAATTGTCTCAAGTACACTTACAACCGCCTCATTACCCTCAAACTGTGATTTCGGGTGGAGACAGTTATCGCAGGCTTCACAGTTTTCCTTAAGATACTCTTCTCCAAAGTAATGCAGCAGCAATTTCCTCCTGCAAACCGATGACTCAGCGTAAGATACTGTTTCAAGCAGTAGTTGTTTACCAATCTCCTGTTCGGCGATTGGCTTACCCTGCATGAATTTCTCAAGTTTAAGGATATCATTGTAACTGTAATATGCTATACAATTGCCCTCCCCTCCGTCGCGGCCTGCACGACCTGTCTCCTGGTAATATCCTTCAAGACTTTTTGGTATGTCATAATGAATAACAAACCTGACATCCGGTTTATCGATTCCCATCCCGAACGCTATTGTTGCAACAATTATATCGGCCTCTTCCATCAGGAACTTGTCCTGGTTAAGTGTGCGTGTGGCAGAATCCATGCCTGCATGATATGGAAGAGCTTTGATCCCGTTTACCTTGAGAATCTCAGCCATCTCTTCTACCTTCTTTCTGCTGAGACAATAAATAATTCCGGATTTGCCGGTATTGTTTTTAATATATTTGATGATCTCCTTTGTAACATCCTGTTTTGACTTCACCTCATAGTAAAGGTTAGGCCTGTTAAATGAAGATTTATAAACCTCTGCATCAAGGATCCCCAGGTTTTTCTGAATGTCATGCTGAACCTTCGGAGTAGCAGTAGCTGTCAGGGCAATTATAGGAGACCGGCCTATTGTATCTATTATAGGGCGTATTCTCCGGTATTCAGGTCTGAAGTCATGTCCCCACTCTGATATACAGTGTGCTTCATCTATAGCATAGAAAGAGATATCGATGTTCTTCAGAAATTCAATGTTTTCTTCCTTAGTCAGCGATTCCGGAGCAACATAAAGTAGTTTTGCTTTGCCTGACATCACATCTTTCTTAACACGGGCTATCTCTGTTTTTGTAAGAGAGGAATTCAGAAAATGGGCCACATCATCGTCAGTACTGAAGTTCCTCATTGCATCAACCTGGTTTTTCATCAGGGCAATAAGAGGTGAAATTACTATGGCAGTACCTTTTTTCATGACAGCCGGAAGCTGATAACATAATGACTTTCCACCTCCGGTAGGCATAAGAACAAAAGTGTCTTTGCCGGCCAGAACATTCAGGATTATTGGCTCCTGATTACCTTTAAAAGTATCAAAACCAAAGTACTTTTTTAAGTAATCGTGTATGGTAGAATCGTTTAACATCTTTCCCCAAAAAGGTAAAACTGACCAACTGTAAATGGATTTGGTTTTACAGTTTATATAAAGTTACTAAATTTCTTAATCAAACGGTAATTATTTTTTTTAATAATTAACAAAAATGATCGCGATTTTGCTTTAAGCGATTATTCCTTTTTTCACCGGTTCTGATTGTATTCCAGAGAACCTGCTTACTGAAAATTTTGTGTGCCAATTCTAAAAGCCTGATTATGTTATTATTACAAAATACTACAAAAATCATATTATATTGACTTATCAATATCGTGAAACGTAAACAGTTTAATATTGTTTTGCATAAGAAGATTTATCATCTTTACAGGCTGATTTTTAAACCAGACATATACAGGTTTCGATGGCAATATTTGGGAAAAAAGGGAAGAATGGAGAGAAAGAGATGTCATTCCTTCAGCATCTTGAGGAGTTAAGGTGGCATATTATACGTTCTATACTGGCTATTGTGTTCTTTATGATAATTGCCTTTATTTTTAAAAACTATCTTTTCGGAGTTATAATTCTTGGTCCAAAGAATCCTGATTTCATTACAAACCGTTTACTCTGTCAGCTTGGGGAATATCTTAATACCACAGCATTATGTATTAATACCAAGCCACTGAATCTTATCAGCATAAAAATGTCCGGACAGATTACAACTCACATAACTGCTGCNATGGTTGCCGGGTTGATCCTTGCCTTTCCGGTTATTCTNTGGGAATTCTGGCAGTTTTTNAAACCAGCTCTTAAACCCAGTGAAGCCAGATATGCAAAAAGTGCTGTACTTGCAGCTTCCCTGCTATTCTTTTTTGGTGTTCTTTTCGGATACTTCTTGCTTGCACCGCTCTCAATACATTTTCTCAGCACATATGTAATTGATCCCCAGGTTGTAAACCAGATAAATGTAAGATCATATATAGGAACACTCACATCAATCTGTCTTGCCACCGGATTAATCTTCGAATTGCCGATTATTACATTCTTTCTGACAAAGATCGGTATAATGACTCCGTCCTTCATGCGGAAATACCGGAAGCATGCAATTGTACTTATTTTTATNATTGCAGCAATTATCACTCCTCCCGATGTATTCTCACAGACACTTGTCGCAATACCACTTCTTCTTCTTTACGAAATCAGTATTTTTATCTCGGCAAGGGTGATGAAACAGAAAGAAAAAGACCGCAACGAATTTTTTGGTGAGGATGAGAAAACTGAAACAGCAACTTCATAACACCGGAGATGAAACTTTACACTGAAAATCTTGTAAAAAAATACCGCAGCAGGACAGTTGTTGACCATGTCTCTGTTGAAGTTGAACAAGGGGAGATTGTCGGTTTACTTGGTCCTAACGGTGCCGGGAAAACTACAACCTTTTACATGATNGTAGGTTTGATAAAACCGAGGGAGGGAAAGATATTCCTGGAAAATGAAGAAATAACCACACTTCCTGTTTACAAACGTGCCAGGCTGGGAATAGGATATCTTGCACAGGAAGCTTCTGTATTCAGAAATATGTCAGTCGAGGACAATATCAGGGCAGTTCTCGAAATGTCGGGGTTTCCTAAAGACGAGCAGAAAGAAAGACTCGAAACACTTCTTACCGAATTCGGGCTTATTAAAATTCGTCAGAGTAAGGGGATCCAGCTATCAGGAGGAGAAAGAAGACGTACCGAAATAGCAAGAGCCCTTGCCCTTAAACCAAAGTTCATTTTGCTCGACGAACCCTTTGCCGGTGTAGACCCTATCGCTGTTGAAGATATTCAGGAAATAGTATCAAAGCTGAGAGAGAAAAACATAGGAATTCTGATAACTGATCATAATGTTCATGAGACCCTGTCAATTACCGATCGTGCCTATCTGCTCTTTGAGGGCCGGATACTTATGTCAGGAACTTCTTCCGAACTGGCAGAAGATGAGCATGTAAGAAAAGTTTACCTTGGGAAGAACTTTGAACTTCGCCGGTAAAATAATCAATTTGTTTTCATGATAATTTATTATACTTTTGCGGAGAAATTTTCTGCGGATGTGTCGTAATTGGTAGCCGAGCAAGACTTAGGATCTTGTGTCTTCGTGACGTGGGGGTTCGAGTCCCTTCATCCGCACAAACAACAAACCGCC
>JGI20214J51088_10000979_pt1 | contig 19402 bp, 21 predicted proteins | sample WetSurMetagenome_FD_51088 | JGI IMG/M metagenome (IMG submission 51088) | reverse complement strand
AAATCAATACGATATTTTGTATCTCATTCAATTACTACGGCTTTTACTTACTTCAATTATTGCGCTTTTTCCTCTATATAAATATATATAGTTATACTATAGTATACAATGTCTAGTAAGTATATTTTTGATACAGATGGTATTACAGAGGTTTCTTCTGATGAAATTGATAGTTATACTTTTACACATGTATTTTGTCCTCATTGTGAAAAGATATACAAACAAAACTATATACAAAAACATTATGTTACAACAATGCATCGACGTAATGAAAAACATGCAAATAAACAAAATTAAATTATGAAAGTCATAATATCATTATCATAAACATTAATGGTATTATAACTTATCTTGTCAATGCTCGTTCAAGTTCCTTGAATCCATCTTTTAGTATTTTCTTAACTGAACTATCAATGACTCTTTTTGGTTTCTTAACAACTTTCTTTCGTTTTTTAGTTTGTAATGCTTTAATATGATCGATCAAAGCTTTTTGCTTCTCAATTTGTTTTAGTAAAACCATTTTCTTTTTCAATAGAGGTTTCTTCTGTTTAACTAGACGCTTTTCCTCTTTAACAGTTCTAGCATTTTCGATCCGTATGTTAAGCTTCTTAAAATCATTAACTAATACTTTTGCTTTTAGATTTAGTTTATTTGCTTTAATGATTTCTTTTTGTAGATCATAACGAGGTTTAGTTAATTTCTTTGTTGGTATTGCTACTTTACCATAATAACGTACTTGTTTTTTAGCAAGACATTGAGAAGCTGTTCCTCTTTTTTTACCTTTAGGAGGGGGGTTTAAACCACAATATACAGACATATTATAATACTAATTGATATTTTAATCTTCGCCATCAAGTAGAATTTTTTTAATACGTTCATTCATATTTGCATATGCTTTGTGTATTTTTGTTTTATTATGTGCATATTTATTAGATCTAGTATATATCCTACCGCATATACTACATTTTAGCTTATCCAAATGCGATTTCAATACTGGTTCTGTGTTTTCCTTTTTTCTTCTTCCCACCTGGCGTTTCGCCTGATGGATTGGGTTACCAGCAATTTCTATCTGTTTTTTCAGATCAGCAGTAGACATTTGAATTGGTTCTGCTTCATCGTTTTCATCATTTTGGCCATTTTCTGGGTCCATTTTTGATCTGAAAAAAACTTCGTTTTTGGTATCTGCATCACACTTTTTTGAAAATTCAGAATTCATATATGAATTTACTACTATTTATACGTCACAAAATTATATCTCTCAATGAGTACCACTTATGAAATAAAAAAATATATATAAGCTTCTTATATATTTGGTTTGAAAAATGTTGTCTTTAGACAAAAGTAGTGGTAGTATCCCAATAGTTGAAATAATTGGTGGGAAGTATTCTGGTGAAGTTATTTTTCTAGACACTGATAAAAAAGGCGCGCGTGAGATAAAAATAAAAGATAAAGGAGTGATTAAGCAGATACCAAAAGTCAATACACGAGAGTTTGTGTATATAGCTGGTCCATCTGGTTCTGGAAAAACAACCAAAGTAGCAGAATATGTATCTACCTACAAACAATTATTTCCAGAAAATGATATCTTTCTCTTTTCGAGATTATCAGAAGATGAAGCAATTGATCATTTAGACATAATCCGTATACCAATTACAACAAAACTTGATAGAGTGAATGTTGTAAATGATATTAAGGATGCTCTTGTGATATTTGATGATATTGATACAATTCCAGATAAGAAACTTAGATCAAAGGTATATGAAATACAAAATGATATTCTGGAGATTGGTAGACATAATAATATTCATATCATCGTCACTAGTCATCTTATAAATGGTAATGATAGAAAAAATACAAGAACAATTCTAAATGAAGCACATACTATCACAATATTTCCAAAAGCTGGTGGCTCATATGGTATTGAATATGTACTTAAAAATTACATAGGTTTATCTATGAAGCAAATTAGTAAGCTTCTAAAATTACCAAGTAGATCAGTTACAATTAGTAAAACATTTCCTCAATATGTTTTTTATGATAAGGGTATTTATCTATTATAAATATATAAAATAATATATATAGTTATAATTATAATGGAATCACTGCCAAATGAGATAATAGTAATGATTATAGATAAGTTAGATCATAAATCATTAGCTTGTTGTATTATTGCATCTAAGATATTTCATATATATACAGATGATCAATTAATAAAAAAGAGAATGGCTTATAGTTTAGATTATTCGGTCAAATACTTTCCAAATCATAGTATTGCATATGTACGAAGTGAGATAACTAGATATAATCCACGTGTTAGAAATATAATGTTAAAGCCATCTATTATACATAGAGAACAAGCTAAATCAAGAAAGAATAGATGTTCTTACATTAGTATACTATTAAATGGAACTGATTTAAAGCTATGTTATGTATAAAAACTAGAAAAAACTAGCAAAATGCCTAATTATCAGAATGGTAAGATTTACAAAATAATGAGTGATCGTGGACCAAATGTTTATATAGGTTCAACAACAAAGACTTTACAATCTAGATTTATAGATCATAAATCAGTATTTAGAAATAAAAAGGATCATCAATCATCATGTTATATAGTATTTAATGAGTATGGTCTTGATAATTGCTATATTGAATTAATTGAAGAATGTCCATGTAATACAATTGAAGAGCTTCGGCAAAATGAAGAGTATTGGCGTAAAAATACACCAAATACTGTCAATACTAGAGCAGCATTTCTAACACCAGAAGAGCTTCTAATACTTAGAAGAAAGAGACAAAGACAATCAATGCTACGAAAACAACAGAAAAATATTTATTGTCCATATTGCGATAAAACTGTACGTGTTTATAATTATAAGCGAGGTCATCTCAAAAGTAAAAAACATCAGAAAAATGTTGATTATGTCACTGAATTTTTTAATAAAGAGATATAAAGATATGTTATTTAGAATAACTAGAAAATAAGGAAAAATGCCGAATTATCAGCTAGGAAAGATCTATAAAATAATGAGTGATATTGGACCAAATATTTACATAGGATCAACAACTGAAAAGTATCTACAAACTAGATTTAGTTCTCATAAGAATCATTATAAATCAATTAAGAATATATACAAAGCATCAACTGGTATATTATTTAAAGAATATGGTATTGATAATTGTTATATTGTATTAGTAGAATCATTTCCATGTAATACAGTTGATGAATTACATGCACGTGAAGAATATTGGCGTAAAAACATGCCAAATGTTATTAATAGACGATCTATTATATTATCAGAAGAAGAGAGAATAGAAAGACGTAAAAAAAATAGTATTAGATCAAAAGAAAAAAGAAAGGCAAATAAGACATTAATTCATTGTCCGTATTGTTTTATGGATATATCAAGTATGACATTTAGACAAAGTCATTTAAGATCAGATAGACACAAAGCAAATGTCGATTGGGTAAATGCATGTTTCAATAACTAATCTATTTCATAAAAAAGTTATATCAGAAATCTGGTATAACTTTCATAAAAAGCCAATGTATGTTATACAATTGAAAAACATTTTTTATGCTAACATCATTAATTTGCGATGAACTGATCTCCTATGAGTTTTACGTCTAGAACCAATCAATCCCTCTCTTCTTTTGGTTCTAACTGCTTTTCTAGCTCCAGCTACAGTTCCATATCCACCCATTTTTCGGTGTTTACGTTTACGACCAATCAATCCCTCTCGTCTTTTGGTTCTAACTGCTTTTCTAGCTCCAGCTACAGTTCCATAACCTCCTCTCTTATGAACTTTTCTTTTAGGTTTGGTACCCATCATTTTATGGTAAGAAGGACTAGCTTTCTTCATCGCTTGAATCCAGGAATATTGAGGATGTGCCATATGCCATTCTCTAACATAATCAATATATCTCATTCCTGACCCACCAACTACAACACCACCAACTACAACACCTCCTCTATGATGCATTGGAGATCTTCGATGTCTTACTCTTCTACCACCATATTGAGGGATATCTAATTCACCACCCATAGCAATTTGTCCTTCTAAAATATCATGAATTCTTCCTTGATCTAGATCAATTCCTGCTTGTCCCATGCTATAATCTCCACCACAGCAACATCCACCATAATTATCTGCTCCTACATTAATTCGATGTTGTAATACATTATGAAGTCGATCCCTAATATCCATCTTATATATAATTACAATACAGAAATAAATATACAGTTATCGATAATTTTATCTATAATGTATTTATATTAGTCATGAATAAGGAATTTTCATTCAATGAGGTTATTTCGACGAAACCAATTGAAGTATATTCAAGAGAACAAATTAAAGATATCAAAATACTATCGGTAGATAAGAATGCATTAGCTACACCATTTGGATCAGCGGCATATCGTGTTCAGAAATATCCTGGTGATCTTGATTTATATGAATACTTTTATGATTGCTGTACAGTCAATGACGTCACAAAAAAATTTGCTAAAAAGATACAAACAATTGCCAAACAAATTAATAAGGAGAGAGTACATTATTTCTCCGAATTTAAAGCAGGAATAGATGAACGATATAATATCGATATTGGTACTCTCATGAATGGTATATACACATACAGAAGACAACAATTATTAGCAATAAGTAATGAAATGGTACAAAATAACCTCCTGAGTTTGCAGGAGCTAAATATCATTAAAAATATCATGAAAGTTAAAAATCCAGGAGGTGACGAATATGACATGATGAACTATGTTTTCAGAAATAGAAGAATACTCAGATGGTCATCCAAAGAAATCATCCAAGGTTACAAGCTATTACCAGCTAAAAAGAAAATAACATTACAAAAAGCATTAGAAGCCAAATCACATGTCAAGATTGATATGATATCCTTTATTAATGGTAAATTTGTTGAAGTTACTAACTTTTGGATCTTAGTACTAATAAGAGGTAATAAACTTACTACTGTTAACTTCAATTTCGATTACTTTGATAATGAACAAAGTGAGAAAACATATGATAATCAAATACGGGATGAGATACAGAAGTTGTATTACTCGAATATGTATTACTCTCCATTCAAAATGGCAAAGAGAATGTGGGCGTATTCTAGATTTTTCAAGTTAGAAGATTTCGTATACAAACTACTTCCATTGGTAACAGGTAATATATCATATATGTATTCGATAACTAGTGAAATGGATGCGATCTTACGTATTTTTGAAGTATCTAAATCCATACCTATTAACGCAATTAATAACCAGATAGATCAAATGAAGAATAGATTATCCAACATACTCCAGATAGATAATCCAGATTTAGATATACTAGCAACAATGATAAATACATTTACAAAAACTAGCATTGCATCTAAAAAGATCAAGCTTCTTACAAAGATTAAGAAATATCTTAAGACAATAGTCAATATTAATACAATTAAAGAGCTAGAAATACTAAACATGAATCCTCCACCTAGACAATTCCTACCAAATGTTTTGATGTATACTAGAATAGTTAGAACACCTTATGAAAATGTATCTGAACCTATATATGGTGGTGCTATTGGTCCAACTATATATCGCACATTATCAAATACATATAGACATAACTTTTGTAACGGTAGAGCTAGACCACTTTTGGGCAATCCACAAGAATATCATCCTCTATGTGCTAATTTTGAAGGTCCTCATACTCATATTTCAGATCCATATGTTAGAAACTATCCTCCCTACAATAATGTAGATGCAGCAGCTAGGACACATGATATTGATTATGAAAATGCATCTAAATTGCTAAATGTAGAAGATCAAGAGCATGCTAGACGTATTGCCGATGATAAATTTTTAAATGATATTGAAAAGTATCCTAATGAAGAACCATACTATTCAATTGGAAAATATGGTATTGGTACTAAGGTTAAAGCTGAAAATATAGTACCAGGTTTTGTAAAGTTAATTGCTCCAACATACTTTGGAAAAAAGTGAGTAAAATATAATATAACTAATATTTATAATCTATCGAAATGCCTAAACAATATCTAAAAAAGCAAGTAAAGAAAGCTCAACCAAAAGCTCAACCAAAAACAAGGAAAACTAGAGATAACTCTAGTGACTCTAATGACTCTAATGACTCTAGTGACTATAGTGATTCTAGCGACTATACTGATTCAAATAATTCTGATATTGCGAGTGATGATTATATTTCTGAATCAGATTCATATACAGAAACTGATTCTGAAATAGAAGATGAAGATATAGAAGATACAGAAGATAGTGAAAATACAGAAGATAGTGAATATTATTCAGAATAAAATTGAACGTTTTTTGTTTGTAAAAAAATCTTCTTCAAAATATAGGGAAATGTGTTATACCATTAAGACCCCTCCTGTTAGAACTCGTACTCTACCAAATCTATATCGAACCTCTGGACATTTTCTGTATATTATTAAAACCGCCATTATATATCTTATGATATTATCACCTAATATTGAAGATAGCATAACGAGGGATATGCTAACTTTATAATGGATTCATTAGTATTTATATTTATCACACTTATGGTGTGATAACTATTTTTTGAGGGTAAAGACATATAAAAAAATGTTAACTATAACTATATAGATTTTTATGCAAAACCAAAAATTTATTCCAATACCAAAGAAACCAAATTGCCAGAGAAATAGACAGTGTGTGTATTATAGTGGTGATAAGAAAATCTATTATGATGATGCAAATGATCTAGCACAAAAATTAGGTGTTACTAGAGCACAAGCACGACAATATCTAAATGATAGTGGTACAAGATATATAGCTGATGGGCAAACTGGTAAAGTAGTTCTTGTCAATGTTAAAGCTGAGAACATTCGAGGTATTTTGAGACAAGAGTTTGGTATAAATCGAATAACTAGACAAATTAAAGATGCTTTATTCAATCCAAATGGTTCGCATCAAATAAAAAATCGTATTTATGCATCGAAACTCATTCAACCAACTGAAAGACTAGAAAAAGTAATAGTGCAATTCATTTTCTATGTTTCATTTAGCTCAGATGAACCAATTAGACAAGAAGATATTTTGGATCAAAATGGTAATATTGATAAAGATCTTTTAAAACAGTATGTTCATGAGAAAAAAATAGTAAAGAGATTCGAGAGAGCTGTTTTGTACAATACTACAATTGATGAAATAGAACAACAAATGATAGATAGAGCTAATCGATTGCAAAACAATATTGGTAATTTGGGTGTAGTTCTTCATGCAGAATTCAAAACTGGTTCATCATTTCAAAATAGAGAGTTATTATTAGAAGATCAACCAATAGCATCTATTTCAGAAGTATACAATCTAACTGAATGGATCAATATTGAATATAATAATGTAGCTACAAAAGATAATTGCTGTGTAGTTAGATTAGTAGAAAATAAGTATCCAAAACTATATTGGAAGATCAAGCAATTCGAACAAACAGATGACAATGGATTCAAGTATGTTCTTCTGAAAGACTTTATGATATTTTGTAAAAAAAATCAGATCAGTTACAATATTTATGATGTAAATGGGAAACTATTATTCTCCTTTGTTGGTTATGATAAAATGGGTACGATCAGTTGTATTGTTCACAATTCACATATTTATCCCATAAAAGGAGGTCAGCCAAAGCGCATACCAAAAAAGAAATTCAAAATAGAGAACATTGATGATAAAAATATGTATGAGAATATTAATGAAAAATTATTAGAATGCTTAAATAGTGGACAATTTCCACATTCTATTTTAATAGGAAGAGTATCTGAAAAAGAGATTACAGATAAACAATATTTACCAATCAGATCATTTATCGTAGGTGATACTAAATACATAAGCAATCCAGAATATGATGAATGCATGAGAGTATTAAAAGCACTTAAAATTTCAGAATACATGACAGATGATATGAAACTAAAGGATATACCTCATCTATTAGAAAAGGTATTTAATTATCCAGATACACAATCATTTATCCCTGATCAAGAGGTATTCAAATCATCAGTTATTCTATACAAAACACCTAACTTTAGTAACTTATCAAGTAAGCAAAAGCGAATCAAGACAATTGATAAAAATAAGTGCTTTCCATATTGTTTATCTATTTTGCCTTATCTATTAAGATTTGATTTTAGGACACATAATATTAGGGCTATTGATCCTAAAAATCCAATTGAAATTACAGATAAGAATCTCTATATCGTAGATGTTGAATATAGTACTATGCTAATACCAAATAAGATGCTTTGCACAGGCTATTTTCTAAAAGAATGTAAGAATTACGGTATTAGTTTCACATTGTTAGAGGAATGGGAAACTGAGACCGTAAATCCATATTTTAGAGAGCTTATTGAAATGACTTGGAAGTTATTTGATGAGAAGACATTCAAAGCTATTTGGAATAGATTCATTGGTACACTTGAAATTAACTTTTCGACAAAGGTAGAAGTTATTGTGAAATCATTATTTACAAAACAAGCATCTAGAAGCGAAGAAGGTTTTAAGGTACCTATTGGTAACTATGATTTAGTTTGCGATACTGTTACTAAATATGGTAATGCTTCAAATAGATTACCAATAGCAATACAAGTTAAGGAAATGTCTAGACTAATTCTATTCAAGAAAGTTCAAGAGCTTGAGATAGATGATAATGATATTATTCAGATAAATACTGATTCTATTTCATATTTAAAAAAGGGAAAGTATCCGAAAGGACTACAGTCAAATACTTTAGATGGTTGGAAAAAAAGTGATTTCAAGCCAATAAATGATACATATGCGCCAATTAAGAATGAATATATATCTGGATTAGCATTACCAAATATGAACAATAACACTCGTATTCTACATGCTAAATACGCTGGTTCTGGTAAAACATATGATATTATTAACCGATTAGTACCAACATTAATTAAGAAAGGTATTTCATATATTGTATTAACACCAACGCATCCTACATTAGAAGAATACGAAAGTACTAAGATATATATTAATGGTAAAGAGTATTCTATTGAATGTGATATATTTCAGCGATATACTCTTAAAAATATAATACCACAAGCTGATTATATTATTATTGATGAAGTAGGATTTATAGATAGAACTGGTCATAATTTTTTATATAAGTTAAATCGTTTGGGTAAATCCTTCGAATTATACGGAGATTTTGAGCAGCTATTACCAATTAATGAAAGTGCACAATATAACCAACAACACTATTTAAATTACATGTTTTCAGAGATTGATACTAAATTCATAAATAGACGTAATAATTTTACTGAAGAGTATTACAGAAGTATCATTGATGGTACTTATGAGTATGCAAAAGCTGAAGTAAAACGCTGGTCTACAGTTGTATCATTTGAAGCTGAATATATTATATCATTCAGACGATCTAAAATAGCTAAATACTACAATGCACAAATGGCTATATTGCGAGATACTTATAATTATGGTAAAGGATCTAAGATAGTATGTATCAAAAACACATTAGCGCTAATGGATAAAAACATATTTAATGGTAAGGAATTTACTATTATCGGGAAAAAGAAGATTGAATCTATTGAACATAATAATGAAGATGCGCAGAATAAAGATATATTGGACATGATATATACAATTAGAGATAAAATAGATAACACTTATCAAATAACTCAGAAGCAACTTGATAGATGTTTTGATTATGCTTATGCATTAAATATACATCGGGTTCAGGGTAAAACAATTAACTCATACTATTGGTGCGATGAAGATGACAAATTTCTAACACCTAGAATGGCTTATACAATTATATCCAGATTGAAACAAGAATAGTAAAATATTGTATATATTTAGATTAACTTATTATGATTCAATCAATTATCTTTGATAAACACTTATGGACAATTATAAGTGCTCATCGATGGCTTATTAAACATCACATATATCCAATTAAATCACCTCACGTGACTAAAAACTATATCCATTTTCGTATTAAAAAACCTATTGGTAAAAATTATGTAACAATAAATATTGGCAATGGTATTATGATCATTTCTGTCTATGATTGAGATCCGTATATGATCGTAAGTGCCTAGAATTATAGGCACTTACTATTATATGAATAAGAGATACTGTCTATTACTGATCTCTATCTACTATGAGCTTTACTTTCTTATTTTTTTGATTTATTTTCTTATTTTTTTCAAGGGCTTGATCTCTCTTCTTTTGTGTATAGTCTCTCATGTATTTTCTCTTGTATTCCTTGTATGCATCACTTGTTCTATATCTACCGATTGCTTCTTTTAGCTTCTCTTTTCCTTTCTTTGATTCATGATATCTTTTTTGGACTACTTTACGGTGCAGTATTCTTTCTTCTAAATCTAATGCATGACGACCCATTTTTTATGGTATAATAATATATATAGTTAATATATTTTTATATCATTTTTATAAAAAGTCAATAGACTATTTTCCGCCCACTGCTTTCACTTTTTAGTGACACCAGAAATAGGAATAATAATCCGATTTATGGAGTAACTGTAACTTAAAATACTTTCTTAGCAAGTCTTGATCTTGGAAGTTGTCTACCACCAATGACAACACCTCCAACACCAACACCTCCAACACCAACACCTCCTCTATGTTTTTTGTGTCTCATGCGCATATAACCTTCGCCTTCACCTTCACCTTCGCCATAGCCCAATTGTTTGGTAACACCTGAAAATGCTTGAGCACCAGGATGAGGTATTAGTCCGGAAACATTAGAGAGCAATCTAGTATCTTTTAGAAAAGCATTAGCATCTTTGATACCAGACAATAGATTTCTACCAAAGTCTTTTAGCCCAGAGAGGAAATTACCTCCATTGACATGTTCAACATCTTTATAATTGAGACCTGGCATAGAAGCAGCATCCAAAATATCTTGAGATGAGATAACACCAATGTTAGTACTTGCTTTTCCAAGGCCTTCGATGGTAAATGATCCTTCTGAAACAACTACAACATAGAGAGTAGGAGTTATACTTCTATTTGATACATTTGTTACGTTAACATTAACTTGTAACATATATTGACCCAATTTACCAGGTGCTTCAATTGAATCTAATCCAATATCACTTGCAAATTCTATTGCCAAAATAGAACCAATTCCAGCATATTGTCCAGAAAAGTTTGCATTATTTACCTTTTGACCAGACCATTCTGTCCAAGATAAATTGCAATGATTTTTAACTGACATTTCATAAAGTTGTCTCTTATTTGCAGAATTTAGTAAACCAGTTTTATTCTGGAACTGAATATTTACATTTTCAATTGAGAAAAATGAATCTGGATTAGCGCATGTTGAATATAATTCTGAATTTGATTGCCTAACATAAATATACATACGTCTAGGTATTGAATTTAGTTGAATATTATTTGAATTAAGTGGAGTAATACCATTTGCTGGAATAGCTTGATTTAGATCAGTTGGATACCTTTGAACATCAAAATACGAATAAGTTATTGGCATGTTATATGGAATTACTTGTGTTTCATTTGGAGTAATATAAGTAAAAAGCATATTAGGCTGAATACTATCGAGATACGCAAATGCTGGTCCAGAGAATCCATTAAATTGTACTCCGATACTAGTAATATTAGTCTGGACACCAGATGATAAAGCATCATGAGACCACATCCTAAAACCAGCATTTCCAAGAAAAGTGATATTGAAGTCCATAGTATTTACATTAAAAAATCCCGAGGAATTAGAATGACCCCAATAGAATGGAGAAAGGAATAGAGGTTCACAAATAACCATATCAACAATAGCAGATGTATTTGTATTGGAACGAATTGTGAATGGAAAACCTCCTCTAGACATCATACTTTGATCTGTAGAATCTCCAAAATTAGCAAATGGAGATCTAACAGAACCAAATAGAGTTTCATAATCCTGTGATTGATCTAGTTGTGAGGGAGTTGTTGAATAATCCAATTCAGAAAGTTTAACATCATTATTGAAATGCATCAGTGGCTGAATTACATCTGCCATATTAATAGATACACTCTGATTATTTATTGTAACTTGAAGAGTATCAATTGCTGAAGACAATGGGAATGCTCGAGGTGCATCCTGACCAGCATTCAATAAAACTTGCCCAACTGGAGCTGTACCGGCAAGTGTAAGACGAACTGGTAATGCCAAATACATCTTCCTATCTACAATAACTCCTCCACTTGGAGGAGGACATGAAAATTGAATGGATGAAGAAGAAATAGATGTAGTGGTAAATTGTTTTAGAGTAGTTTGACTACCTGCTCTTAATATAGCATATTCTCTTTCATTAGTCAAAATAGTACGTGGATCACGTACTTCTACTGATCTTAATTTTTGATACGACAAAGACATGTTTATCTATTATATAATTATAATAGATAAATTAATCCAATACCTGGGAATATTAACAAACTTATAACCTTAATGCAATAATGACCCACTTTTATAAAGGGATTTTTTAAAGAAACCTATTTTTACAGAAGCTTGCTGTAATACGCTTAATTGTAACGGAAATGTATTTCCTTGTTTATCCACCCAATAAATACGTAGACCCAACACATATAATGGATCATTACCAATCATATCAATTAAACGATATTGTGATGTTGGTACATAATAAGCAATACTTCTAGGTTGATTAGTATTCTCAAGAGCTGGTACAAAATCTGTTAAAATAGGTATTGAAACTGATTGCCCAGTTTGTCTTCCTGTACTTGAATCAAATCCTGGAACAATTTCACTTCTAATAGGCATTGATGTCGTAATAATAAGTTTTCGTAATGCAAACCATAAATTAATTGATACAAACTGTTCTGTAAATTGAAAATATTGAGGTATGGTAGGAAATGTATTTGTTGGATAACCTGATGCATTATTTTCTATTGGTGATGCGAATATGTTAAATATAAAATCCTTACCAATTGGATTATTATAACCATTATATATTGTTGGTATACCTGTAACAAAATTTAAAGCAATTGCATTACAAAATATATTTGCATTTGCTGCAATAAATCCATTTGATACAATCAATGATATTAATTGTGTTATTGGATTAAATTGGAAAAAAGGTTGTCCTAAAGCACCTGGACTACCAGCAGCTATATATGATGTATTAAGAGCTGTATTCATCATATCAATCATATGTTGAATATCAAAAATAAAATAGTAAGGTGTAATTACTTGCTGTTGTTGATTTTGATCAGGCCCAGTACTAGGAATAGTAGATAATGGCGTATAAATAAGATTTGTAGGATAATCAATACCTCCAACTGTAATACCAAATATCATAGAACCTAAATCAGGATTACCTTGATTTGGAACAATTGGCATTATTGTGATAGGAACTGCGTCTAGAGGTATAACAAATCGAATAACACTACAATAATAGTCAGATGGTTTATCTAGAAAAGCAATGTTTTTCGATGTCTCATATACTGCATTTGAAGGAGCATTGCCAGCAATAGAATTATGATTCATTACCACATTTACATAAATATTATCTGTATCACTCATAATATAATAATTATAGTTTATATAATAATACTACGATAGTGTAATTATATATATCATTATATCATTTTATTGTTAAAGCAGTAACAAATTGGTCAGGTGTTATTTTTAATGCTCTACAATATTCATTAATAAATTTATAGTATTTTTTTAGCGACATTCGTCTGCATAGAAACCGCACACAACAATGGCGGCCACAAGTCTTAATATTTTTAGAATGTTCTTGAAATTGATGCTCATTGTAACTTAATTGATATGGAGATTCTAACATTAAAAGTGATAGGTATGGTATGTCTTGTTTTGATCTCTTTCTAAAATCATCTGAAATATGTTCTAGAGAATCATCTGGTAGACCATTGTATGGATTAAAGAATTCAAGTGTGCCTGGATTTGTCTTAAATAGTAAACACCAATGACCATAGTTAGGTTTAGCTTCAAATAATATAAAAGTAGCTCCGTATGGACCTAATATTTGATCAATTGTTTTATATTTATGTAAATCTGGATAAAGTATAATATTCGCTTTGTTATTAACTATTCTCATAATATCAATATTTGATAATGCAATATTCTGTGCTTTTATTAGTTGATTCATAAGTTCCTGTAAATACTAGGGGAACTTATTATATATATTATATATATATTAGACATGAGTATATCGGATCTATTAGTTAGTAATCATTTCAATACTTATACAAATTCTGAAACATTAAATTCAAATGCTACACAACCAATTCCTGGAAATAATACACTTTGGGTAAATTCATCTAATGCGAATAAATTATATCTAGGCCCAAATCTAGTTGGAGGAGGATCAGGAGGTACATCACTAGCGTCATTAACTGATGTTTCATTAAGTCCTTTAGTTAATGGCGAAACATTAACATTTAATACTGGATTTGGGAAATGGACAAATGAACCTCCGTTGGCAAATATCCCAATTGCTCATAATCGATTTGTGGATATTGCAGGTTCTGATATAATCGGTAATGGAAGCTCTGTCCAACCATATCGCACAATATTTCACGCTTTATCAACTATTGTTACAGCTTCTGCTTCTAATCTATTTGTTATTAATATTGGTCCAGGAGTATGGACAGAAAGTTTTACATGTAAACCATATGTAAGTTTTAATGGTAGTACTTTTGCTAATGTATATTTACAAGGAGCAATTGATTTTAATAATCCAGATTTCAATAATGCTAATCCGAATACAGTAATTTTCCAAAATGTTGATATTTATGCACTATCTGGCTCTAATACATTTGATTTGACAACACAAACAGCTTCTGGTACTGATATATTTTTTTATAATTGTCTACTGATTACTCCATTAAATGTAATTGGTGTTAGTGGTGCTACTAATTCAGTTCAGTTTTATTATTGTACTGGATCAGGTACAATTAATTTAACTGATATTTCATCTGTATCATCATTTTGTGTTTCTGGTAATGGCTATAATATTACAGCAAACACAAATACAACAGCAATAATTAGAAATCCATATTTTACAACAACTAGCACATGGACACAAGTAGCTGGTACATTAGGGGTTACTATCATTGGTGGTTATATAGGAGCATTAACAACAGTTGGTACAGTTTCAGTAACTGCTTCCCAAGGAACATTGCCAAAACCAGCAAACATTCTTTTTTCTGCTGGTACAACAATATCTTATGTAACTGGCTATCCTGGATTTTTTGATGGACCAAATGATAATCTATTTATTGGAGATACTTCACCAAAACTTACGGGCGCTGTATTAGGTAATGGCAATACATATGTGAATAATTCTCCACTTAACTTAGCTTCTGCAAATGATAATACATGTGTTGGATTAGATGCAGGCACATCAGTTGTTGGAGGTTTTTCAAATACTTGTGTTGGTGTTAGCGCTGGTTCTTCTCTAACTAATGGTAGTACAAATACATATATTGGTTTATCAGCTGGTGCGAATGATACAATTGGTACAGATAATACATGTATTGGTGTACAGGCTGGATTTAATATTAGTGGTGGTGTTAGTAATACATGTCTAGGTGCGGGTGCTGGTTCTGGTATAACTACTGGTTCAGGAAATGTCATAATTGGTCAAGGTTCATGTACAACATTAACAACAGGTGGTTCAAATACCGCTATTGGTTATGCTACATTTTGCGCAGCGGCTGGTAGTAGCAATGTAATAGTTGGACAAGGTAGTAATGTTGGTGGAGCATTCGCTAATAATACTATTGTAGGATTCGGTAGCTCATCAAATAATAATAATTGTGTTGTATTAGGATGTATTGCGTCACCAACATTAGATAATCAGCTAGTATTAGGATCATCATCTGTAAATCTAAATAATGCAACTACAGTAGGAGCAGCAGGTGGAGCTTCAGCATTACCAGCAACACCTTTGGGATATTTACAAGTATATCTTAATGGTGCTCTTGTTAGTATACCATATTATAATCCATAATTGTAATTATAATTCTAATTAATAATTATAATTATGAGTATATCTGATTTATTGGTATCAAATAAATTTAATCTTAATTGTAATTCACAGACATTCAATGATTTACAATCTAATCCAGGATCCTCAAATACTTTATGGGCAAATGATTCTGTAATACCAACACAGTTATATTTTGGTAATAATCCAATTGGTGGAGGAAATACAGGAGCGACAGGTCCAACAGGACCATCAGGAGGACCCATCGGACCAACTGGAAATACTGGTTCTACTGGTGTAACTGGAAATACTGGTTCTACTGGTAAAACTGGTATATCAATAACTGGAGCAACTGGTCCAACTGGTACACCTGGTTCAACTGGTTCGACTGGTGCAACTGGCTTAACTGGTATTGGTATAACTGGACCAACTGGTATTGGTATAACTGGACCAACTGGTTCTACTGGATCAACTGGTCCAACTGGATCAACTGGTGTAACTGGTCCAACTGGTATTATAGGTGGACCAGGAGATAGTTTCTTCGCAGCATTAACAGCATCATTTACACCATCTACATCACTTATTACAAATATAATATGTTCTGGAACAATAAAAAATAGTCCAAATTATAACTCATCAACTGGAGAATATACAATACCAGCAGATGGGCAATATTTATTTGAATCTTCAATGGGAATTGATATATCTGCAGTAGCTACAACATCACCTGTTTCATTAACACTTAATATAATAATAAATGGTATAACACAGCCATCATTTTCTACATACGAAGTAACAGCAACAGCTTTATCAGCACAATGGCATGCTGAAGCTAAATTATCATATATAAATACTTTTAATACTGGTGATATTGTTCATATTCAATGTTCTCCATTAACTGTTATAGGAGGATTTTCAGGAACAGTATTAGTAACAACATACGATACATATTTTCAAGGAATACAATTATTTGGAAGAGGTGTAAGTGGTCCAACTGGTGCAACTGGTATTGGTCTAACTGGTGCAACTGGAGCAACTGGAAGAACTGGCTCAACTGGCTCAACTGGTATAACTGGACCTACTGGAGCAGCTGGAAATCAGGGAGTTGGATTTAGAGCATCATTATATAATGGTTCTATTATCACTGTACCAACTGGATTTGCCGCACCAACATATTTTACAGGATATGGGCCATCATCATCATCTAGTATAAATTTATTTTCAACTTCATTTAATTATACAACGGGAGTATATACAATACCACAAACAGGATTTTGGAATTTAACAGCTGGTGTTTTTTATACAGCATTTAATGTTAATTCTACAACAACGACAGCTTATGTGGGAATAACAACTCCTGGTGGAGGATCATCTCAACCAATATGTGTATCAGATAATCTTGTTAATAATTCATTATTAAATTGGTCAATAGTCACAACATGTAATGTATATTTAACAGTAGGAACACATATATTAGTATTCACACAACAAGGAACAGGATTTTCAACAACAATTGGCGGATCAGCTGGAGATTTTTGTTTTTTCTCTGGATTTTTAACAAATGGAATAGTTGGTCCTACTGGGCCATCAGGTGGTCCAATTGGACCAACTGGATCAACTGGTTCAACTGGTTCTACGGGTCCAACTGGAACAATAGCATCATTGCAACTTAGTATATACGATTTAGGTACATTGGTAGTGCCATATAATACTATTACAGATGTAATAAACTATAATACAGTAACATATGGTAATACAAACTTTAATGTAAGTACAGGTACATATACTGTACCAATAGGAGCAGCAGGAATATATTATATATCATTTAATACAAATATTACAGTAGGTGATAATAAAGATTTTAGAGTAATACTAAATACAAATAGTGGTTTTGATATATTAACAGCTATAGCATATCCAGTTACAGGAAGTACCGATTTTGCCTTAAGCGGAGGAGAATACTTAGCATTAAGTGTTGGAAATACATTAGATATGTCAGTATTTACATTAACAACACCAAATGTAACACTATCAAATTTTCAATTTGCAATTCAACAAGTAAGATGAAAACTTATTATATCAATAAAATAATATAACAAGTATGAGTATTGCAGATTTACTAGTATCAAACCACTATAATCTATTTACAAATAGTACATATATTGAGGAATCATTCTCTGCAAATGTAGTTTCAGATCAAACACTTAGTACATCAGCTACCGCACTAATTGTATTTCCAACAATAGAAGTTTCTAGTGTAACAGGAGCATATGTATCTCCTTCATATACAATTCCTGCATCTGGAGTATATCATTTTAATGCTACAGTTCCAATAAATTATACAATTACAACAGCTGATGAAGTAGAAGTAAGTATATCACTTATAAAAAATTCATCAATTGTAATAACATCAAATAATAAAAGTCCAGTAGCAGCAGGTGGAACAGTTGCTGTTCAATTACCAATAATATGGTATGGTTTTTTTAATGTAGGTGATGTTATTTCAATTCAAGGAAATATACCAATATCAGTTGCACATGGAGCTGGAAATATCACACTATACCAAAGTTTAGCAGCAGGATGTGTATTCTATGGAAATCGAGGTTAAGATAATGTATTAACTTTTTTATAATCATTAGCCCAATTAGGATTATGTACAATACAATATATATAATGTAAAAGCTGAATACCATTTTTCCTTCTAGATTTTAATGATGATTTTTTCAAATCTTTATTAAATCGAATTTGCAATGATCTAATGTAAAAAACTCGAGCAACATAGTCAATATATGTTTGATCAACTACATGAAATAGTTTTGAAGAGTAGAGACAATGTATTAGATCATATAAAGAGAGTTTTTGCATAATAATTTGGATAATTTCATTTGGAAGAGTATTCATGAGAATATAGTATAACTATATATATTTATATAGAGGAAAAAGCGCAATAATTGAAGTAAGTAAAAGCCGTAGTAATTGAATGAGATACAAAATATCGTATTGATTTGCAAACTACTGGAACATCCGGATCATTTTTATCTATATAGTTATAAAAGAGACTTCATGATGTTTTCTCGTATTGTTTCTCAAGAGAGATAAAAGGTCGAATATTCAAAAATCTCAAAATGAGCGTATTTGAATCAGATACAGAATAACATAGGGATTCTCAATCTGTTGAAGAATATGTATTAGAAAAAGGAGATTGAGAAACCGTATTTGAAAACATACTGAAGAGTCCGTATGTGAAATTTGCATATCGATGTATGCCAGGAAACCGTATGAAGAAACATACAGAAGAGAAGCCGCGCGAATTGCTCATGTTTTTGATTATAGTTATGCAATGAAGAAGTAGTGTTTAGAAATAGCAAGACGAGACAGCGCGCGGTGTAGTAG